>ERZ1370068.8347-contig-7209_pt1 | contig 41561 bp, 54 predicted proteins | sample MGYA00561227_ERZ1370068 | MGnify/ENA primary metagenome ERZ1370068 (study PRJEB38410, sample SAMEA6850437) | metagenome | study: Metagenomic assessment of the ecological functions of the soil: analysis of the soil microbiota associated with the... | reverse complement strand
AGTTACGCGCTCGCCCCGCGCGATGAAGACTTCGACCGTGTTCGAGTCGACGGTCTGCGCTCCCGAATAGGATGCGTCGCCCGGCGAGCTCCGACTGCGAGACGACACGGCTGACGATGGCGCATCAGGTAAGAGAGGACGCGGAATCTGCGTGGCGCTGGCAGGCTGAACTCGGCGCGCGCGCCCAGTCGGCCGTACCTGCGCCGCCCGTGCGGATCGAGCGCGAGCTGGCGTCTGCAGCGCAGAGTTCCGGCGTGAGCTGGTGCCGCTGGCGCGGCGAATCAGCGCGCAGCTACGCGCCAGCACTCTCCTCGATGCGGAACGGCTTGGCGACGCAGTCGTCGGCGCCGCCGTCGATGCCCCGACCTTCTCGTGCCAGCTGCCGCGCGCGGTCAGGACCAGCACCGGGACGGCCAGCCTGCTTCGCGCCACCGCGAGGAGCGTCAGGCCGTCGACCTCGGCTGGCCGAGATCCACGGACGACCGCATCGTAGCGCTCGGTCTGCCCGAGGAAATCGGCGCGCTCGCCGTCAGCCGCGCAGTCCACCGCATATTCGCATCGCCGAGCGCGCGCTGTCAGCTGCTCGGCCGAGCTCTGCGCTCGTCCTCGACGATCAGCACGCGCACGTCCTCCGTTATAGCGCAAAGGTGCCTGAACGCCGCCCGCTGAACGGTGCCACCGTATTCGGGATTCAGGATTCGGGATTCGGGATTCAGGGATTTGACGATCAAATCCCAAGTCCCGAATCCCACAAATCCCGGCCCTGTGCCTGACATGCGACGAACGTCGCACTATGCTGCGTCCGTAGCAGGTACGTTGGTCGTTGGTCAGTCTGGTCGTTGGTCGTTGGTCGTTGGTCGTTGGTCGTTGGTCGTTGGTCGTTGGTCGTTGGTCGTTGGTCGTTGGTCGTTGGTCGTGGAGAGGTGATGGCGCCACCGCATGAAAAGCTGTCAGTCGTCGCGAGCGCGAGATCATGGACGCCTTGTTCGCGCTCGGAGATCGCGGCTCCGCCGAGGACATTCGCGGCCGCCTGCACGACGCGCCGAGCTATTCGGCTGGCGGTGCGGCGATGCTCGTCAAGCTCGAGGCCAAGGGGCTTCGTGCGCCACCGTGAGGAGGGGCTGCGCTACGTCTACATGCCCACCACGTCGCGCGCCGCGGCGCAGCGCAAGGCGCTGCAGAAGATCGTCAGCGTGTTCTTTGGCGGCTCGAAGAGCCAGACCGTCACTGCCCTCCCCAAGCAGGAACGCTGGACCGACGACGAGATCGACGGCGCTGCGCGGCGAGATCGACCGCGTCCGCAAGAACCGGAGGCCGTCATGATCGCACTCGGTGTCGAGCTTCCTCGTGAAGGCGACCGTGATCCTGACCGCCGGCTTGATCGCGGCGCGACTCGCGTACCGCGCGCAGGCGTCGGTGCGCCACCTGCTGCTCGCGGCGACGTTCGGCTCGCTGATCCTCCTGCCGCTCGCCATGTTCGCGGTCCCGAGCGTCGTCGTTCGTGTCCCGGTTCCGGGCGTCGAGCCCGCTCGGGTCGGCCGGCCGCGCCACACCCGCTGCGCGTGGCGCCACGGGCACCGCTGGCACCGACGTCGCCCTCGGCGTTCAAGCCGTTCCGCCCTCGGCCGCATTCTCCAACTGGTTGATACCCGCCGATTGGCTGCAACTCGCGCGCTGGTTGTGGCTCGGCGGCGCGGTCGTGCTGTTCGCGTCGCTGCTGCTGGCCTGCCGGCGCGTCAGCCGCCTGCGCCGCCTCGGCCTGCCGCGACCCGAGCTTCGCCCGCTCGCGCAGTCGCTCGCCGGTCATGCCGGCATCCGGCCGTCCGTCGACATCCTGGAGCACGAAGCTGTCACGTCGCCGTTGACGTGCGGTCTGCGGCGGCCGGCTGTCATCCTGCCGATCGACGCGCGCGATTGGGCGGATGCCGATCTGCGCCGCGCGCTCGTCCACGAGTTGGAACACGTCCGCCGGCGGCGATTGGGTTACGCAGTTGATCGCGCGCGCCGTCTGTGCGTGCTACTGGTTCCATCCGCTCGTCTGGAGCGCGTGGCGCGCGCTGTGCCTCGAAGCCGAGCGAGCCTGCGACGATGCCGTCGTCCGGAGCGCGGAGCGGACCGACTACGCCGATCAGCTCGTCCTGCTCGCACGACGGATGCGCGCCGATGCACCGGCGGTCCTCGGCATGGCGAATCGCAGCGACCTGGCGACGCGGGTTGCCGCGCTGCTCGACGACCGGCAGCGCCGCGGCCGAGCCGGGCTCTTCGCCGCAACCGCCGTGTTGACTGGCGCGGCGCTCCTCGTGACCGGGATCGCACCGCTGCGCGCGATCGCAGCGCCGACCGCGAGCGCGACGATAGTCTCAGCGTCCGATGGCCAGGCCTCCGGTCGCACCCGGCGCCTGCGCTCCCGCGCGCTGGACAACGCGTGTACGAGGCGGCGGAACAGGGCGACATCGCCGAGATCGACGCGCTGCTGCAGTCGGGCGCCGACGTGAACGCCGCGCTCAGCGGCGACGGCAGCCCGCTCATCGCCGCCGCGCGCAACGGACGGGTCGACGTCGTCCGCCATCTGCTCGATCGCGGCGCCGACGTGAACATGGCGGTGCCGGGCGACGGCAGTCCGCTGATCGAGGCCGCGCGCAGAGGCGCGACCGAGGTCGTCGGGCTGCCCTCGATCGCGGCGCCGACGTGAACCGCGGCGTGCCGGGCGACGGCAACGCGCTCATCATGGCCGCGCGCGGGGAGAGATCGCGGTCGTCCGGCTGTTGCTCGGGCGCGGCGCGAACATCGAGGAGATCGTGCCCGAGGACGAGAATGCGCTGATCTCGGCGAGCGCCGCCGGACAGCTCGACGTCGTCAAGCTCCTCATTGCCCGCGACGCCAACGTCAACGCACGCGCGTGGGCGGAGTCGGCGCGCGGGCGGCCGGGCGGTGAGTGGCGCACGCCGCTCAACATGGCGCGCCGCGGCGGCCACACCGACGTCGTCGCGGTCCTCGTCGCCGCCGGCGCGCGCGAGTGATCTCGCCATTTTCGTAGGGCACGCCCTTCCAGGGCGTGCCTCGACGCGCGGGACGGCCTGAAGGCCGTCCCCTACACCCTGTCACTCGAAGGCCGTCCCCTATCGTCCTCCGCTGTCCGCATACCTGAACGACAGCTGAACGCGCGCTTCAGCGCACGTTCAACTCCTTCTCGCTACGCTGCAGCCATCGCAATCGCTCGCGGGGCGGCGTTTCAGGCCTGCCCGCCGGCCCTGAAAGGGCCGGCTCTACGCGAAGCGCTGAGGAGCGCGGACACTCGCGCCGACGCCCCACCTACGTCAGCGCGCAGGAGCGCGGCATTTACAGGCCGCCGCCAGGGTCCTGAAAGGAGAAGCCAATGCAGAGAACGTGTGCGACAGTTGTCCTCGCGATCGCGCTCGCGGTTGGCGTGGCCGCGCAACAGGACAAGAAACCGACGCGAACGTTGCCGGCGTCTGGCAGATGAACGTTCAGGGTGATCACGTGATCCAAATCGGCATGGAGCTCAAACAGGAAGGTGAGAAGATCACCGGCACGATCCTGATGCCGACGCAGCACATCGGCCAGCGCATGGAAGTGTCGCTCACCGGCACGTTCGTCGACGGCACGCTGAAGGTTTCCGGGACTGTCGAAGGTGCGACTGAGGACACCGCGAAGGTTGAGGTCAACGGCACGCTCGAGAAGGATGGGACGATGAACGGGACGTTGTCGGCGGGAAAGCACGGTGCGTCGTGGACTGGCGAGCGGCTCGGCCGATGACAAACAGAACCTTCCTGATGATCACTGTCGTCGTCGTGATGCTCGTGCTCGCGATGATCTGCATGCACCGGCCGCGATCCGGATCGTCCGCACAATCGCAGCAACTGCACGGCGGCCGCTGATGCTCCGCGATGTCCGTCATGCCTGGCGATCGATTGTCCGGATGCCGATCCCGTCGGCGGTTGTCGTCCTGTCGCTCGGCGTCGGGATCGGCGTGAACACCGCCGTCTTCTCGTGGGTGCAGGCGGTGGTGCTGCGGCCGCTCCCGGGCGTCTCGGCTCCGGCCGGCATCCACCTCGTCGAGCCGCGCGCCGAGACCGGCTCGAACCCCGGCGTCTCGTGGCTCGAGTACCGCGACCTCAAAGATCGTCTCCGCTCGCTGCCGGATCTGCTGGCGTTCCGGATCGTGCCGCTCCAATGTCGGTGAGACCGGCCGGGTGGAGCGCGCCTACGGGCTGCTCGTCTCCGGCAACTATTTTTCCGCGCTCGGCTCCGGCCGGCGCTCGGCCGGTTCATCCGCGCCGACGAAGTCGCACGCGCCGGCAGCGAGCCGGTCGTGGTCATCTCGCACGACTACTGGCAGAACGCATTTCGCCGCCGACCCGAACGTCCTCAACCGGACGATCCGCGTCAACGATCGCGTGCTGACGATCGTCGGCGTCGCGCCGAAAGCTGATTTCAGGGCACGGTGCTCGGCTTGAACTTCGATCTGTTCGCGCCGGCGACGCTGGCGCCGGAACTGATGGCCGGATCGCGTGAGCTCGACGATCGATCGATGCGCGGCTACTCGGCGATGGGCCGGCTCGATCCGTCGGCGACGCGCGCGCAGGCGCAGATCGAGCTCGATCGGGCGATGCGCGATCTCGCGCAGGCCTATCCCGAGACCAACCGGAAGATGCAGGCCGAGGTGCTCCCGTTCTGGCAGGCGCCGCGCGGCCGCAGCGAATGCTCGCGCAGGCGCTCGGCATTCTGCAGACGATCATGCTGCTGTTGCTGCTCGCGGTCTGCGGCAACACCGCGAACCTGATGCTCGCGCGCGAGCCGCACGTCACCGCGAGATCGGCGTCCGTCTCGCGCTCGGCGCCGGGCCATGGCGCATCGCCGCGGCGTTGCTGACCGAGAACCTGATGCTGGCGCTGCTCGGGTCGGCCGTCGGCGTGCTGATCGCGATCTGGGGCACCGAGGCGCTGCGCGCCGTGCCGTTCATCGGCGCGTTCCCAATCAAGTTCCAGACCGATCTCGACGCGCATGTCGATCGCGTTTGCCGTCGCGCTCGGCATCGTGTGCGGACTCGCGTTCGGCGTCGCGCCGGCGGCACAACTCGCACGCGTCGATCCGCAGGCCGCACTGCGATCCGGCTCGCGCTCGGCCAGCCGCAGCGGTCTCAGGAACGCGTTGATGGGCGTCGAGGTCGGGCCTCGCGCTGGTCGTGCTGCTGGCCGCCGCGCTCTTCTTCCGCAGCTTCAGCGAGACCCGCGACATCGATCCCGGCTTCAAGCGCGACGGCGTGCTGCTGGCGGCCTACGATTTGACCGGACGCAACATCGGTGCGCCGGCGGCTCGCGACTTCACGCGCCGCCTGCTCGGAACGGCTGCGCGCTGCCGGGCGTCGACTCGGCGGCGATCGCGGTGTCCGTGCCGCTCGACATCCACGGCTTGCCGATGCGCTCGTTCACGCCTCGAGGTCGGGCGCGCAGTGCGGAGACGACGCGACTCCCGACCTGGCGCTGACCAACACGGTGACGCCCGACTATTTCCGCACGATGGGGATCCCGATGCGCGCGGGGTCGGACTTCGTGGCGCTCGACGATACGGCGACGCCGCCGCAGGCGATCGTCAACGAAGAGCTCGTGCATCGCTTCGTCGCCGGGCCGAGCCGATCGGACGGCGCATCGAGACGCGCGGCGGCAGCTACGTGATCGCTGGCGTCGTGCGCAACTCGGTAAGCGACGCATTCGGCGAGCAGACCTCTCCGGTCATCTACCTTTCGTATCGCGATCGGCCGGCCGACCGCGGCGAGATGCACCTGCGCACGCGGCCGGGCGCCGAGTCGCTGCTCGCGCCACAGGTCGAGCGCGTCGTCGCGATCTGAACCCGACCCTTCCGGTCTACGACGTGCGCACGCTGAACGAGCACGTGGAGAAGAATCTGTTCCTGCGCCGCATCCCGGCGCGCATGTTCGTCGTCCTCGGACCCGCGCTGCTGATGCTCGCGGCGATCGGCATTTACGCGGTCGTCGCCTACAGCGTGTCGCAGCGGACGACCGAGATCGGCGTCCAGCTCGCGCTCGGCGCCACCGCGCGGCGCGTCGTGTCGCAGATCGTCGGCGAAAGCCTGCGCATCGTGTCCGTCGGCGCGATGGTCGGATGGGCGCTGGCGGTCATGATCAACCTCCACCTCGTCCGCGGCCCGCTCTACCTGTCGGTGTTCGGCGGCGTGCCGCTCCTGCTCGTCTGCGTCGCGACGCTCGCGTGCTGGCTGCCCGCGCGCCGCGCCACCCGCGTCGATCCGATTGTCGCGCTCCGCCAGGAGTAGTAGGTTCTGTTTTCACGTGCTACGTGGCGTCCGGCTTGAGCCGGACTGCGAGGTCCGCCTGAAGGCGGGACACCAGCGCAGCGAGAACGCTCACCGCTGCTTTGAGGATGAATAGATGAGAACCAGGTGGATCGTCTTCGTCATGCTCGTCGCCGGCGCAACGATCGCTGCGCAGTCGCCGTCCCAGGAGCGATCGCTTTTCGACGGCAAGACCTCGAAAGGCTGGCGCGGCTTCAAGAAGAGCGCGTTTCCCGATCATGGCTGGAGCGATCGAGAACGGCTGGCTGAAACATCTGGCAACCGGCAGCGAGAATCGGCGCCGGCAGGCGGCGACATCATCACGGTCGACACGTTCGACAACTTCGATCTGCAATTCGAGTGGAAGGTCGCGCTCGGCGCAGAACAGCGGCGTGAAATATCTCGTCACCGAGGAGCGGAGCGGACCGGTCGCGCACGAGTATCAGATCATCGACGACGCTGCGGCACGCGGATGCGAAGATCGGTCCGCACCGCCAGACCGCCGCGCTCTACGACGCGATCCCCGCTCCCGCCACCAAGCCGATCAAGCCCGCTGGCGAGATCAACTCCGGCTCGCATCGTCGTCAACGGCACGCACGTCGAGCACCGGCTGAACGGCGTCAAAGTAATCGGTTACGAGCTCGGCAGCCCGGCGCTGATGGCGGCGAAGGCCAAGAGCAAGTTCAAGGATGAACCGGGCTGGGGCACGAAGCTCAAAGGGCACATCCTGCTGCAGGATCACGGCGACGAGGTATCGTTCCGCAATATCCGGATTCGGGAGCTTCCCGCATCGACCAGCAACACGCGACAAATACACTAACCACCACAGAGGACACAGAGGACACCGAGGTTGAGCCCTTCAAAGGGATTTCCTCGGTGTCCTCGGTGTCCTCCGTGGTGGAGACTCTACTGCTCGCCGGGCCGACTGCGGCAGCCCGAATTCGTCCTTCGAAAGAGGTCCGCGTTCACGTCGCGGCGGTGCGCCTCGATCGTCGCCCGGTATAGTGCAGGCGCGGCCGCCGATCGAGATACGGCGCGAGCAGCGCCGCGATGTCCACACCGGATTCCGCATACCGTGCGCGCACTGCACCGGTCAGCCTCGCGCGAATCGAGTCGGCATCGAACGCGATCGGCTCCCGGCTGCCGATGACGATGTCGCCGTAGTCGAGCACGTACGGGAACACGTTGATGAAGGTGTTGCGGACCCGGCCGGTCGGGGCCCAGCTCACTGCGATCCCGTTCGGCTTCAGCCGATCGCGGAGCAGCGTGAAATAGCCGTGCGAATACAGATTGCCGGCGTAGGCGCTGGTCGGCCACAGCGGGTCGGCTTCGATCAGATCGAACCGCCGCGCGGACCGCATCAGCTACAGCCGGCCGTCGCCGTAGACCCACTCGATGCGCGGATCGCCGAGGATCGCGCCGAGTCCTGGATACGGCTGCTCACGATGCAGGCGCTCGAGTGTTGCCAACTGCGGCCTGACGATCTCGACACACGTCAGGCGTTCCACCTCCGGGCGGCCGGCCACGGCGAACAGCGTATCGCCCGATCCGAGACCGATCACGGCGACATCGCGCGGATGCGGATGCAGGAACGCCGGCAGCGCGCCGAGCACCGTGTGAATGCCGCCGTAGGGAATCCAGCTGTGCGTCGAGCCGTTCACGAAGACCGTGACGCGGCGGCGGAACACGCTGCGATCGCTCTTCAACACGAACGTGCCGGAGCCGTCCTCGCCAAACAGCATCATGGCCGGCCTGGCACCGTGCAGGCCGCCCCACAACGTCGCCGCGTCCGGCATCCAGGCGAGCAGTGCGGCGATCGCGGCGAGCACCGCGGCGACCGGCGCGAATCGTCGCGGCCCTGACGATCCGGACGTTCGCACCAGCTGCAGGACTGGAAAGACGACGCTCAGCACGACGAGCAGCTTGAGGGTGCCGCTGGTGCCGAGCCAGTCGAGACACCACCATCCGGTGACGAACGATCCGAGCGCGGCGCCGGCGATGTTCGCCATGAGCAGCATGCCGACGCGCGTGCCGACGCGAGCCAGGTCCGTCTGCGCGGCGCGCTGCAGCAGCGGAAACGCGGCGCCCATCAGCAGGGTGGCCGGGAGGATGAGAAGCGCGGGGATGCCGAAATACATCGCGACGAACCGCTCCGGCAGCCTGGTCAGCGCGGCTCCTCGCAGCGCCGCGGCGGCGGCCGAGATGTCGACCGGCTCGGGATTGGTCACCCACGACGACAGCGGCCGTCCCTCGTCGAGCGACGCGACGAGAAGCGTGATCGCCAGACCCGCGTAGAGGACGACTGCGGTCTGAATCGAGAGAAACGCGCTGCCCGGACGGTGCGCGCGCCGCACCGCGGCGCTGCCTGACCAGCGAACCGAGGCCGAGGCCCGACAGATAAATCGCGAGCAGCGTGCCGAACGTGAACGCAGTCGATCGCAGCAGCACGCCCATCAGCCTGGAACCAGACGATCTCGAGCGAGAGCGCGAGAAACCCGGTCAGCGCGTAGATCGCCGTCCATCCGGCGAAAGACAGCGTGAACCCACCCGGCGCGCGGCGTCGCAGCCGTGATCGGCGCGACCGCTGCGTCGCCGCCGTGCGACCCGCGCAACCGGAATGCGAGCGGCATCGCGACCGCCGCGGCCAGCAGATTCAGCGTCGCGCCCATGTGCAGACAGCGCTCGAGCCCGTACAGCGGCAGCAGCCACCATGTGGTGACGAATGCGCCGAACGCCGCGCCGAGCGTGTTCCAGCCGTAGAGCGTCCCCGCAACCACGGCCGCGCGCTCGAGCGTGGTCGTCAACGCACGCGCCAGCAGTGGCAGCGAGACGCCCATGAAGAACGTCGGCCACAGGAGGCTCAGGAAGAGGATCGCGGCTCGATCCTCGAGTCCCCACGTCAGATGGCCGAGACGTTGATAGAGGACGTCGTAATACAGCGGCGCGCTGACGACGCCGAAGGCGGCGATCGCCAGTTCGGCGACCGCAAACGCGGTCAGTCCGGCCGTCGGCGACAGCCGATCGGCGACGCGGCCGCCGACCACGCTGCCGCACCCCAGTCCGGCCATGAACGCCGCCACGATGATGGTCGTCGATTGGATGTCGGAGCCGGAGAAGATGACGAGCAACCGCTGCCAGACGACCTGGTAGACGAGCGCCGCGAATCCCGATCCGAAGAACAGCACGCATGGGAGCGCTGCCGGCGCTCGCGACGCGCGCGCGCCGCCGGATCGGTTCGCTACTCGCCAACGAGACGTTTGAATTCAACCAGGTCCCTCATCCGGGCGAACAGCGGATCCGCGGCCGCTTCCTTCTTCAGATTCGGCTGCCGGCGGAACGGCATCCTCGAAGCGGCCGCAGCGCGTTGAGGATGCTCGCCGGCCTGCGCGTAGCGCTGCGCGAGCGCGTAGTGCAGACGCTCGTTGTTCGGCGCGATAGCGATGGCTTTCTTCTGCTCGGCGATCGCGTCGGCGAACTTGCCGTCCTTGGCCAGCTGCGCCGCGTGATCGGTCAGCTTGTTGGGCACGCCGAGCGTCAGGTTGAGGAGCCGCCGCAGCTCGACGAACGGATTCGTCGCATCGTCCACACGGATATCGACGATGCGTTCGACGGTCGATTCGGAATTCGGCGGCAGCGGTCTCACGACGAGAATGCCGGCGGACTGCATGCCGCGCACGTCGCCGCCCTTCGATTGCCCGGCGTCGAGCGCGTCCATCAGCCGTTCAGCCATCGAGCCGGTCCCGCGCTCGTAGGCGTCGGCCATCGCCTTCACGACCGCCTCGCTCGCCAGCGTGTTGCCCTGGACCGAGAAGTTCTTGCCGGTGATGTGACCGGCCCAGGCGCCGAAATGGACGACGTCCTTCGGGTCGTGATTGCGATCGATGACGCGTTTGCCGGTGTAGACCGCGGAGCGGCCCTTGGCGTCGATGACACCGACCTGACGCGTATCGCGGCCGGGATCGTCGTCGGTGATTCGCTTGACCACGTCCGCCGGACTCAGGCCCTGCTCGAGCAGCGCGATCGCCTTCGGCCCGTACGAGCGGTTCGCCGACGCCTGTGTGGCGACGGCGCCGACCCCAGGCTTCGCGTATGGCACCGCCGCGCCGGCACCGAACGCGCGCGACTGCACACCGACGCCGAGATCTCCGGTCGCCGGATCGAACGCGATGATCGAGAAGGTCGAGAACCACGGGTCTGCTTCAACCGCACGGCGTGCGGCCTCCTGCGCGACGCACGGAACCGACGCCATCAGCAGCGCAACGACTAACCGTCTCATCCGAGTTCCTCCGGCAGGCGCCTATTCTGCTATAGACTTCGAGTTCTATGACCCTCGGCCAGCCTCTGCCGTGCTGGCTGTCGTCGCCGCCGCGGTTCTGCTGCTTGCGTGCGACACGAATGGTCGCCGAGAGCGATCACGCCAGGCGCGAGCCGCGCGCGAGGCGGAATCGGCCGCGACCTATCAGGCGGAAGTCGAGGAGAGCCTCGGCGCAGCGGTTGCGATTCTCGTCGACACGTCGGGCTCGATGCGCGACGGGGCGCCGGGCGATTCGCGGCCCAAGTTCGTCGTCGCGCAGGAAGCGCTCGAAGCGATGCTCGATGCCACCGACGCGTTCATCGCCAGGCGTCCCGATTTTCCGATCAAGATCGGCATCTACAGCTTTTCGAGCCACGTGCGGACGCTGCGGCCGATCGAGCCGCATACATCGCGCCGCCATCCGCGCCTCTCAACGCGCTGCCGCGTCCGGGCGGCGGCACGGCGATCGGTGAAGCGCTGCGCGCGCGCGCGGCCGGATCTGTATCGCGCCGGCGTCTTCCGCAAATACGTGATCGTGGTCACCGACGGCGAGAACACGAGCGGCCGCACTCCCGACGAGGTTGTCCGCGAGATCTTCGAGAAGAGCGAAGGCGCGGTGCAGGTCTATTTCGTCGCGTTCGATACGAGTCCGGAGAAGTTTTCGTTCCTGAAGGAGGCCGGCGGCGACGTCATCGGCGCCGGCACCGGCGGCGAGTTGCGGCAGGCACTCGACCGTATCTACCAGGGCAAAATCCTCGCCGAGGCGCCAGACAAGGCTGAACGGAACGAAAGGGAACCGGTCGAGAAGTAAGTTCGTCGGATCTAATGTTTGAGCGCTCAAAAGGAGATCCCGTGATTCTGCACAAGTTCTGGTCAGCCTTCTTTGCGCAGATTAACAAGGTAGCGAATCTGTTCTGGGAGGCCGATCCCGTCGCGCAGATGCGCTACGAGTACGACAAGGCTGTCGAGCAGCTCAAAGAAGGTCGCGCGTGGCCTCGAGCAGTACCGCGGCCTCGTCGAGCGCGTGACGCGCCAGGTGTTGGCCAACCGCTCCCACGTGCAGAAGCTCGAGGCCGAAACCAAGGCGTACCTGAAGGTCGGCGATCGCGCGACGGCGGCCAAGTTCGCGCTGGAGCTGCAGAAAGCCAAAGAGGAACTGGCGACCAACGAGCAGCAGCTCAACATGCACGAAACTGCCTACGGCAACAGCCTCAAGAAGATCAAGCACGCCAACGAAAAGCTGATCGAGCTGCGCGAGAGGATCACGAAATGCGACGCCGAGCTGAAGATGAGCGCCGCCGAAGCCGAGATCGCCAAGCTCTCGCAGACCTTCGACGTCAACCTGACGACCGACTTCGGCGAAATCGAGAGCGTCATCCAGCAGAAGATCGATCAGAACCGCGGCAAGGTGCGCGTCGCCGCCGATCTGTCGGAGAAGGGCATCGCGGAGATCAACGCCGAAGAGCGCATGCGCGGCGAGCTCGCCGAACAGGCGCTGCAGAATTTCGAGGTCGAGCTCGGGCTCAAGTCGCCCGAGACGACGCCGATGGCGCAGACGGCGAAGGATCTGGGACCAGCCACCGAAAAGGCCACCGAAAAGCAGACGGGTTGAATGGTGAAGGTACGAAGTGCTAAAGTACAGTAAAGTGCGATGCGACAAAGACGTGCTTCTGACTTCGTAGCTTCTGACTTCGCAGCTTCATACTTCTGCACTGCACTGTTGAGGGTGTAGCTATGGCGAATGGACAGCCGAGACCGGCGTTTTACGTCGCGGTGCTGCTCGTCGTGATGGGACTCGTCGGGCTCGCGCTCTGGCGCTACGGCGCGATCAAACCCGGCGGTCAGACCGGACAGATCTCGAACGAAGAGCTGAAGCAGATGAAGGGCGGCGCGGAAGCGCCCGACAGCACCGGAATCACGACCGTCAAGGAATACAAGTACGTCGCGGCGACGAAGCTCCCCGAGGTCAAGGGCATCTCCAACTACAAGCCGATGGCGGATCGCACGGTCCGCTTCGCGATCAACGTGTGGGCGGGCTGGGGCCCGATCATTTACGCGAACAACGGCTTCAAGCCGGGCAAGATGTGGAAGGGGCCGGGCGGGAAAGACTTCAAAGTCGAGCTCGTCCTCATCGACGATCCGGTCGCGATGCGCGACGCCTACGCCGCCGGCAATCTCCACGTCGGCTGGGCGACGCTCGACATGCTCCCGCTCTTCCTCGAGGGGCTGCGCAAGGACTCGCGCGTCATGCCGCGCGTCTATCAGCAGGTCGACTGGTCGAACGGCGGCGACGGCATCGTCGTCCGCGACACCATCAAGACGATGGCGGACGTGCGCGGGAAGACGATCGTCCTCGCGCAGAACTCGCCGTCGCACTACTTCGCGCTGAACGCCCTGATCAACGCCGGCGTGCAACCGGCGGAAGTCGACTTCAAGTTCACGCAGGACGCGTTTCAGGCGGCCGCCGCCTTCAACGCCGACAAACGCATCGCCGGCGTGGTGAGCTGGGCGCCCGACATCTACAACCTCGAGAAGGTGAAGGGCAACAAGTCGCTGGTCACGACGCAGACCGCCAACAAGCTGATCGCCGACATCTGGTTCGCGCGCGCCGACTTTGCCAAGGACAATCCCGACGTCATGGAAGGGATCACGCGCGGCATCTTCGACGCGATGATCGATCTGGGCGATCAGGGCAACAAACAGAAGGTCGCCAAGCTGATGGCCGCCGGCTACTCGATCCCCGAGAGCGACGCGCTCGGGATGCTCGGCGACGCGCACTCGACCAACTATGCCGAGAACCGCGACTTCTTCCTCAACCAGAACAACCCGACCAACTTCGAGCGCACCTGGTCGACGGCGTACTTCCTTTACAAGAAGATCAACGCCGTCACCGAGCAGACGCCGTTCGACCAGGTCATGGACTTCAGCGTCATCCAGAAGCTCGGCTCCGAGCCGAAATACGCCCAGCAGAAGAACGAGTACGACATCCATTTCGCGCCGGCGAGCGCCGGGACGGTGGTCGGCGAGCAGAACGAAATCCTCACCAAGACCGTCGTGATCCATTTCTTCCCGAACTCGTGGGACCTGAGCAAGAAGGTCACCAAGCACGTCGACAACAAGGACGTCGAGGAGCTCTACGATCCGAACGTCTCCTTCGTCGTCGAGGAAGTCGGCAAGCTCGCGGGACAGTTCGGCGCGGCGCGCATCGTCATCGAAGGACACACCGACGGGTCGATGAAGGGCCAGGTGCCGAAGAGCCTCGTGCAGGAACTGTCGCTCAACCGCGCGAACTCGGTGAAGGAATCGATCGTGCGGAAGTTCTCGTCGCTGCAGCCGAATCAGTTCTCGACCGCTGGCATCGGATGGGATCGGCCTGCCGATCCGGCGGACCCGGAGAACGGCGCGAAGAACCGGCGCGTGGAGATCAAGGTCTATCCGGCAGAGGCGACCACGGCTCCCAAGTAGATGCCGGCTGAATCGACAGCGACCCGTGAGTCGGCAGCGAAACCTCGCTGCTGACGATTCGACTCTCGCCATCGCCGATGACGCGCCGGCTGGCCGGCGCGGTGGCGATGGGCGTCATCGTCCTGCTGTGGTGGCTGGCGACGAGCGGGCTCGCCTCCGGATCGGAGGATCGCTTCGTTTCGCCGATCATCCTGCCGAGCCCGGTCGAGGTGATCAAGAGCTTCCCGAGCCTGCTCAACGAACGCGCGCTCATGCAGAGCATCGCGGCGACGCTGAAGCGTGTGCTGATCGGATTCGGCCTGGCGGTCATCGTCGGCGTGCCGCTCGGCATCATTGCCGGATCGTACCGGCTGGTCGAAGCCGCCGCCGCGCCGCTCGCGCTCTTCGGCCGCAACCTGCCGGTGGCGGCGCTGATTCCGCTGACCATTCTCTGGTTCGGCATCGACGAGACGCAGAAGGTGATGTTCATCTTCATCGCCTGCGTGCCGTTCGTGTTCTCCGGACGCGGTCGCCGCGGTGGTGAACGTGCCGGATCGCTACGTCGAGACCGCGCAGACGCTCGGCGCCTCGTCGACGCAGATCGTGCGGAAGGTGCTGGTCGCGCTCGCGCTGCCCGACATCTACAACAGCCTGCGGCACCTGTTCGGCCTCGCGTTCGGCTACATCATGCTCGCCGAGCTGATCAACGCGCAGCACGGACTCGGGTTCCTGCTGATGACGAGTCAGCGCCGCGGCATGTCGGAACACATCATCCTGATTCTGATCATCATCGGCTTGCTCGCCTACGGCATCGATCGGCTGCTGTTCTTCTTCCAGCGCGGACTGTTTCCGCATCGCATCATCGAGGACTGAGTGGCCGAACCCGAAGCGCCCAAAGCTGCCGAGTCCGACCCTCCATACGCGAACGTCGTCGACTTCCGCAATGTCACGAAGAAGTTCGGCGACCTCACCGTGATCCGCGACGTCACGTTCTCGGTGCCGGACCTGCCCGACAAGGGCGAGTTCATCGCGATTCTCGGTCCCTCCGGCTGCGGCAAGTCGACGGTGCTGCGCCTGATCGCCGGACTGCGGCCGCAGTATCCTGCGACTGAAGGCACCGTGCTCGTCGGCGACAAGCCGGTGCTGCGGCCGGGTTCCGACCGCGGCATGGTGTTTCAGGACTACACGTCCTTCGACAACCGGACCGTCGAGGACAACGTCGCGTTCGGGCTCGAGTGCCGGGGCGCGCCGGCCGCCGAGCGCCGCGAACGGCCCGCGAGTGGATCGCCAAGGTCGGCCTTGACGTGAAGCGCGACGCGGCGAAATATCCGAGCGAGCTGTCGGGCGGGATGCGGCAGCGGGTGGCGATCGCGCGCACGCTGATTCTCTCCCCGCGGATCATCCTGATGGACGAACCGTTCGGCGCGCTCGATCCGACGACGCGGCTGCACATGCAGGAACTGCTGGTCGACTTGTGGAAGGAAGCGCAGGCGACCGTGTTCTTCGTGACGCATTCGATCGAGGAGGCGGTGTATCTGGGCGATCGCGTCTATGTGTTCTCGTCGGCACCGGAGTACCATCATCCGCGAGATGACGATTCCGCCGCCGACGCTGCCGCCGAAGGACATGCTGCGCGAGCACGCGTTCATCGAGCGCGTCTCCGAGATTCGCGACGTCATGGACGCGCTCGCGGCGTCGACGCGCCCGGGCGATTAGTGGTGGATCTTCTCGGAATGACTCGCGGGCCGCTCCGTTGTCGCGGCCCGAAAACCGTGGTCGACGGCTCGTTGTGATCATTACTACTTCAGTTGATACGGTCCGCTAAGTGGCGAAGAAGAGCGAAGCCGGCATGTCGGACTACCTCGAGGAGGCGTTCCTCTTCCGGTGGAATCTGCTGTTCCTCCTCGGCGGGACCGCCGCCGCGGCGCTGACGCCGCTTCGCGCCGGTGCTGCTGCCGCTCGTCGCCGCCGGCGAGCTGACCTATCTCGCCAGCCTCGTGTCGATTCCGAGATTTCGCGCCGCGATTGACGCCAAGGTCCACACCGCCGCGAGGGCGGCCGGTCGGAGCCGCCGCCACCGCCGCCGGTCTCGCTCGTGACCATGCTGTCCGGTCTGCCGAGCGATGCGCGCACCCGCTTTCAGCAACTGCACGGCCGCTGCGTGGAGATGCGCGGCATTGCCGCCGGCGTCGCGCGGCGCGGCCGGCGATCAGGCGGCCAGCGGCGAAGAAATCCGCACGCCAGGTCTCGATCGTCTGCTCTGGTTGTTCCTGCGCCTGCTGCTGTCGAAGGCGGCGCTCGATCGGTTTCTGGCGACGATGAACGAGCAGGGAGATCACGACGCGCCTGGCGGAGCAGCGCAAGAGCCTCGAGGCGGCCAAGGGCGGCGACGAGCGCATCATCAGATCGCTCCAGGACAGCATGGCGAGCAGCGAGCTGCGCCTCGACAACTACGGGCGCGCGAAGAAGAACGCCGAGTTCGTGTCGATCGAGCTCGATCGCCTCGAAGGCAAGATCCAGGCGCTGGCCGAGATGGCCGTCAACCGCCAGGATCCGGACTTCCTGAGCAATCAGGTGGACTCCGCCGCCGACAGCATGCGGCAGACGGAAAGGCGGTCAGCGAGCTGCAGCATCTCACCGGCCTCGCCGATCAGCTCGAAGAGCCGCCGGCGATTCTCGAAAGCGATCTGCGGCAGGTGCTCAAGCAATGACGGCCGACACGCGCTGCCGCGTCGTGCCGATCTTCCCGAGTGGCTGCCGGCGTGGTCGCGACAGCTCGCCGACTTGTAGCTTCCTCGGCACGACCGCCGCGTTCGTCCTGCACGGCAATACCTATGATCTCTTCGCATCGACGATCCGCCGCGCTACGGCGTGCTCGCCGAGTTTCTCGCCGAGCAGCTGTTCGGCCGCTGGACCCTGGTGCTGCACTACGACCTCGGCCGCGGGCTGCGCGCGTTCGCGGGCCGCGACGAGCAGCGGCTGAAAGAAATGGTCACGCTCGCGAACCGGAAGCTTGCCGACTTGAGCGCGCTGGCCAAGGATCCGGCGACGGCATTCGCGCTGCTCGATCGTCTCGTCCGCAACAACATCATGGCGGCGGAGGCCGATCGCATCAGCGTGGCGGTCATCGTCGATCAGGCGTCGTACGTGTTTCCTTCGGGCGAGCCGGGCCGGCTGAGTCTGCAGTCGTCGTCCGAGCTCGTGCGCATGCTCAACTGGGCGACGAGCCCGCACGTCAAACGGCTCAACATGGCGTTCGTGCTCGTGGACGAGAAGCTCGCCGACCTCAACGATCGCCTGACCGGCAACCCGAACGTCGCGACGATCGAGGTCCCGCCCCTGACGAGAAGGCGCGCGACACGTTCATCCAGTGGTCGATCGGCGAAAAGCCCGACAAGCCGATTGCGGCGTTCTCGGATTTCGGCGCCGCCGAGCTCGCGAAATTGACTGCCGGCATCTCGCTGATCGATCTCAACGTGCTCGTGCAGTCGGCGCAGGAGAGCGAGAAGCGCCCGACGCGGCCATGTTCCGATCGCTGAAGAAGCGCCTGCTCGAGCGTCCAGTGCCGCGGACTGCTCGAATTCATCGAGCCGAGGTGGACGCTCTCGACACGGTCGTCGGCCACGAGGCGGCGAAGGCGCGGCTGCGTGAGGATGCCGCGCTCCTGAAGCGCGGCGCCCTCGACAGCTCTGCCGATGGGGTATCTGCTCTGCGGACCGGTCGGCACCGGCAAATCCGTTTCTCGCGCAGTGCGTCAGCGGCGAGATACCGGCATCCCGTGGCGTCGTCCTGAAGAACTTCCGGTCGAGCTTACGTCGGCGAAACGGAAGGGAATCTCGAGCGCGTCCTGTCGGTGCTGCGTGCGATGGGGCCGGTCGTGGTCGTCGTCGACGAAGCCGATGCGGCGCTCCGCAGCCGCGAGTCGGAAGGCGACCTCGGGAACGTCGAGCCGCGTGTTCGCGATGATCGCCGCGCAGATGGGCGACACGCAGTATCGCGGCCGCATCCTGTGGATGCTCCTCACGGCGCGGCCTGGATCTGCTGCCGATCGACATCAAGCGTCAGGGTCGCGCCGAGGTCCACATCCCGCTCTTCTACCCAAACCGACGAGCACGGAGATCAAGCAGATGTTCTGTCATCATGGCGAGGAACTCGGGTCGAAGGTGGCGCTCGAGGACGTCTGCCGCCGATTCCGCAGCGCGGTCATCTGTCGGGCGCGGACATCGAGAGTCGTCGGCCGCGCGTGGCGGACGTCGCCGCTGGCGGGCGTGGATCATGACGAAGCGAGGCGCTGACCGACGCCGTCGCGCAGTTCATGCCGTCGGACGCAGGGCCTCGAGCGCGAGCTGCAGGAGACGGCGGCGAGAGCTCGAATGCATGGATCGTCAATTCCCTCCCGGCGGAGATGCTCGAGAAGACGGCGGAGAGGGCGGGCGCGGCAAGCTGCAATCAGCGGCTCACCCGCGCTCAAACAAATCGTGAAGGAGCTATGACCAATGGCCAAGACAAGCTGGTTCGACGATAAAGCGGAGCATCCGATCCTGCAGGAACGCGCCACCAAGCTGGATTCTGTTCACCAGCGCGCTGGCCGACGGCGTCGTGTCGAAGCAGGGAAGTCGAAGGACAGGAGCAACGCCTCGTGACGGCGATGCGCGCGCTTGAATCAGAGCTGAGCTGACACGCTGCACGAGAAGGTAACGACCGTCCTCGTCACGAGCTGTCCGGCCTACTAACGTGATGCGCCTGCTGCACGAACTGCAGGCCGAGCGCGCGCGGATGGCCTTCAACAACGCGTAACACGTGGCGTCCGGCTTCAGCCGGATCGTCGCGGTCCGCCTGAAGGCGGACACCACGCACGAACGAGTCTAGGCGAGCGGCGGAGGCTCGGCTGCCGTGACCGGCCGCTGACGCCCCTCGTACTGAACGTGAGCTGGTCGTTGGCGACGCGCCGATCGTCACCAGTGCCGCCGTGTTCGGACTGCCTGAACAGGATCTGATCGGTCAGCGGATCCCGACTTCCTTCTGCACGACGCGCCGAGCGGCCGCGCGCCGAACACCAGATCGTAGCCTTCACCGCCAGCCACGCGCGCGCCTCGGGCGTCATCGTGATCGCGACGTGATCGTTCGGCGAGCTGCTGCTCGAGCTGGAGGATGAACTTCTCGACGATCGTCTTCCATCACCAGCGGCGACAACGGACCGAAGGTGACGATCGCGTCGAGGCGGTTGCGGAACTCGGGACTGAACGACGCGCTCGATGGCCGCCTTCGCCTTGTTCGACGCGCCGCCATCGGCGAAGCCGATCGACTGCGACGCTCATCTCGCGCGAGCCGGCGTTCGACGTCAGGATCAGCATGACGTTCCGGAAGTCCGCCTTACGGCCGGTGTTGTCGGTCAGCGTCGCGTGATCCATGACCTGCAGCAGGATGTTGTAGATGTCGGGATGCGCCTTCTCGATCTCGTCGAGGAGCACGACGCTGTAGGGATGCGTGCGCACCGCGTCGACCAGCAGGCCGCCCTGCTCGAAGCCGACGTAGCCGGGCGGCGCGCCGATCAGCCGCGCCACCGCGTGCTTCTCCATGACTCGCTCATGTCGAAGCGGATGAACTCGTTGCCGAGCTGAACGCGAGCTGCTTCGCGAGCTCGGTCTTGCCGACGCCGGTCGGGCCGGTGAACAGGAAGCAGCCCGACGGACGATCCGGGCTGGGCCAAGCCCCGCGCGCGATCGCTTGATCGCCTGCGCGACCAGATGCACGGCTTCGCTTCTGGCCGAAGACGACGCGCTGCAGCGATTCCTCGAGCGTCCGCAGACGCTCGCGGTCCGACGACGACGCCTGCCGCGCCGGGATGCGCGCCGATGCGCGCCACCACGCGCTCGATGTCGGCGGCATCGACAGGCAGCGACAGTCGCGGGCTCTGACACGTCTGACACCGGCCGGGGCTGGCGCGGCGAGCGGACGACCGACCCCGCTTCGTCGAGCAGATCGATCGCGCTGTCGGGCAGACGGTAGTCGCGAAGATGACGCGGCGCGAGCTTCGCCGCCGCGTCGAGCGCCGCGTCGGTATAGTTCACGCGGTGATGCGCTTCGTAGCGGCTGCGCAGTCCCGCGAGGATCTGCATCGCTTCTTCGATCGTCGGCTCGTCGATCGCAATCTTCTGCAGCCGCCGCGCCAGCGCGCGGTCCTTCTCGATGTGCTTGAACTCCTCGAACGTCGTCGATCCGATGACGCGCAGATCGCCGGCGGTGAGCATCGGCTTGATCAGCGTCGCGAGATCCATCGTGCCGCCGGTTGTCGCGCCGGCGCCGACCGTGGAGTGCATCTCGTCGATGAAGAGGATCGCCTTCGGCCGCGCGGCGCAGCGCCGCGATCGACCGCCTTGAACCGCTCCTCGAAATCGCCGCGGAAGCGCGTGCCGGCCAGCAGCGCGCCGGTGTCGAGCGCGAAGACCTCGGCGTCCTTCAACGGCTCCTGGACGATCGTCGCCGGTCGCGAGCAGCCGCGTCGCGAGACCTTCGGCCATCGCCGTCTTGCCGACGCCGGCCTCGCCGACGAACACCGGATTGTTCTTGCGGCGGCGGCACAGCACTTCGATGGTCCGCTGCAGTTCAGTCGGCGCGGCCGATCAGCGGATCGAGCAGTCCCTGGCGCGCGCGGTCGGTCAGGTTGATGCAGTACGCCGAGGCGGATCGCGTGCGGTGGCCGAGCCTTCGTCGCCGCCGCCGGCTGTCGCGCCGGCGGCCGGCGCGGATCGGACGCAGCCGCCGAGCGGCGTCTTCGAGATGCCGTGCGAGATGTAATCGAGGATGTCGAGCCGGGTGATGCCCTGCGTCGGCCAGCAGCTGCGCCGCGTGGCTCTTCGGCTGCTGCAGGATCGCGGCGCAGACGTCGCCGGCCTGCACCTCCGCGCGCTGCGCGCTCTGGACGTGCAGCACCGCGGTCTGGAGCACGCGGCGGAACGCCGCGGTCTGCTCCGGCTCGCGCTGCGTCGCCGCGCGAAGCTGCCTCGACCGACTCGTCGAGATACTGATCGAGGCTCGCGGCGCAGTGCCGGCAGATCGGCGCCGCAGGCCGCGAGAATCCGCTCGCCGTCGGTGTCGTGCGCGAGCGCGTAGAGCAGGTGCTCGAGCGTCACGTAGGCGTGGCGCCGCGACACCGCCTCGCGGTAGGCGATGGTCAGGACGATTTCAACCGATGTCGAAAACACGAATCGCTACGCTTCCTCGATGGCCGCGCGCAGCGGAACCAGCGCGTGCCGCGCCAATGACGTCACCGTCTCGACCTTCGTCTCGGCGACCTCCGACAGGACACGCCGGCGATTCCGCTGCCGTTCACATGGACGTGCATCATGATTCGGTAGGCTTCCGCCGGTGATTTCTGGAACACATTCTCCAGCACCTGGATCACGAACTCCATCGTCGTGTAATCGTCGTTGAGGAGCACCACTTTACTGCGCCGGTTCCTTCTGCTCGGTCTTGGCGCGCCCTGACGGCGCCGTCGGTCTGGTCTTTCTGGCGATATCCAGCGTAACCGATGGTCCCGCCGAACGCACGTGTGATACACAGTCCGCCATGTTCGTACGCGGTCGGTGTCTCTTCACTGATTGCGTCGCTGGCGATGCTCCTCGTCGCCGGCCTGACACACTCGGCAGTCTCAGCACCGCACCGATCGATGAACGGAAGTCGCGGTCCAGAGCGCGATGAGCGGCTACAGCGATCCCGCCGGGATGGGCATGGCGCCGTCCATCTGGGGCATCCGCTCCTCGTCCGCTCGTCTCTCACGATGACAGTGACGCTGGCTCGCGCTTGCGGCGGTGGCGATGGCGTCGCGCCGATCAGACGAGTTGCTGCCCACGCCTCGTGCTCGGCGGCGTGGCCGTGCGACGCTGACCGTCGTCCCGGGCGTGCTGACGGCAGATCTGTTTCTTCAACAGGAAGCCGCCGCCACTGAACATCAGCTTCGTCGTCGGTCACGCCGCTTGAAGGGCCGGTGCGACGGTGGACGACTCAGGACGGGATCTCGCGGACTTCGGGAATCGGGATTCGATCCTGATTCTCGAACGTCGCCGTCATCCGTCATCACGAGTCCGGACTTCTCAATCCCCCAACCGAACTTTAAACCGAATCCCGAATCCCGAATCCGCAAATCCTGGACCGATCTGACGATATCGGCGCAGTATTGGTTGCAACGACCGCCTGCGTTGAGGGTGCCGAACGCGTATGCGGCTACGATCATTTACCTGGCTGGGCTCGTTGCTCTTCGGATCGGCCGCGTGTCATGCGGCATGGACCGGCCGTCGCTCGATCCGACGCCGAAGCAATCTGGTCGGCGGCACGATCGCCGGCATTGTCACCGACCGCTCGATTCCGCCGTCGCGGTGCCGGGGCGCAAGGTCACCGTCACGGATCGATCGACAAAGCGGTCGCATTCCCGAGAGTAATGCGACCGCCTCGAACGGTGGCATGCATCGATCAGAGTGCCGGAAGGCACCCTATCGGATCGGACATCGAGCTGCGGCCGTCGGAAACGCCGAACCAGAAACCGGACCAAACGCACATCAACAACGGCGATACCGACTCCGGGTCGCAACCTTCGTGATCGCCGTGCGGTGGGCACTGGCAGGATGGGGAGGGATTGAAGTTGATTGCAGCAGGGGGCCGCAGGCCCGCAACCTTGCCCTTCTGCAATTTCAGCGTCTGATTCGCGGAGCAGAACTCTGCTCGCGGTCTCGCCACTGCCACGTGCCGCCGACGAGCGCCGGCGACGCGAGCACCTGCGGCGTTCAGCTTGTTGACGCGCAGCAGCTTGAACGCCGGTCCCGCCTGGCACCACGAACGTCTGGCCGAAATCGTTGGTGAAGAAGAGCTTGTCGCCGACGGCGACGGGCGACGAGGAGAACCCTTCGCGACGCGGCTCGCCGAGGCGCTCCTGGTAGACGAGCCGCGCCGCGTCTTGCGCGTCGAGCGCCGTGAGAATGCTCTGCATGTCGTTGATCGATAGTAGAGCAGGTCGCCGATGGATGATCGCCGACGGCACGAACGGCGAGCCGCGCGGCGGCAGACCACGCGACGTGTGCGTCGGTGACGTCGCCGCTGCCGCCGGGCCGGATCGCGAGCGGTCGGGCCCGGCGCGGCCCGACGAGCAGAACACGAGGCCGTGGCCGACGACCGGCGTCGGAATCACCTCGTAGGTGTTGCCGCGCACCGTCCACAGCTCCGCGCCGGTCGCCGGATCGTAGGCATGCACTCTCTGCTGACTGCTGACGATCAGTCTCGTCGCGGTCGCCGGCGCTGATCACGATCGCGCGTGCCCCAGCCGACCGACGCGGCGCGATGCGCTGCTTCCAGACGACGGCCGCCGGTGCGCGCGTGTCGAACGCCGCGACGAACGATCCGAGCGGCCGCGCGTGCCGTCGTGATCCTGATAGATGAAGACGCGATCCTTGTAGAGGACCGGCGATCCGGCGCTGCCGTGATAGTTGCGCAGATCGCCGAGCTTCTGCGCTGCCACACGATCCGGCCGTCGAAGTCGAACGCCGCGAGGCCGTGGCGTGCCGAACGACGCGTAGACGCGCGCGGCCGTCGGTCACCGGCGTCGCCGAGGCATGGCTGTTCTTCGGATACACGCGCTCCACGCCTCGTCGTCGGCACGGCCGTTTCCCACAGCAGCGCGCCCGTCGCTGCGCCGGTAGGCGAGCATCGACAGCCTTCGCGCCGTCATCGCGCGCAGTGGTCAGGAAGATGTGGTCCTTCCACACGATCGGCGACGAGTGGCCGCGGCCGGGCACGGCGGCCTTCCACTTGACGTTGGTGCTGTCCGACCAGGTGTCGACGTAGCCGGCGCCGGCAGCCGTTCCTTGTCCGGACGGCCCGCGCCATCGCGTCCAGTAGTTCGCGCCCTCGCCGTCGACTGGAATCAAGGTGACCGAGCTCGGGTGCCGCCGCCAACAGAAGCTGGCTGGCGGCAATCAGTACGGCGGCGGTGAAAGGTGAGCGTCGGCATGCGCCTACCACGCTGCCATATCGCTAGCGTTTTTGAAACCTGGCTCGCGCATCGTCCGCTCGATGTCGGCGATCTCGATCGGGCACGAACTCCGACAGGTTCTCGTAGCCGGTGTCGGTGATGAGGATCATGTCCTCGAGCCGGACGCCGATGTGCTCCTCGGGAATCTGCAGCGCCGGCTCGATCGTGAAGATCATCCCGGGCTCGAGCGTCGGCGCCGGTCCGCTGACGTCGTGCACTTCCATGCCGACCCGAGTGGCCGAGGCTGTTCCCGGCGCTGCTGCGGTAGCGGTCGACGAAGCGCTGTCGCCGCCGACTTGATCTCGAGCGTCGGTGAACGGATAAGACGCGAGGATCGCGTCCATCTTTCTCGCGGCGTCCCGGATGATGTCGCGCGGCGCGGCGTGCACCTTGATCGACGTCATCAGCGCCTGATAGAGCCGCAGATAGATGGTGTAGAGCTCGCGCTGCCGCGGCGTGAACGTGCCGTTGGCGGGAAAGACGCGCGTCACGTCCGACTGGTAATACTTGTAGTCGGGCGCGTAGTCGAACTGCACCAGGTCGCCGTCCTGCAGCTTCGCGGTATTGCGGTGGTAGTGCGAGTAGCAGGTGTTGGCGCCGGTCGCGATCAGCGCGAAGCTACGACGGTCCGTAGGCGCCGTAGCTTCTTGAACACGAACTCCGCGTCGGCCTGCAGCTCATACTCATCATCCCCGGCGCCGCGTCGCGCATCGCTTCGACGATGGCGAGGCCGGTGATCCGCGTCGCCTCGCGGATGACGGCGATCTCGCGCGGGCTCTTGATCGTGCGCATCGCATCGAGGCAGCGGATCGAGATCCTTGACGTCGACGCGCGGCGCGGCCGCTTTCAGCTTCGCGACGAACGCCTCTTCGCGCGACGGTCGGCCGTCCCACGGATCGTCCGCGTGGCGCGCGCGAGGGCAGCCGGATCGCTGGACGAACGCCTCGCCGAGCACCTCGGGCCGGAACGGCGTGTAGATCATCCGGCCGTCGCGCGCGACGTCCTGGACCAGCGCGCGCGAACTCGTCTCGCGCGAGCACCGAATCAACGCCGGTCGCCTTCACCGCCTCGTCGCCCGGATGCAGTCCGGGTCCGAACATCCGCCCTTCGCGCCGTTCGCTCAGCGGCTGCAGGAAGAGGGTCGTTTTCTTCGTGCGGCCGTCGATGACGACGATCGCGCGCGGCTCGACCACGCCGGTCAGGTAGAAGAACTGATTGTTCTGACGGAGCGGCCTGCTCGCCCGGGCGCTCGGTGGTGCCCTGAAGAATCGCCACCGCGTCGCCGATGCGTCGCCATCACGCGCGCACGCCGCGCCGCGAATTCTTCGGGCGGGGAAGATGTCGGCGCCGGTGAAGACCGGCTGCGCCGACGGCCGTGCGACGAGGGACGATCAGTGCGGCAAAGCAGGCAAGGATTCCCGCATTCAGTTGCGGCGTTGGTCTCGCGCGCTGCCAGTTGTCGAGTGGTGCCTGCGGGAATGATGGAGTGTCGACGCCGGCGATGACCCATTCGCCGTTCCGAAGCTGAAGATCGATGATCAGCCATTCTCGTTTCACGGTCGCGCCGGAACGAGTCGTTCGTCCGACGCCGCGCGAGTCTCGTGGATCGATGGTGACGATCCGGGAGACGCTCGTCACCTTCGCCGTCGACGACGTCGTCGACGCTGTGACGGCGTTCGTGACGTCGATTCTAATCGACTGCGCCTCCTCGAACTCACGCGCGATTCGACGTTCCTGACCTCCGCTCAGCCCGGGCCACATCACTTTCAAGGTTGTCAGGTCCTTGGCTTCCACGGCGGCCTTATGCGCTCGAGAAGTGTGGTGAACGGATCTGACTTCAGGAGCGCCGCCAGAGGCGCGTTGTCACCGGGGCCGCGATCGACAAGGCCGCGCGCGGTAGAAGAAGGCCGCGCGATGTCATGCGCGGCCTTGCTCGTCAGCGGCGGCTGAGCTGCGCCAGTGCCGGCACCGGCGACATCGGTGACCATCGCTGTCGCTGTCTCTTGCGGCGCGCTCGGCTTCGGACGCGGCCACAGGCCGGCGGCGACGAGCAGCAACGCGATCGTGCCTGCGACGGACAGGGAACGCCCGACGCCGAACCGCCTCATCACGTTGGTTCGGTGTCTCTCTTCTGGTCTGCGATCGAGCCCGCCGTCTTTCGCGAGCGAAGCCTCGAGGGCACTGTCGATCTCATCCCTGACCATACACGCGTCGACATCGTGCGGCCGTGCCGCAAGGTACTCCTGGACCTCGTATCGCAGGCGCCGCAACTCGAACGGTGTATCGGCGAGAATCAATCGCTCTCGAAAACCGCGAACGTCCGCTTCGGTCGCCGTCGGCGCATCGTCGGGTGCCACCGGCGTGGCTGCCTGAGGTCGGATCTCCAGTTCCGCCAGCGCACGTTCGACGTCGCCGGCCGACTGGAACCGCTCTGCCGGATCGATGTCGAGCGCTCGCGCAAGGATGTCAGCCAGTCCGCGCGGCAGCTCGGGATCGATATCGTCGGCGCGCGCGCAGCTCTTCGCGATCGACACGATCGCCGTGAACGGATCGGCGCCGCCGAACAGCCGCCGGCCCGTCGCCATCTCGAACAGCACGACGCCGAGGCTGAAGATGTCCGAGCGTGCGTCGACCGGCCCGCCGAGCATCTGTTCGGGCGACATGTATCCGGGCGTGCCGGCGAGCGCCGGCGCGGCCACGACCGCCGTGGACGCCGCGGCCGTCGGCGCCAGCGTGGGCGCCACGGTCGACATCACGTGCGCGACGCCGAAATCGAGGACTTTCACCGAGCCGTCGCACGCGATCTGAATGTTTCCCGGTTTCAAGTCGCGGTGGATGATCCCGGCGGCGTGCGCCGCCGACAGCGCCGCACGCCAGCTGCCGGCCGATGCCGATCACGGCCGTTACCGGCAGCCGCTCGCGCTTCAACCGCTCGCCGAGCGTCTCGCCTTCGACGTACTCCATCACGATGAACGCGCGCGTCTGGCCGTCGATCAGATCGTGGATCGCCGCCACGTTGGGGTGCGTGATCCGGGCGGCGAGGCGCGCCTCACGAAGGATGTCGGCGGTGAGATTGCGCGGCGACGCGAGCAGGCACTTGAGGGCGACTTTCCGCTGCAGGCGCGAGTCGCTGGCGAGAAACACCTCGCCCATCCCGCCGTGACCGAGCCGGTCGAGGATCACGTGCGGACCGATCATCTGTCCTGGCGTCAGATCGGCGGATCCGGGCCGCTGGTCGAGCGCCGGGTCGGCCAACGGGTCCGGCTGATCCAGCGCCCGCATCAGGCTCTCGATCTCGGCGCGCAGCGTCGAATCGGCGCAGCGCTGGGCGATATACGCCTCGCGCTCCGCGGACGAGCGGGTCACGGCGGCGAAGATCACCGACTTCGCCTGCTGCCACTCCGACGCGTTCACAGCCGTCCCTCTTGCATGCGCACTTCTCCAATTGGCCTACGCGTGATCTCTAACGTAAAGAGCTCGTCGGACGAACAGGATGACAGCCGCTTCCCGTGCAAGCGGGCAAACGTCGCTCAGACGCGGTCTAGTCGGCGTCGAGTTCGTGGGCGGATCGATCCGGCAGCAGCCAGAGCGCAATCAGGCTGACGACGGCGCTGGCCGCCATGTACGCGGCCACGGCGGTTGAGGTGTGATAGCGCTGGAACAGCCACAGCGCCACGATCGGCGCCGGACCGCCGGCGGTGATCGACGCGAGCTGGTAGCCGAGCGAGGCGCCGCTGTAGCGCAGACGTCCCGGAAAGCTTCGGCAATCAGCGCTGCCTGCGGCGCGTACTGGAGATCCTGCACTGGCAGCGCGACGACGATCGCCAGGAACACCAGGCCGACGCTGCGCGTGTCGAGCAGCGCGAAATAGACGAATGGAAAGACGGTCATCAGCAGGCAGCCGATCGCCGTCATCCGCCGCCGCCCGATCCCGTCCGAGAGGTGGCCGAGCACCGGAATGTCCAGCATCGACACCAGCGCCTGCAGCATGACGAAGTTGAGCAGCAGGCCGCTGCTGAACCCGAGGACCTGCGTGCCGTAGGTGAGCACGTAGGTCGTGAAGATGTAGAACGGCGTCTGTTGTCCCGAGCGCAGCAGCGCCGTGAGGATCACCTCGCGCCAGTTGCGGCGCAGCACCTGGCTGACCGGCGTCCGCTCGACTCGGCCTTCCGACTGAATCCGCGCGAACACCGGCGTTTCGAGGATGCCGGTGCGGATGTAGAACCCGATCCCGACGAGGATGAAGCTGAGGAGAAACGGCAGCCGCCAGCCCCAGGTGAGAAAGCCGTCGCCGGAGATCGCCGTCATCGCGGCGAGCGCACCGTTGGCGAGCACCATGCCGGCCGGCGCGGCGAACTGCGTCCAGCTGGTGAGGAAGCCGCGGCGGCGTCGGTCGCCCCACTCGGCCGTGAGCAGCACCGAGCCGCCCCATTCGCCGCCGACGCCGATGCCCTGCAGCGCGCGGAACATCGTCAGCAGCACGCCGCCCCAGATGCCGATGCGATCGTAGCCGGGCACGAGACCGATGCACGCGGTCGAGATGCCCATCAGGAGCAGCGTCGCAATCAGCGACGACTTGCGCCCGACGCGATCGCCGATGTGCCCGAAGATCGCCGCGCCGACCGGACGAGCGGCAGAAGCCGACGAAGTAGGTCGAGAAGGAGAGCAGCGCGCCGGTGTGCAGGATCCGATCGCGGGAAGAAGAGGTGCGGAAAGCACGAGCGCCGCGGTGACGCCGTAGAGGAAGAAGTCGTGCCACTCGATCGAGGTGCCGACGGCCGCCGCGATCACGGCGCGGATCACCTGTCGACGGCGTTCGCTGCTCGTTTATGGCTCGCGCCGGCTGCGCGCTCATTGGGCCGTGGAATCGATCGCCGCTTTCACGCGCTCCGGCGTGAACGGCACCTGTCGGAGACGCGCGCCGGTCGCATCGAAGACGGCGTTGGCGATCGCGGGAGCGGCGAGCGTGATCGTCGTCTCGCCGGCGCCCATCGCTTCGCCGCTCTGACGGTTGATCAGCACGCTCTCGATCGCCGGCGCGTCGATGCCCAGCGTGAGGCTGTGATACGTCCGCCAGTCGATCGACGTCACCTTCTTGTCGTCCCACGTCACCTCTTCGCCGAGCGCGCGGCTCATGCCCTGCAGCGCGCCGCCTTCGATCTGGTTCTTCATCCCGTCCGGCGACGAGATCGGACCGCAGTCCTGCGACGAGACGAACCGCTTGACGACGAATCCGTCCGGTCGCGCGATCGACTTCGACTTCGGCGACCAGCGCACAGTAGCCGTTGTCGCCTTCGTAGAGCACGCACGCGATGCCGCGTCCGCTGGCGACGCCGGCTCGACTCGCGTTCGGCCGCGGCGATGGACGCGTCTGCCAGTTCGCCGCTTTCGCGGCCGGCGGCGACGACTTCCTTCAAACGCGGGTCGCGCAGATGGCGGAGACGATACGCGACCGGATCGGCCTTGACGCGCGCCGCGATCTCGTCCATGAACGACTCGTGCGCGAAGGTGTTCTGCAGACGGCTCGGCGAGCGCAGCGGTCCGGTGAAGAACGGCGATCGAGATCGTGTGCGTCAGCACGCGCTCGCCAGCTGACCGTGCCGGTGCCGCCGGCCTCGTCGCCGACACGGCCGGTCATGTACGACGGCGCGGCATTGGCGCCGTTGTTGAAGCCGCCGCTCGGCGGCGGCGCTGGCGAGCGCGGCGCAAACGGTGCGGCGGGAAACCCGGCCAGCATGCCCGTGACGACGTTGCCCGGCTGGTTGTAGCCGGGACGGCCGCCGAGACTCGGCGACCACGACTCGTGATCCCATGCGACGATCGCACCGCCGGAGTCGAGGCCGACGCGCTCCTCGATCACGTAGGCGAAGCCGTAGTTCTCCCACGCCATCTCGTCCCTGCGCGACAGCTGCACGCGCACCGGCCGACCGGCCGCCTGCGACAGCAGCGCGGCGTCGTACGACACGGTGTCGGCGCCGTTGATGCCGTAGCAGCCAGACCCGCGCGTGAAAATCACGTGCACGTCATCCGCCGTCAAGCCAAGCAGCGATCGCCGCGGCGCTCTTGATGCCGAACACGGCTTGCGACGAGGACCAGATCGTCGCGCGCGCCATCCTTCACGTCAGCCACCGCGCACGAACTGCCCATCGATCCGTGCATCTGGTACGGATGGAAGTAAGTCGCCTTGATCGACGTCTGCGCCTCTTTCAGTTTCTGATCGACGTCGCCGGAGTTGACGACGAATGCATCGCGCGACGGCTGGGTCTTGAGATAGTCGTAGAAGCCCGCGTGACTCGGGAGTCCGGTGCCAGGCGTCCACGTCGCTTTCAGCGTGGCCGCCGCCTGAATCGCCTGCCACGGCTTCTCGGCGACGACGCCGACGAAGTTGTTCTTGACGACGACCTTCACGACGCCGGGGAGCGCGCGGACCGATTGTTCGTCAGCGCTCACGAGCGTCGCGCCCACTTCCGGCGGGCGCACGACCGCGCCGTGGACCATGCCGGGCACGCGCACGTTGTGGACGTACTCGAGCTCGGCAGTGGCCATCGCCGCCATGTCGACGCGCGGGACGGACGTGCCGAGCACCTTCCACTCGCTGGCCGGCTTGCGGCGTGCGCTCGCGTTGAGCGGGACGTTGAACTTCCGGCCGCCGATCAACTCGCCGTACGAGATTTTCTTGTTCGCGTCCTGCTTCGCGGAGACGACGCCGTCGGCAACCGTCAAATCAGTCGCCGCGACGCTGAGCCGTGCGGCGGCGAGCTGCAGCAGCGTGCGCGCGCGGTCGCGCCGGCCTGCGCGAGATTGCGCTCGTTGAAGTTCGTCGGATGCGACTGGCTGCCCGACGTCGTCCCTGATCCGGGCAGAGCAGCGGTGTCGCACTGGACGATGCGGACACGGCTGACCGGGACGCTCAGCTCTTCGGCGACGAGCTGCGTTTGCGACGTCTGCATGCCCTGACCGAGTTCGCACTTGCCGGTGAAGACCGTCACGACGCCATCGGCGCTGATGGCGATCCACGAGTCGAGCTGGCCATCCGCCGCACGAGGTCCCTGCGTGCGCACGAACGTGGCGTCCGCCTTCAGGCGGACCTGTCTGTGAACCGTGAAGCCGACGATCAGCACGCCGGACGTCTTCAGGAAATCGCGTCGCGAGAATCCGGCGGCGGCCAGGGCGGCGCGGGCGTCGCGGGTGTAGCGAGTCATCGCGTGCCCCGGTCACGGTAGCGCTCGATCGCGCGCAGCATCGCGCGTGCGCGAAGCAGCGGCACAGCACGCCCGACATCGCCTGCCGGATCTCTGGTGACGTCGCCTTCGGGTTCTGATCGAGGAACGCCTTCGCGGTCAGGATGACGCCGTTCAGGCAGAAGCCGCACTGCGCCGCCTGCTCGTCGATGAACGCCTTCTGGATCGGATGCGGGTTCGCGCTCGTGCCGAGCCCTTCGAGCGTCGTGATCTCGGCGCCCGCGACCGTCGAGACCGGCGTCACGCACGATCGGATCGCGCGGCCCCGAGCGATCACCGTGCACGCGCCGCACTGGCCGAGGCCGCAGCCGAACTTCGGTCCGCGCAGCGCGAGGTCGTCGCTGAGGACGTAGAGCAGCGGCGTTGCCGGATCGACGTCCACCGTATTGCGCGCGTCCGTTGACCGTGAGTGTGATCGCCATGGCAGAATCGAGCGCGAGGCTTTAGCCGAGCGATCCCTCACGCGAGAACACTCAATAGGCGATCGATATCCTGTTGCGTGTTGAACACGGACACCGCCAGCCGCAACCTTTTTTCACTTCCGATGATCGTCGCCGTGACCTGTGCCCTCGCGCAGCTTCTTCGCGGTCGCCTCGACGTCCTTCACCGTGAACGCCACAATCGGCGTCTGATTGTTCTTCGGCGTCACCGATGCGTAGCCGAGCGCCGGCAGTTCCTTCTGCAGCCGATCGGTCAGCTGCTGCGCGTGCGCGCGGATGTTCGGCAGCCCCAGCTGCTCGATGTATTGCGAGCGACGTGTAGGAGCAGAGCGCCAGCGCGTTCGGGAACGTGCCGGTCTCGTATCGCGCCGCGCCCGGGCAACGGCTTCCCACGTGATGCCGACGCGATCGAAGTTCGCGATCTGCCGGTGTCCGTAGCGCGTCGTCGGCACGACGGTGTCCTGCAGGTCCTCGCGCACGTAGAGGAAGCCGAAGCCGCGTTCGCCCATCAGCCACTTGTAGGTGGCCGGCCGATCCGAAAGTCGATGCCCATCGCCCGGACGTCGATCGGCACGCGCCGGCCGCCTGCACCATGTCGGCGAACACGTAGGCGCCGTTGGCGTGGGCGAGATCGCGTGATCGCTTTGCGCGTCGTGCAGGTAGCCCGTTGACGTTCGAGACCAGCGCCATCGACACCAGCCGCGTGTTGCGGTCGATCGCCTTCTCCATGTCCTTGAGGTCAATCGCCCAGTTGCGGTGCTTGACGACGCGAAGCTGACAGTCCTTTCGCTTCGAGCGACTTGTGCATAGTAGAGCGACGTCTCGAAGTGCAGCTCGTCGAGGCACGACGTTGCCGCCGCTTCTTCGGCAGGTCCATGCCCATGACGACGATGTTTTCGCCGTCGAGGTGTTCTGCGTGAATGCAATCTCGTCGGGCTTCGCGCCAATCAGCTGCGCGAAGCGCCGCTTGAGCTCCTTCTGCTGCTCCTCGCCGAAGTCGGCGCGTCCTTCGCCGCCGCCTTTCAGCCTGAACGCGATGTGCCTGGTCAGCGCCTCGGAACACGGGACGCTCATCGGATGAATCGCGGCGGAGTTCAGATACGTCTGCGCCGACGCGATCGGGAAATCGGCGCGCACGGAGGGCGGGAAAGATCGATCCTTCCGCGGCGATCTCGTGCGCAGACGCGCGGACGCGCTGCGGCGGCCGGGGCGGCGGCGCTCACAAGGAACTGGCGGCGGTCGAGCGTGACATGACGAGCCTCCCCGGTCAATGAACGGATTGAATCAATCAATCCGCAGTCCGCAATCCGCAACCCGCAATGAAGAGGCTCATCGTAATGCGAAACGGCGGCCGAGTGGCTACACTAAAACTGGTTGGACGAAGCAAGCAGCGAGAGTAACTCAGTGAAGAGACCAGGGAGTGTCAGGATTTGTGTGTGTGAGGCGGGATCGGCGATCGTGGTCTTCGTGGTCCGTCTCCTGGCGTCCGATCGAGGCGCGGCGTTCTGTTCGCGGTTTGCCCGCCGCTCTACTGCAAACATCTCCTGCAACGCGGCAATCGGCCAGCTGGACACTTCGACTGATCCGGTGTTCTGATTCCTTGCACCGACACGAAGCCCGCGACCGCGTGAAGGGGCCACCGACACGGCTGCGACGCTGCGCGTTCCCCGTGACCTTGCGGACGCCGCCGCGACGTGGAACGATCCGGTGCCTGATGGCCACGCCTCGCCGGCATCTGTCGATGCTGCGGTCGTACACGGCCGCCGACGCGTTGACGGTGGCCAACGCGGCGTGCGGCACGATTTGCATCTTCCTCTGCCTCGATTACATCGCCGCCGACAACCGCAGGTTTCTGTGGACCGCGTTCCTGCTGCCTGCCGCTCGCGCTCGCGTTCGACGTGCTCGACGGCTACGTCGCACGCTTGAACCCGGGCCGTCAGTCGGTGCTCGGCGCCGATCTCGATTCGCTCTCGGATCGTGATTTCGTTCGGCGTCGCGCCGGCCGTGCTCGGCTTCACGCTCGGACTGCGCGGCGGCTGGGACATGCTGTGCCTCATCTACTTCGTCGTCTGCGGCGTGAGCCGGTTGGCGCGGTTCAACGTGACCGCCGAAGCACTGTCGGACCGCGAGACCGGCAAGGTCAAGTATTTCGAAGGCACGCCGATTCCGACCAGCATCGTCATCGTCGCGCTGCTCGGCGCGGCGTTTCAGTTGGGACGGTTCGACGAGAATTTCTGGTTCGGCGCCTACCGCATCGGACCGATCGTGCTGCACCCGTTCGCGCTCGTTTACGTGGCGAGCGGCAGCGCGATGGTCAGCACGGTGAGGATCCCGAAACCCTGAAGCAGATACCGGCGGATACCGAGTGCGTTGCGCAGTCAAGCTCGCCACCACTGAGGACACGGGAGGACACAGAGGAAATACAAGAAAATCCTCCGCGTCCTCAGTGTCCTCCGTGGTGGAGATCACCCCGCAACCGCACCGGCGGCAGCGACGGCACCCACGACGGCGTCGCATCTTCGAACGGGTTGTCGGTGAGGCACCGCACATCGGACCCGTCGCGCCGCATCACACAGATCTCGCCGTAGGACTGCGGATTCACGGCATGCAGCGGCATCTCGTCCTTGAAGCCGGCCTGCCCGCTGGCGAATTGCGAGCCACTGTCCGTCCGGAGACCACGTGGAATGCGCGTCGTTGCCGGGATCCGTCGTCAGACGCCGCAGCCCGCTTCCGTCCGGGCGGATCGTGAAGATGTCGTAGTTGCCCTCCATGTTGCGGGTGAAGGCGATCGTCGAGCCGTCCGGCGACCAGGACGGGAAGTTGTCGATGACGCGCCGTCGGTCAGCACCGTCGTCTGCCGTGTCGTGACATCCAGAATTCGCAGGCCTCTGCCAGACGCGTTCGCGGAGCGGAACACGAGCCGACGTGCTTCCGGCGACCAGCTGGGAAAGCCGTCGTTCACGTCGCCGGCGGTGAGCAACTGCAGCCCCGATCCGTCGGCCTTGACGAGCGCGATGTTCGAGACCGTCGCCGGTCGCCCGATCATGCCTCCAAAGAACGCGCCCAATCCGAACGCGATGCGGTCGCCTTTCGGAGAGAAGACCGCGGCAACGGAGCTCCTCTCGGGGTCGTCGAAGATGACGCGCCGGTTCGTGCCGTCCGCATGCATGGACAGAATGCCGTTGTGCGCCAGCGCCCGGGTGCCGGTGCCGCTGATCACCGTCGTTCCATCCGGCGTGTAGGACGGGAAGATCCCCGTGCGGAAGAGGCGAAACGCCGGATCGCGGCTGTGCTCTTCACGTGCCGGAGGCCACTCGGTCGCGGTCTCGCGATGAAAGACGACATGCATGCCGTCAGCGGACCACGACGGACTCTCGAACGATCCGCGCGCGCCTGGCTTGCCGCCGACGAACTCCAGCCCGCCCTCGGGGCCGCCGCTGGCATAGCCGATCTGCCCGGACGCGAGCCATCGCGGCGACCATTTCTCTCCCGCGCCTTCGGCGAGCACCTTGTCCTGCAGCGTGGCGAGATCGACACGGACGATCTTCGTGGAGGCGCGCAATCGCCTCGGATCGGAGATGTCGATGACGGCGCTCAGCTCGGCCTGGTAGCACACCAGTTGTTTGCCGTCCGGTGAAAAACTCGGACTGCCAGCGAACGATCCCGTGCGCGTGACCTGGCGGACGCCGGTGCCATCGGCGTGCATCATGTAGATCCTCGGTCGACTGGATCGATTCGAACGAGCCCGGCCGGACCGGATGCGGCGACGCACGGTCGGACGAGAACGCGATCCAGGTCCCGTCCGGCGACCAGGCCGGTCGGAAGCTTCCGCCGGATCTCCCGGTCAGATTGTTCAGCGCCCTCGTCCTGAGATCGAGCAGCCAGATTTCGGCGCGGCCCGTGCGTGTGGACACGAAGGCCAGTTGCCGTCCGTCGGGAGACAAGCGTCGCCTGATCGTCGAAGGCCGGATCGTCGGTGAGTCTCTCGAGCCCGCGCCCGTCGGGATGCACGCGGGAAGATATCCGCCGAGCCCTGCCGATTCGACGTGAAGACGACCCATTGGCCATCCATCGAGAACGAGGCGTTCGCATCCCAGCCAGGGTCCGGCGACAGCGGCGTCGCGTGGCTGCCGTCCGCGTCGGCGACGAACAGCTCGCCGTCGAGCGGCGCAAAGCTGGCGTAGGCGACGCCGTGCATCGTCCGACCTTCGGTGCGGTCTGTGCCAGGAGTGTTGCGCAGAGTGCGAGAGCGATGCTCACGCCGACGAGGTGTTTCATTGATGATGTTGTCGCATACTACATCAGCGAGGTCCGCGGGACGTGAAGGCGACTGATGATGAAACCTCGACGACGGCGCGGCGGGGATAGTCCAGCTGTCGGCGCCCGAGCTCAAACAGATGATCGAGAGCGGTCAGACGTTCGAGTTCGTCGATGTGCGCACGGACGATGAGCGCGCCGTCGCGGCAATCGACGGCTCGCGCTTGCTCGACCGGGCCTATCACGATCACCTGCTCAGCCTGGATCGCGAGACGCCGATCGTCTTTCAGTGCCACCACGGCGTCCGCAGCCAGGGCGCCGCCGAGTAGCTTCCTCACCCACGGATTCCGTCATCTCTACAATCTGCGCGGCGGCATCGACGCCTGGTCGGTGCTCGTGGATCCGTCCGTGCCGCGCTATTGATATCCTGTCCGCCCCGAGACCGACTATGCCCAGCCTGATTGAAGCGCTCGAGATCAAACGGAAGATGAAGCTCGAGTACGTAGAATGCGCCGTACCACTGCCTCGACGTCGAGGTGTCCAGACCGACCGCGCGCGGCGGGCAGACGCTCGTCCGGATCAAGATGCGGAACCTGATCACGCGTGCGGTCTTCGATCGCACGTTCAAGGCGGGCGAAAAGTTCGGCGAGCCCGACCTGGCGATGATTACCGCGTCCTTCTCGCACGCCGACGGCTCCGGACTACCACTTCATGGACCAGGAAACCTTCGGGAGACGATCACGCTCAACGCCGACATCGTCGGCGACGATCGCTTCCTGCTCGCCGACAACGTCATGGTCCAGATCCAGACCTATAACAGCAAACCGATCGGCCTGCAGTTCCCGCCGCACGTCGAGCTGAAAGTCGTCTCGAGCGAGCCGGGCGCACGCGGCGATACGGCCAGCGGCAGCGTGACGAAGGTCGCGACGCTGGAGACCGGGATGGAAATCCGCGTCCCGCTGTTCATCAAGGACGGCGAGAAGATCAAGGTGCACAGTGAAACACGAGAATTCGCGGGGCGCGCATAGGGGCCTGCGCTGGGTCGTCGTCGCCGTCGCGGCGGTTGCGGCAGGTTCCGCGCTGCGCGCGCAGCAGTCGGCGGCGCTCGAGCAGGAGCTGCGGCGGGATTTTCAGACCAACGACTACGCCGCGCAGTCGTTCGGCCCGGCGGTCTGGTTCGACGATGCGGCGAGCTACGGCGTGGTGGAACGGGCGGACGGCGCGCGCGTGCTGGTCGCGCACGACGCGGCCACGGGCCGGCGCGACGTCCTCGCCGATGCCGGGCTGTTGACGCCGAGCGGCGCCAGCGCGCCGCTGGACGTGAGCGGCTACTCGTGGACGCCGGATCGCACGCGCGCGCTGATCTTCACCAACACGAAGAAAGTCTGGCGGCAGAACACGCGCGGCGACTACTGGCTGCTCGAGCGCGACGCCCGGACGCTGAAGAAGATCGGCGGCAGCGCGCCGGAGTCGTCGCTGATGTTCGCGAAGCTGTCGCCGGACGGGTCGCGTGTCGCCTATGTCCGCGACCGCAACCTCTACGTCGAGACGCTCGCCCGGGCGCGATCACACAGCTCACCAGCGACGGCTCCGACACGGTCATCAACGGCACGTCGGACTGGGTGAACGAAGAGGAGCTCGGCATCCGCGACGGCTTCCGCTGGAGCCCGGACGGCCGCGCGATCGCGCTTCTGGCAGTTCGACACACTCGGGCGTGGACCTGTTCACGCTCGTCAACGACACCGACACGCTGTATCCGACCGTCACGCGCTTCCCGTATCCGAAGGCAGGGACGACGAACTCCGCGGTCCGCATCGGCATTGTCGACGCCGGCCGGCGGCGCGGCGCGCTGGATGAAGACGCCCGGCGATCCGCGCAACACCTATCTCGCCAGCCTGCAGTGGACCGCCGACTCGCGCGCCGTCCTGATCCAGCAGCTGAACCGCCTGCAGAACACCAACGATCTGCTCGTCGCCGACGCGCGCGGCGGCGACGTCCGCCGCGCGCTACCGCGACACCAACAAGGCCTGGGTGAATCGCGTCGACGATCTGATCGAAATCGACGGCGGCCGCGCCGTCACCTGGACCAGCGAGAAGGACGGCTGGCGCCACCTCTATCGCGTCGCGCTCGACGGCTCCGGCGATCGGCTGCTGACGAAGTTCGAGGGCGACGTCATCGACGTCGACACCATCGACGCGAAGAGCGGCTGGGCGTATTTCTCCGCCTCGCCCGATTCCGCGATCGAGCGCGTTCTCTATCGCGCGCGTCTCGACGGCAGCGGTGCGATCGAACGCGTGACGCCGGCGGCACAGCGCGGGCTGGCACACCTATCAGATCTCGCCCGGACGGACGCTGGGCGTTCCATACCGCCTCACGCGCCGAGACGCCAGCCGGCGTCGAACTGGTCAGCCTGCCGGATCACCGCGCCGTGCGGCGCTGGCCGACAACGCCCCGCTCGCCGCGAAGATTGCGCCGCTGGTCGCGCCGCCGGTCGAGTTCTTCACGCTCGACATCGGCGGCGGCGTGACGCTCGACGCGTCGCTCGCTCAAGCCGCGCAGCTTCGATCCGTCGAGAAAATATCCGCTCATCGTCTATGTCTACGGCGAGCCGGCGTCGCAGACCGTCGTCGATCGCTGGGGCGGAAACCGGCACCTCTTTCACCGCGCGCTGGCCAACGAAGGCTACGTGATCGCGAGCTTCGACAACCGCGGCACGCCGGCGCCGAAGGGCGCCGCGTGGCGGAAGATCGTCTACGGCACGGTCGGCGATCTGTCGTCGAAGGAACAGGCCGCGGCGGTCCGCGCGCTGGCCGCGTCGCGTCCGTATCTCGATGACGCGCGCGTCGGCGTGTGGGGTTGGAGCGGCGGCGGATCGAACACGCTGAACTGCATGTTCAGGTATCCCGACGTGTTCAAAGTCGGCGTGTCGGTCGCGCCGGTTCCCGATCAGCGGCTCTACGACACGATCTACCAGGAGCGTTACATGGGCCTGCCGCAGGACAACGCGGACGGCTACCGGATCGGATCGCCGATCAACTTCGCGGACGGGCTGAAAGGGCAAGCTGCTCGATCGTCCACGGCTCGGGCGACGACAACGTCCACTATCAGGGCACCGAGCGGCTCGCGAACAAGTTGATCGAACTGGGCAAGACGTTCGACTTCATGGTCTATCCCAATCGCACGCACAGCATCTCGGAAGGGGCTGGCACGAGCCTGCACGTGCAGTCGCTGATCGCGCGCTACTTTCTCGAGCACCTGCCGCCAGGGCCGAAGCCGGGGCAGATCGACACAGCAGCCGTAGCGCGGGTCAGGGCCGCGCGACCGTTCGCATGTCGATGACGGCGCCGGCAGTCGTGTCCGGCGTGCGCCTGGAACTTCACGGTGACGCGATCCCTTGCCGCGCGTCAGCGATTCCGGAATCGCGTACTCCTTGTCGAGTTGCTCGGTGGGATGGTACTCGAGGGTCTCGGTCGCGATCTTCTCGCCGTCGACGAGGATGTCGAACACGCGCCGGCGTCCTTCACTGCCGCGATACGCGCAGACCAGCGTCACCGGCCGATCCGGCGAGACCTTGACCTGATAGCTGAACCAGCCGCCGTGGCGCTTCGCGCGTGCGTTTCGCCCTCGAAGTAGCCGTCGCTGGCGTTTTCGCTCTGCAGCGCATGCGCCTTCTCGTTCTCCGCCTGATCGACGACGACCGAGTCGATCGTCCGGCGCTCGAATTCCTTGCGCCGCGCGTCGGTGGCCGCGAGATCGGTGTTGCGCTTCGTCCACTCCGCCGGCGAGTAGACGTTCCAGTAGACGGTGTAGCGCTGATCGGTGATCCGGTAGAGCGGTTCGAGCGTCACGTCGCGCGGCTGGCCGAGTCCTTTCGTCTCTGAATCGCAGCGGCGCGCCAGCATCGGGGCTGATCTTCGATGTAACGCTTTTCTCGAGATCGTTCACCTCGGTGACGAACGCCGGAATCACCGGCGTCCTGACGCGGCCGACCTGCGGCGCGCTCGGTCCGTAGCGCTTCACGCCGTCGAGACCCTCTTTGCCAGATCGCCGGCGAGGACCATCGGCCCGTACATCACCGCGATCATCTCCGGGTTGTCGGGCATCGCCTCGACATGCAGACGCATCGGCAGGCGGACGTCGATGCGGTCGCCGCTCTTCCACTCGCGATCGATGGTCACGTACGAGTCGGTGGGCTGGATCGTGTGCGCGCGGCCGCGTTGTTGATGGTGACGCTGACGCCGGACGTCGCCCACGCCGGCTGGCGGATCTTGAGCGCCAGCCGCGTCGGCTGCTCCGCCGTGAAGGCGAGATGCGTCGCTTCCTCCTCCGGGAACCTCGTCGTCTGGCGCACGACGATGCCTTTCTCCTTCCAGGTCAGCGCGGAGGAATGAACAGATTGACGAACAGCGCGTCGTCGGTCGTGGAAGTAAATTGTGTCGCCATACTTCGTGTGGTTCTCCATCCCGGTGCCGACGCAGCACCAGAACGAGTCGTCTGGCGTCGAGAACGATTTCCACGCGCCCGGCCGCTAGCGGACGGTTTAGCGGAGCGTATCAACTGCGGTATTACTGGTTACAACGAGCCTTCGACTGCGATTCTCGGGCCGCGACAACGGGCGGCCGGTGTAGTCCGAGCAGCTACCTCCTCTGGGACCATGCCGGTCGCCGGATCCTGCGACGGCAGGATGTGGATTGAAGAGCGCGCGCCTCGTAGAAGTCCATCGCGCCGGCGTCGGCCGACCACTCGAACACGTGGCGCGTCAGCTTCAGCATGTTGTAGGTGTTACACGTCTCCGGGCCCGACGCGCCGAGATGCTTCTCGAGAACTCCTCTTCGGGGGAAGAACGATTCGCCGTCGCTGTTGCCGCCCATGACGTAGGTGCGGTGGTGGACGACGACGGTCCCAGAAGAAGGTGGTGATGTCACGAAACTTCGTGTCGCCGGTCGAGCTCGTGCTCGCGGGCCGCGCCGATGCATTTTCGGGAACTGCGTGTTGGCGTGCAGCCCGCTCAGCGGATCCTCGCGGCGCGCCAGCGGATCGAAGATCGCCTGGTGATCGAACGCATGGGCGACGCGCAGATAGTCGGCGTTGCCGGTGGCCGCGGTAGATATTCGCGAGCACCTCGTTCATGCCGCCGAATTCAGTGCCGAGGGCGCGCTGCTGCTGGTCCTCCGTCAGGCGGTCGACGCGGAACTTCACCCAGTCGGCCATCTTCGTCACCATCGCGAGCGCCTGCGCGTTGCCGCACAACTCGTGCATGTCGAGCAGGCCGGCCATGATCTTGTGGATGGTGTAGTAGGGCGCCCACACGCGCTGCCGCGCGTCGACACGATCGAAGAACTCTTCGGGGAACGCCGACAGGTAGCCGGCGTGAAACCTCGTCGCCTGCGCATCCTGAATCTTGCCGAGCTCGGCCACCATCAGATCGCCACGCGCCTTGAATCTCGCGTCGCCAGTCGCCGCATACATCAGCGCGAGCGCCGAGAGGTAGTGGCCGACGGTGTGGCCGCGCAGTTCAGCAATACGTAACTGG
>ERZ1370068.11-contig-10006_pt1 | contig 41564 bp, 65 predicted proteins | sample MGYA00561227_ERZ1370068 | MGnify/ENA primary metagenome ERZ1370068 (study PRJEB38410, sample SAMEA6850437) | metagenome | study: Metagenomic assessment of the ecological functions of the soil: analysis of the soil microbiota associated with the... | reverse complement strand
GTTATGCATCGGGAATGCCCTCGCCCGATTACACAACCGATTATGGCGTGAATTTTCTGGCTCGAGTTCAGAGCCCTTCGCCACTGTCGCCACCTCAATTCTCGTGGAGATCGGTGCACTCACCAGGAAGAAAGACATGCAGATCCCATTGTCCACGGCGGAGATGAGTTGCAGCTTTGCAACGAAGCACAGCTTCTGGCGCGTTGCGGGAGGCCATGCCGGTCCGACGCGAGGAAGATCTACTGGATGGAGTTCGTAGTTGTTTCGTCAAAGGCTCAATGGACGCGGAAGGTACCTGTCCTCATGGGATTGGTGGGCCACGTCCTTACCGGCAAGGATATTGGCGACGTCCTGCGACGGCCGGAGTCCCACCAATCATTGCGAATTTTCGGAAGAAGCTGAACGCGCAAATCTAGACATCTCAGACTCTTTGAAGCGGCGTGTCTCGCTGGAGATCTATCGCAGGGAAAGTCATCGCCGCACGAGTAGATTCCTGCATTGTCTTAATTTTCTTTCGGTACCATTTGGAGCACTGTCGCGGAGACCTGATTTTGTAACTGGAAGGGGTCTGGAAAGAATTCACGAGCATTGGCAATATGCGTGGAGGCCCATGACCGAGGGCGGTTTGATTTCGGTTGCTGTTTACGGTTCGACAATCGAAGAAGAGCACGAATCGTCTATGCGAAACGATTGTTGGCGCTTGAAAACGAGGACAAGGACGAAGTGCAAAGTGCCCCGCAGTTTCGATACTCATTCTGGCTTGCCGGATGGGTTTACACCGGCACACCGATCAATTGCTCAGCTTGATTAGAGCGAAGATTGGCGAGGAACCTTCATTCATTCAGGCAGTTGGCGCCTGGCAAATCGCTGCTCCTACTTTGGCAATCGCGGGAACCGTTAGAGCTCACTCGTTGAAGATCCGGAGTTGCTGCGAGCAGCCTACTTGCGAAGTTGTTATCTGCTTTCGGATCTAAGGCAGTGTCATGAAGAGGAGTTGGCGGCGGCGTTGGACAGCCTATCGTCGATGCGTGAATTACTGACCGCCGCTCATCGTCGATCGAGTTATCTCGATGAGGATCTGTTTTGGAATGCAGCCGAGGGTATTCTCAATAAACACAATCACAATCATCGCTTCCTACAGCACAATAGCCGGCGGATCGCAGGTTTGTTGTTCAGCGCAGGACGTATGAGCCAACAGCAACTCGATGAACTCGTGGTTGGCTACCTCCTTGAGCATCGCTGACTCCCAAAAGCGAGTAGGTTTTCTGCGTGGTCTGCTAAAAACCTGTCGCGAAGCTGCGTCGGCAGAACCAGCAACTAATTCAATCGCTGAGAATGAGATCATCGCAAACTGGGATGAGTCTGAGTTCATTTCAGCCTTTACCGAGTTTGCGCCTGGCACTGTCCGGACCTCACGCCACGCGAAACGGACAAAGTTGCATCAGCTGTTGCTGGATTGTTTGGCCAACATGAGCTCGGTGATCTCAATAGAGTTCCGGATAACTGAGGGGCGAACTGGCGTTCAATCAGCGGGTAACGAAAGTTGTATTGAGATAGTCTGTCGCACGATGGCTGTGTCTCACTGGATCGGAGCCGAAGCAGATGGAGTAGCCCGCACGAAGCAACTCTGGCTCGCTGGCGCTTGGCTGCTCGGCAAGTATGCCAAGGACCAGATTCAGGTTGGCATGAGCCTCGAACAGCAACGTATTGAAAGTGCTTTGGATTTTACTGTACTCGGCGCGAGTATCGAGAACGTGGAGTGCGTGACGAAGAAGAAGGGCGGGGCGGTGGTCTAAATCCGAGTCAACTGACAGTACCGGGTTGGCTCAACGAAGTGCGCGAGCTTTCCCAAAGAAACAGTGGCACTTATTGAAAAGCATGCTCGATCGTTACGGCCTAACCGCGTTGGTTACTGACCCGGAGATACTTCGTCGCCTCGAACCTAATTTTGATCTACTCAAAAATGTTACTCACCTTTCGGGGGGCACTTGAGAGGGTGAAGTGTTGAATGGAAGCTCGTCGAGTAATCAGAAGCGTAGTTGAAGAAATAAAACAGAAACTTGCTACCGACATACGGCGTGCATTTTCGGGGAGGCGAAATCGATTTCGACACAGCAATCTCAAGATGGCCCAGAACCTGGATTGGCGCGGAACGATCAGAAGAACCCTCAAAAACTTCGACACGAATAGAAAGAAGATTGCTGTTGAGCAAGTGCTCTTCTTCTCAAAAATTCAACGACGCTTACCGTGGCGAATAATTCTTTGTGGGATCAAAGCGGAAGTATGGCAGGGCTCAGTGATCTATAGCGGCGTTGATGGCCGGCATTTTGAGTAGTCTGCCGCTCATTGATGTGGAAGCTAGTGGCGTTTGATACTTCAGTCGTCGATCTTCCAGTGATCACATCGAGGATCCAGCGTGAGTTGCTCATGGAGATGTCCAACTGGGTGGTGGCACCAACATCGGTCAGGCGATGACGTATTGCGAACAGTTGGTTGAGGATCCACACCGCACCATCGTTGTTTTGGTGAGCGACTTCTGCGAACGCCGCGCCGCGTTCGTTGATTGCATCGTGTCAACGCTTTCGCGAGAGTGGTGTGAAATTGCTGGGGCTAGCGGCGCTTGATGAAAATGCGAACCCAAGTTACGACGCTCCACATGGCTGAGATGCTGGCCGCCCAGAGTATGGACATCGCGGCACTTACTCCAAAACATTTTGCAGAATGGTTAGTGAAAACAATCTCCTGAGCAAACTGGCAGCGCTTGTTGCCGGCTTCGACGATGCTTCATGGGAAGCGTTGGCTAGTAAAGGTCTGCTCAGGCGCGCGCGCAAAGACATTGAGAAAGGAATCAGATCGAAGTCGTTGAGCAAACGACAGATGCGATCAAGATGGAGGTGTCGCCCTATCTTGTGTCGATGCCGGCGAGTGGTCCTGCCGGGGCTAACTGTAGTTGTCCTGCGCCTGGAGTTTGTCAGCACGATTCTCTGTCGCCGGCCTCTACCTTCAGAGCCGGGATTCAGCTGGTACCGAGAAAGCAACAGTTCAATTGACCGGCGAATCGATTCGCGATGAGATCGTTCTACTCACAGCCGAGAGATTGAAATCGTGGGCTGGGTCGGCGGACTACAAACAGGGTGTGACCCTGTTTGAGAAAAGCACCATAGCGCCCGTAATTGAATACTCCGAAACCGTTTTGGTGCGGTTGATGCCGAGCGCGATTGAGATTCGCTTCGTACCGGGTGCTGGCCTGAACGGAATGATTTCACCAAAGTCACTCGGCAAACGCGCCGCGGTAGCAGCTGTGCTGGCGCTGAGAAAGCAGTTAGGTTTTGAGGTTCCGGTAACGACTGCACAGCAATCTCTCGTTGAACCCGGCGGAACGCCGCGCACCGGAAAGAAATTCTCGAATCCGCATGCTCAGTTTGGAAGCCGCGGTATCGATAGGGTTGAGTCATGTGTCGGAGTTCCCTTACGGATCGACTGGTGACTCTTGCCGTTTCTGCCAGGGCGCTCACATGCCCCGCGTGTCGCTTGCGTTAAGGACAGTATCGGATGAAGTCAAAATCAATTTTGAAAAGAGAGGCGCGGGCGGATGAGGCTCGTCTTCTGCTTTTGATGGCGAGGGTGTTTGCGTTGATGGCAGGCCATTCGCGCCGGGAACGACAATCAAAGCGCAGAACTTGCGGGAACACATCGCGCGCAATATGTAGAAGTACCGAGATTGAATTGTCGGGTGTAGGTGCCTTCACGTGGCAAAGCGGGTTCGGGATACGTAGGTCTTACGGTGTTGTTTTGGGCAGACCATACGAAAGAGTTTCTGTCGTGGTCCTATGCACGACCTGAAATTCAGCGACGATGCGGTCAACGTTTTTACGGTGAAGGTCCATGGGAAGGCTCTCAGAGTCCGCAACAGGTTGCCGCGTCAAAGCTCAAACTACGCAGCGCCAGACGGACCGCAAATGGCCGGCTTTCAAGTTCTTCGAAAACGAGCGCTCTCGTTATTTCGCCGGTGGCAGCTCCGGAACTCGACTTCGGCGAAAGACTGTTTACCTCGTGGAAATGGTGGAACGATATGTGTCAAGGTAAACAAGCGTTAGGATTGCGCGATCCAAATCCGCTGGATCTTATTGGTGCTGCGGCCGGCTTTGTTTGGGACACGATCATTTGATGCGATCAGCCAAACATTCACCTGGGAAGTTTTTGACGAAATGAATCGGGTGTTGCGGTTAACCCTGCCTTTTCGTGACTGGACCGAAGAATCGATCCGAATCCTTGAGCAGTTGTCTCCGCCGCAGGGCGCGACTTGGCGGTTTGTGGTGCGCCTGGTTCATCAGGACGACAAAGTATTCGTCGAGCCGATTTCAATTCTCCGAACTGAAAACAAACAGAGTCCGGTGTATCAGCTGGCGTTCGATTCGCTACCTCAACAAGCCGGTGGCTCGGTGGTCGCAACAATCAACTGAAGCGGCCGTAGATGAAGATGGGTTTCAAGACGAGGAGATTGTTGATGGCGCCGAAAATAATCTGCCTGCGCGAGGTTCTTTGACTGGGATAGTCACTGAGCTCAACCGTCGTTTGGAAACAATTGCTGAGGCCGGTACTCAAAAGGTCTCACCACACACCGAGATTGGTTCCGGCATCACGCCAAGACGTGAACGCTTTTGGTCTAACTGCTTTGGCAAACGCTTTGAGTACCTTGTCGAAACCGTCGGCCCAACCTGACGCAATTCTAAGAGACTCGTTACTTAACTCGCATATTCACATGCAGGCTTTGTCGCACTTGAGGTAGCTTTCTTTCATGTGTCTCACGGCTCTAATGCGCGGATCGTATGTATTTACGAACCTCTGAACTCTCGAGACCTCAATCATGTCTTTGCCGACAAATCTAATGCTGTGTGCGTCAATGCCGTTCGACGATGCTCAAATAGCTCAAGACTTCGGACGGTCGATAATTCTTGAAGCGCACGTCCAGCTTCACCGGCGCCGCAACCTTATAAGGTTTGAAGTCTTTGATTCGGCCGACTGCCTTTTGAACCTTTTCTCGAATCAGTTGATACGAAGCTTCGGGCATCATCGTGGTGGCGGAGTGAAAACCATTGGCCCATTTCACAACCGCACCTTCTACATCACCCAACAAGGCTGTTGTTTTCCTTCACCACGACATCGTCACCCGAGATCGCGATGATTGGCACGTTGAAGTGTCCGGCTATCGCCGCGTTGATACCCGCTTCCGACATCGATCGATCGTTTAATCGAACATCCCGCGAGTCTCGCGCTTGAGATCGTATGAGCGCGCACACCTTCCATGTTTGTCGTGCCGGCGTGATAGCCGATAAAAAACAGCGCCGGCGAAGGTTGAGTCGATACCCTGCATCATCATCAATGGCCGCGGCCATGAGCGAACCAACAGAACATCTCGAGGCAACTTCTCGATCAGCAGGTTCTGACCGTTGCCGTGTGAGTCGCTCACAACAATTTGAGGTAGCGCCAGCAGCAGAGTGCGCCCTCGATCGCGGCGTTAACTTCCCTGGGTCATAAACTCCACGGAAGCGTTGGTACTCAAACCCTGTTGGTCCCAACTGCTCATTCGTAACGACACCGACCGCTACCTTCCATGTCTGCGGAGATGTAGATCTTCAACCAGCCGCTGCGCGTTGATGTTGATAGTACGTAAAGCAAAGTAGTAACAGTGCAAAGAATAGGTGCTTCATAATTTTTATCCTCATCGGTTCCCTTCAGTAGCTACTCAATGCTAACGGGCGCGCTCTTCTGGGACCGCAGCGTCCTCGCCTGCGCACGTTGCGGTTCAGGCTGCCCAATGTGACGCTAGCAGGCGAGGACGCCTGCGGTCCCAAGCGCGCCGAGTAGCGTGCTACTAAGGATTCTTCCACCAGGCTGCGGATCTTTCCTAACCCCAACGCTCGTTTGCTATGGATTGGTGCCGGAACGATGAATCGGCTTCATCTCACGCGATAAACTTGTCGCTGTTAACAATACTCTTGCAGTACGACTTCAATAGCACTCGGCCGGGAATCCCAGACTCAAGCGTGAACGGTATAACCGGTAGAACACATCTCCCTCTTGCGTCTGCTCCCCAGAAATAGAAATGCCCTGATCACTCAGCCGTAACAGAAGTCGCATTAGACCAATGCGATCACTTGCCTTATCAACGTTGATATAGCCTTTGTTGTAGTGAGGATAAATGCGAAAGCCAGATCGGTGAATTTTGTGCGTGGCGCTGAATTACTACTCCGAGCTGGTTGCGTTTGTGAGACCGGTGGTCAATTCTCCCTGTGAAGTTGTACGGTTGTTTTGTCGCTTCGAGTAGAAAGTGATGTGGACTTTCGGGCTCAGCTTCTCGAGCAACTGGCCCAACTGTATCGCGTGTGCGCTCGAACGAGCGGGATCGTCCTGCTGGCCATCATGAACGTTGAGGCAATGCTCAGCGTCAATAGCAAACGAAAGGATGGTCAGGGTTCGTTTCAAGGGCTTATCCTCCACAGATGTTGATAAAGGCAGACACCTTCTAAGCTAAACGATTGTGCACTGTCAATTCTTTTGATCAATCAGGCGTCGCTAACCCCAAATGTCGCTTTGTTAAGATCAGGTAACGTTGTAATCTTAGCTGCGAAGCAAGCTAAATACTGTTTGGGCCAGTTTCTTGAGACCATGAAAACGTCGCCTATTGGAATTGAATTGTCGGAACCGGATTTGCCCGAACGACTCAGATCCCCGGCTTTCGGGATTGCATGGGAGCGAAGGTTGTTGCCATTGCCAGTCGTCAACGAGCAAGAGCGGAGGCTGTCGCTAAAGAGTTCGATATCGACAACGTCTGTGACGATTGGCGCGAACTCGTAGCACATCGCGACGTCGATCTTGTAAGCATCGTCACACCACCGGCAACCCACATGGAGATTACTCTCGCCGCACTTGAACAGCGCAAGGCGGTGCTTTGCGAAAGCCAATGGCGATGAACGCGGAACAATCTGCGCGCATGGTCGAAACAGGCTCGAGCGGCCGGTGTGTTGGCTTTGGTCGACCACGAGTTACGTTTCCTGAATAGCCGCGCGAACGATGCGTGCGATGCTGCAAAGTGGCGCGATAGGGCAGGTCAGGCATTGCAGTTATATCTTTCGTTCAGACTATCGAGGCGTTCTTGATAGGCCGTGGGACTGGTGGGCGGATTCACAAATGGGAGGTGGCACGCTGGGCGCGATCGGCTCGCACGTCATCGACTCGTTTAGCTGGGTGCTGGGCACTGAAATTACTTCCGTCCTCGGAATGCTCTCGACTCACATCAAAGAACGGCCTGACAAAGCGAGTGGCGCAACTTCGCGTAGTTACGTCTGATGATGAAGCGAAGCTGTTGTTTCGTTTCGCTGACGGAGCCGTTAATGCCGACGCTACAGGTGCGGCTTCTTTGTCAGTAGTTGAATCCGGAAAGTACGAAAAACCGTCTTGAGATCTACGGCACCACCGGGGCATTGATGGTTGAGGAGACAGGCGAACTGTGGCATTCACCTGTTGGTTCCGGCGCGTGGCGGCCGGTCCAGGTTGATCAGGATCATATGGCGCAAGGCATGCGCGAAAGCAGTTGGTCCCGCGGGTTCACCGCATTCTCGGGCGCAATTGTCGAAGCTATGCGATCTGGTAAAGAAGCGTTCGAGATGCCGCGACTTTTGAAGATGGACACCGCACTCAACTGGTGCTCGACGCGGCGCGCGCCTCAAATGAAAGTGGGTGTTGGGTGTCTCTTTAGTTCGTCGGTAACAACTCACATTACGAACCTGGCCTTTTGGAAGCGCTTTGAACTTTGTGCTTTGAGCTTCGTCCTGAGCGGCGAAGGATTAGGACTGATTTGCATAATGGGAACAAAGCACCAAAGCACAAAGCTCACAAGCACAAAATCCGCATCGGCGTCGACACTGGCGGCACCTTTACCGACTTTGTTTTTGAGAAGGACCGCAAGCTTCACCTCTTTAAACTTCCCTCCACCCCTTCCGATCCATCACAGTCGATCACTGCGATGGTCTAAAGCGAATCTGCAAAGACATTGGTGTTGATCTCCGCGATAGTTGAAGTTGTTCACGGCACGACTGTTGGCACCAACGCTTTGTTGCAGCGGCGAGGCGCACGGACAGCATTAGTCACCACCAAAGGTTTCGAAGACGTGCTGGTCATCGGTCGACAGGCCCGACCGGAACTTTACAATCTCAATGCCATCAAGCCGCCATCGCTCGTCGCGGATGAACTACGGTTCGGTGTTGCTGAACGCGTGGTTGCATCGGGAGAAGTGATCGAGCCGCTCGAAGACGTCGAGCTAAGAAAACTAACTGCGAAGTTGAAGAAGATCCGGTGTCCGAGTCGATCGCTGTCTCCCTTCTGTTTTCGTTTCTGCATCCGGAACACGAGGAACGAATCGCAGCCGCACTCCGCTTCATTGGGCGTGCCTGATCTCGCTTTCGAGCCGGGTTTTGCCTGAGTATCGTGAGTACGAGCGAACTATCGACCGTGGTCATCAAACGCGTATCTGCAGCCGTTGATGGGTCGATATCTAAATCGGCTGTCTGGGAAAGACCAAAGCACAAAACACAAAGCGCAAAGCACGGGTCTTCGCCCTCGCGCGTCAATGCAATCATCCGGCGGCAGCATCTCCGCCGATCTGGCAGCGGCTAGAACCAGTGCGCACGATTCTCTCCGGCCCGTCAGGTGGCGTGGTCGGGGCTCTGCGCGGCGCAGCGGCCGGTTTTGCAAAACATCATTACGTTTGACATGGGCGGTACTTCTACCGACGTGGCGCTCTGCGCAGGTGGTTCGATACGGAACAACCGAATGAAGCAGTTGTTGCCGGAGTTGCCCGTCGCGGTCTCGGTAATGGATATCCACACGGTTGGTGCTGGCGGCGGATCGATAGCCGACGCGTCGATGAAGGTGGTTCGCTGCGTGGTTGGACCGAACTCAGCCGGCGCAGATCCCGGACCTGCTTGTTACGGACGCTCTGATCTCCCGACAGTTACAGATGCTCACGTTGTACCTGGTCACTTCGGTGGTGGCGGTCTGCTGGGCGGCAGAGTTTCCCTGGATGAGAAACGTGCGCTCAACGCGCTATCGCGACTGGCAGCGTCTCTGAGTGAGGCATCCGGAAAACGTTGTAGTGTGATCACGGCAGCTGAAGGCGTGTTGTCAGTTGCGAACACAAACATGGAACGGGCACTTCGACATATTTCAGTTGAACGAGGTCATGACCCAAGGCAGTTTGCTTTGTTGCCATTTGGCGGTGCGGGAGGTTTGCACGCGGTTGAGTTGGCTCGCTCACTTCAGATTCCTACCGTAATCGCACCGACGTCTGCCGGTGCGTTGTCGGCGGTGGGTGTGTTGGTCGCTGATGTGATCAAAGACCAGAGTCGAACTGTCATGCTCGGTTGCGATGAGGAATCGTTAAAGAATCTGCCGCGCATCTTTAGAGCCATGGAGAAGGATGCACAAGCGGTTTTGCGAAAAGAAGGTTTTGCAGAGAAACACCAGCGACACCAGCGTTCGTTGGCGATGCGTTATCGGGGGCAGTCGTTTGAGCTGGAGGTGAACGAGACGGGCGCGTCTGTTGAGGCGGCATTTTCATCGTGTTCACCGCGAACGTTATGGCTACGCACAGGAACAAAGTCAGGTTGAAATGAGTAGTGCCAAGACTGCGATCGTTTGGGTTGGTAGAGCAATTGGCGGCGGAAAGATCCGTGTTCGCGAAAGCGGCGTGGCGACGAGAAGCCCAGCGATCAGCGTGATGGCGTACATCTCGGGACGTCGAGCGAGCGTGGCGGTCTATCGTCGTGACGAGTTGAATGGCGGTGCTCGTTTGAAGACCCGTGCATCGTGACTGAATACTCAGCGACTACATTGATTCCTGAAGATGCGGAACGTCAGCGTTGATCAATTTGGGAATTTGATTATTCAACTGTCCGATCATGTCCGATAAGCTCTAGCTTGTCGTTGGTGCCCTAGTGACGTTGCTGAAGTATCGGGCGCGCTCTTCTGGGACCGCAGGCGTCCCGCCTGCACACCTTACAGCTCAGGTTTTCGAGTGGCGACGTTTGCAGGCGAGGACGCCTGCGGTCCCAGAAGAGCGCGCCCGATACTTCAGCAGCGCCACTGAAGTGAACGGCGACAAGCTGCTTATCGGACATTAACTAACCACATGAAGAAGTTTGATCCGACAACTCTGAAATCTATCGAGCGCTTTTCACGTCAGTAGCTGAGGAGATGGGCATAGCGCTTCGTCGGACTTCGTTCTCCCCAAACATTAAGGAGCGTCGTGACTATTCCTGCGCCGTGTTTGATGCAAATGGTCAAAGTCATTGCCCAGGGCGATCACATGCCTGTACATCTTGGCTCGATGCCGATGGCCGTTGCTGCCGCCTTGAAAGAGATCGAAATCGAACCCGGTGACGTTGTCGCGCTCAATGATCCATTTGCTGGGTGGAACGCATTTACCGGACGTCACGTTGGTATCGGGCGTGTATAGCGAACAAGGAGACGGGGAGAGGGGCGAGGGGGAGACGGGGAGAAGGGGGACGGTGGATGCAGGACGCGCCGAGCCTCGAGCAAATAGATTCTGCAAGTAATCATCAATACCTCCGCGTCTCCCCGTCTCCCCTCTCCCGATCACCCTCTCCCCGTCTCACATCGTCCTTCTTCTACGTCGCCGATCGCGCGCATCATGCTGACATTGGTGGTGCTAACGCCTGGCTCGATGAGGTTGGCAACGGACATTTATCGGCGAAGGACTTGCGTATCCCACCAATTCGGATCGTTAGGGGAGGCGCTGTTGACGCTGACACGATGCGACTGTTGCTGGCGAATGTTCGCGGGCATACCGAACGACGCGGTGACTTCGACGCGCCAAATCGGCTCACTCAAAACTGGCACGACGCGTTTGCTCGAGATTGTCGAGACGACGAGGTAGAAGGAGACACGCGAGTACGCCGCCCAACTCATCAACTATTCAGCGCGATTGATGCGTCCACACAATTGCGAACATTCCTGATGGCGTCTACGAAGGCAGAAGATGAATTGATGACGATGGCATTAGCCGAGGCGCTCGTGCCAATTGTTGTTCGGATAACAGGTGCGTGGTGACAATGCAGTCGCAGATTTTCGCGGCAGTTCACATCAAGTAATGCGGGGCGATCAACGCTGTCGAGGCAATAACAGTCTCGGCAGTGTCCTATGTGTTTCGCTGTCTGGTGCCAGGTGACGTGCCGGCGAGTGCCGGTTTGATGAACCGATCAAGCTAATTGCTCCTGCCGGGTACGGTGGTGCGGCACGCAAACCCACCGGCTGCGGTTGCCGGTGGGAACGTTGAGACTTCGCAGCGCATCGTCGACGTCATGTTCAAGGCGTTGGCTAGGCGATACCGGATCGAATTCCCGCCGCAAGCCGGGGACGATGAACAACCTGACGGTGGGTGGCATCGATTCACGAACTGGCGCAGAGTTTTCCTACTACGAGACTGTGGCAGGAGGTACGGGGGCGCGACCAACGACTGACGGGATGAGCGGCGTGCACACACACATAGACGAACAGTTTGAACACACCCGCTGAAGCCGCTCGAGTATGCGTATCCTTTGAGAGTTCGCGAGTATCGACTTCGCAAGGGGTTCTGGTGGCGCTGGCAAGCATCGAGGTGGTGACGGAGTGATTCGCGAGATCGAAACGCTGGTGCCGGCACGAATGTCGATGTTGGCCGATCGCCGAAAGCGTGGCCCGCTATGGATTGCATGGTGGCGAAGATGGTAAGCCTGGAACAAACGTGATTGTCCGTGGAGGACGTATCAAGAAGATCGCTGCCAAGGGCTCACATGATTTAGAAGCAGGCGACAGAATTCGAATGCAAACACCCGGCGGCGGCGGCTGGGGAAAGAAATGACCTGAGATAAAAGGATTCAATTAAAAACAGAACAGTAAAAAGGCTCGGCGCTCGACTTCGGCGCGCTACTAGTTCAGAACAAGCTGGGAGGGGGGCAAGCGGTGATTTGGACGCCTACACTTTGTGTCTACCGAGCGTGCCCCGCTGAGTCGCCATATGAAAATCCTAGCTGGTACAAGTGAATCTCAGCGGGGGCACGCTCGGAGTCACATCTGCGACACGCCCAAATCACCGCTGCCCCTTCCCAGCTTGTTCTTAGCTAGTCAGGCGTCCAGTTCGTCGAGTCTTTCCCGACTTGTTCATTCAGTAAAAAGGATCATTCTTATTGACAACCTGTGATCGTGTCGCTGAAGGGTTGGGTTGTTAGGCGGCGGTAGATGCCGGGGAGACGTTCGGGAAGCGGTCAATACGTCGTCGATTATGGTGTAGCCAATCTCGCCATAGAGATCTTTCAATTCCGCTTCTGACTCGCGATCGATTGTAATGCAGAACGGGGTAATGCCTTCGCTCTTTGCCTGCCTTAACGCCTCGCGCGTGTCTTCACGAGCGTAACGTGCATCGCCGTGAGTCGTGATCGTAAGGACGCCCGTCTGATAAGCACGATCAACAGCCGCGTGCGCGCGTCTTGTTTGGCGAGTTTGGCCGTTGCGTGTCGTAATCGCAGCTCCCAGTCGCGTGTTGTTCTGATAGTTGATCCCACCGATACGCCGTTTCACCCTCATCGGAATACTTCTCGTCGAAATCCTTTACGACATAGAACTTCACATTGCGTCGTCCGCTTCCTGGGTGAACCCGTTGATCGCATAAACGTCGCCTGCAGCTTCGAGCGCTGCGCTCATCAGCACCAGTCCTTCCTTTCTATCTCGATGATGCGACGTCCGGGACGCGTGTAGGGTTGCAGCGGATGGCGCCCAATTGTGCGGGCGGTTGACGAGGATTGATCGAGCAGGAAAGAAACAGCCACATCCGCCTTCTTCTGCAACTCGCTAGTATAGATGCGTTCGGTTGATTGGCGCATCGGCGCGCGGCGATCGATGACGTAGTCGATCGCTGCGTTGAGATCAAACTCTTCGCCGTCGACTTCATTTGCGTACGCGCATCAGGTTCTCCAGGCTTCATCAGTTGAAACTGGTGACGGATAGATGGAGATGACTCCTTGTGCCGCTCCTTCGTTTCATCAACGAAGCTGCTGTCGCCGTGCTTCACGCGCTTTTCAATCACCCGACACCAGCCGAGTCGATGATCGGTTAACTCCGCGCGTCCCGCTCGTCGTAGTTGCCAGCGACTTCGCCTCAGTCAGGACTTGCTCCGGCGATTCCATTTCAGACCACGCCTCAGCACCAACCAGCTCATCAGGTTCACCTTCAGCCTGGAAGGATCGTTCCACGCATTGAACAGTTCGCGAGCATCTTTTGCGTTGCGGCATCTGCTGGAGCCTGTCGCTGCTTCATTTTTCTGCCGCGGCGTTTTCTCTTCGTCGTCTGCTTCGGTCTGCTCCTGGGGAACTTCGGATCTGCTGGACTGATTCATCAGTAGGGACGCGCGCCTGGAAGAGATCGTGAAACACGTCGCGTCGCCATTAGCGTATCAGCAACAGTCGAAGCTGGATCTGGAAAGATAGTCCGCCGACGATTCCTTCAAGCTCGACACAACCTGGCCGTAGAATTGTCTTGAGTCATCGCGTGCGCCGCCGAGGACGGTGATCTGAAAAAGTAATTCAAAAGGAACCATGGATATCCGGTAGCTCCTGAATTCTTGGCCGACTTCGGCTCAGATGTTCGCGAGAATAAGATCGAGGTCGCGCCGCAATCCGCGATACTGGTGACGCAGTCGCCGATCGATACGACCATTCTCCAGCGTTCCAAAAGCTCTCCGCGCCAACTGAGGCATTGGGAAAAGTCGTAACACCTGTTGATAAGCCAATGTCTTCAGCGGGTGGAATCGGCTTAGCAGGTGTTGAGAGCATTAACCGGATCAACCATTTCATCAGGCAGCGTGCTAAACGCGTCAACCGCGTTGACGTTTTCCGGCAGTAGTGTTCTGAAACTCGTCGAATACGCCGCTACGAGTGTGTCGCCGCGTAGGTACGTTCCAAATTCGATCTGTCCGGCTGCATGTGCAGCGAGAACTTTATAGAGACGGAAATCAGCTCCTCATCGCCAAACTCATTTATTACGGACGGCAAATGAATGGTTCTTCCATCACCTATGCGGCGACTCGTCTGGTGCCTACCGCGGCCAGCGCCGCGACATCGACTTCTGCGGCCCGAGTCAATGCTTCCACGTATAGACGCAACGGGTGCTGAACCTGATCGAGGTGCCAGGCCAATAGTGCCGCTGTGTAATGCTTCATAACTGCCGCGTGTCTCAAGGAGAAATAACTGCGACGTGCGCGCGTATCCGGACGCACGGACGAGAGGCCGCGTTTTGCCCATGCCTCAAACTGTTCGATCGAAACGCTCTGCAACGCACGTGCGCTGGGCGAAAACAAGCTGAGCGCCGCTTCACCGTCGACGGCGGCGATTTCTTTGTCAGGGCAATCACCCTGCGCGCGAGGTTTACTGCTTCCTCGCGCTTTAGCGTTCCTGTGTTTTAGAACGCGTAGAGAAACGCGGGCTACTCTGACGAAGGCGACGAGACTGGCATTACCGTGTTTGGCTACGACCCAGAGCAGATCGATCAGTCGTCGAAGATCTCGGGTGCGCGGCGCAGAGAAGTTCACCTCCGGAAAGGAGAATGTGCAGCGCCGCTCCGCCACCGCGTTCGAGGAATTCAGTCGAACGATCGACAAGGCCGAATGACGTCAGCTGAGGTTAGCTCATTTGCGGCTTGTGGAATCGCGGCCCATGCGTCCGCCGCAATACCGCCGGCGCGGGCGGCAAAAGCGCCGAGCAAGTTCTAATGCCTTGGTGGTGACCTGAGCGTCGTTGAATTGCCTGAGCGCTTGCGACACTTCGGCGCTGCTCCTCAAGAACTCTGCGCTGTGTTTGGCGGAACGCCGCGCGATTTCACTCGCAATGGTTAGAATTGATTTGAAGAGTTGTTCATCTTCAACATCCGCTACGAGACCCGGCATTGAGTTGAAACGTTTCCCGTCCAACCGCGGTTGAAAGGGTCATTTGACGAACGCACAAGTGGAAGATGTCTGAGTGTAGTTCGCGAGGATGTCTCGAAACTTCTCAACTCCTTCGGCAAAGATGACTACGGCGCTATCGTAATCACCGCATTGCAGACGGTCGACCAAGTTCGCCCCATAACTCAGTTCGGTTGATTGCAGTGTCTGTGTGGCTGCGGGAACTGCGCGCAAGAACCTCGATCCCGGCTCGTAGGGAAATACTTGCGATAGCGGCGCGTGGTTTCTAATGACGGCGGCCGCTTGATCGAGGGGAGGCCGGCGAAGTTGACGGGTGAGTTCGAGGAATGACTTCCGTTCCGGCACGACTGAGCATGTTCCTGCAGCCCGTCATCTCCGGGTGAGCTTTTCCCCTTGTCCGGTTTGATCTGAATCAGAGGGTTTCATGTTTGACTGGCGAGATCTTCATCGTGGGGTAGCGCGCTGGTTTGGGTTTTCTCTGTGCTGCCTCTGTGTAACAAACCGACAACTTCTTGTTTTTTGAGCAAGGTTTTTACACCGAAGGTGTTGGCCAATCCCAGCCCAGGGTTTGCTTTGAAACCCTGGGACAACGAGCGCCGATATTTCACACAACCCTGAAAGGGTTCGCCAGATCGCGTCGAATCACAACAGAAACGAACCCTTTCAGGGTTCCAGCAACCATCGCTTACTTGATCCCAGGGTTGCCAAAGCTCAACCCTGGGCTGGAACTGGCCAACACCTTCGGTGTGTAATTGGCTCGTGGTTTCTCTCGTCCATCTTTCTCATTTGGTTGCGGCTCTGCCGCTGTGTCTCTGTGGTGAAATCTATCTCAACAGCTTTTACTTAACCACAGAGACACGCAGTGCACCTGAGATGGTCACACAGAGAACGCGGAGTTAGATCACGGTGGTGACGATCTCACGAATGCTGCGTTGCAGTTCGCGGTCGTCAGTGATCGGTGCGCACATCGCGACGTCTGCGGCATCAACAGGAGGAATGCCGAGAGCGATCAACTGTGCAGCGTAGATCAATAGTCGAGTGGAGACGCCTTCTTCCAATCCATGACCACGTAAGGTTCACGAACCTTCTGACCGATTAAGAACCAGGTCGCGAGCAGTTCCTTCGTCGACACCGCCTTCACGCGCAACGATCTCGGCTTCCATCTCCGGTGGCGGATAGTCAAACTCAACTGCGACGAAACGTTGGCGGGTGGACTGTTTCAGATCCTTCAGGATTGATTGATAACCCGGGTTGTACGAAACCACCAGCATGAAGTCTGTTGGTGCTTCCACGATTGTTCCGAGCTTTTCAATTGGTAGCCGTCGACGGTGATCGGTGAGCGGGTGAATGATCACAACCGTGTCTTTTCGTGCTTCAACGATTTCGTCAAGGTAGCAGATTGCACCGTTGCGAACAGCTGAAGTTAGCGGACCGTCGTGCCAGACCGTCTCTTCGCCTTCCAGAAGAAAACGCCCGACGAGATCTGTTGACGACAAGTCTTCGTGGCAAGCGACGGTGATGAGGGGGCGTTCGAGACGCCACGCCATGTGTTCAACGAAACGGGTTTTACCGCACCCGGTCGGGCCCTTAAGAATCACCGGCAAGACGGGCGGAATGAGCGGCTTCAAACAGCTCGATCTCGCGTCCGACTGGCAGGTAATAGGGTTCGTTGGCTACTCGGTACTCTTGAATTGCGCTTTCAGGCATAAGGGGTTAGTTTTCTATACAGTGTGCGAGGCATCTTAACATTGCCGATTTCAAGTGCCGAATGCCGACTGAAAAATATCAGGATCAACATCGGAGCTTAAGCAAGAGAACAATCGGCAGTCTGGCAATCGGATAATACGGCAATGAAAATAGCTAGTAGCAATGAGTGGCGGCGTGGATTCATCCGCAGCCGCAGCAATTCTTAAAGAACAAGGCCATGAGCTCGTTGGTTTCACAATGCAGCTCTGGGACCAACGTCGAGGGATCAACGTTGACGAGAACGGCGATCCGCTTCCGTCGCGCTGTTGTTCACTCGACGACGTCTACGATGCCCGTCGAGTTGCTGAAGAACTTGGGTTTCCATTCTATGTGCCTCAATCTCGAGCGCGATTTCGAGCGCGATGTAGTCCAGCCTTTTGTTACCAGTTACCTGAGTGGTGAGACCCCGATTCCTGTGTTTCGTGTAACAGTCGTTTGAAGTTTGCTTCGCTCGATCGGCTAGCGGTTAGCCTGGGTTGTGAAAAAGGTCGCGACCGGTCATTACGCGCGTGTCAGAGTTTGATTCAGCGACGAATCGTTACAAGCTGTTCCGGGGACAGAATCACCAAAAAGATCAGTCGTACTTTCTTTGGGAACTCACGCAAGAACAGTTGTCACGCGCGATGTTTCCGTTGGGCGAGATGTCGAAGCCGGAAGCTCGCGATGCTGCACGCAATCATGGTCTGGCCGTGGCTGAAGAAGAAGGAGTCGCAGGAAATTTGCTTTGTTCCTGACGGCGACTACGCTGGGTTTATCGATCGCTATCTCGAAGCTGAAGGTGCAACTGATCGCCTGCCAGGTTCCGGCGACATCGTTGATGGCAGTGGGCGAACGATTGGTCAGCACGGCGGTATTCAGCGCTATACGATTGGGCAGCGCCGTGGAATCGGTATCGCAGACGAGCGACCTCTGTACGTGATTTCACTCGACGCTGACAAAAACCGCGTGGTGGTTGGTTCACAGGAAGAGTTACTTGGAACTGAGTTCACTGCAGCAGGTGTGAACTGGATCGCCCTGGACAATCCGACTGAGCCCGTGCGCGCTGAAGTTCGTGTTCGCTATCGTCACACTGCCGCCCCAGCCACAATCACACCATTGCCAAACGGTCGTGTGGGAGTTGTTTTCGATGATCCGCAACGAGCGATCACACCTGGCCAGGCGACAGTGTTTTATCGTGGCGATGAAGTTGTCGGCGGCGGATGGATAGTTAAAGCCGGAGGCAGGAGCAGTAGGCAATAGGCAGGAAAAGCCACCTGCTTGGTGCTCCTGCCTCCTGCCCTGCCTGCTGCTACGTGCCCTGTCATTTCTAAACCTTTTTGCCCCCTTCTTGCGTACGAACAAGAGCTCTCTCTCTTTAACAAAGACCCAGAAAACAAACCCTTCAGATAGGAATAACTATGGCGATGTCAGGTACTAGAAAGGCTTTACTCATCATTGGCGGTGTTCTGGCCGTCCTTGTAGTGGTTGCGGTTCTCGGGATTGCGATTCTTGTTTCGGCGTTTCGCAAAGGCGAGCCAACAATTGGTGACAACAGTTTGCTCACCCTGCGCGTGGCCGGCTCGCTACCGGACTACAGTCCCGACGATCCGTTTAAGAAATATTTTGGCGGGCCGGACCAATCGCTTACCGGACTGGTGATGCAATTCAAAAAGGCCAAAGCCGACAAACGGATCAAAGCCATTCTTTTGGACGTCGATGTGTCGGGTGTTGGCTGGGGCAAGGCGGAAGAGATTCGCGACGCAATTGCGGACTTCCGTTCGTCAGGCAAACCGGTTTACGCCTATCTCGGAGTTTGGCATCAACAAGGAGTACTACATCGCGAGCGCGTGCGACAAAATCTATGTCCCGCCGCCGGGTGAGTTGTTCATTAATGGTCTTGCCGCCGACGTTATGTTCTTCAGAGGCTCGTTGGACAAGCTCGGCATTTATCCAGACATCTACCAAATCGGAAAATACAAGAGCGCCGGTGACATGTTTACGCAGAAGACGATGACCGACGCGCATCGTGAGTATGTCAACGCGCTGCTGGACGATCTCTATGGCCGTTATGTGAACGCGATTGCGCAGGCGCGACACAAGACTCCCGAAGAAGTTAAGACCTTGATCGACAACGCGCCGTACAACGCGGCGAAAGCCAAAGAAGCCGGACTGATCGATGAATCGCTCTACCGGGACGACGTCGAAAAGCAAATCAAAGCCTCACTTGGTTACAAAGACTCGGACACCTTTACGCCGGTTCGTGGAGCGGACTATCGGGAAGTTTCACCGGAGTCGCTGGGTTTGAACGAGGGTGAACGAATCGCTGTTATTTATGCCACCGGTGACATCGGGTCGAGCAGTTCAGCGAACAGTCCTTCCGGCGATCAATCAATTGGGTCTGACACGCTTGGCCAAAGCAGTGAACGATGCTGCAGCCGACAAAACGATCAAAGCTGATCGTGTTGCGCGTTGATAGTCCAGGCGGTTCCGGGTTGGCGTCAGACATCATCTGGCATGCAGTCGAATCAGCAAATCAAAAGAAGCCAGTTGTGGTTTCCGATGAGCGACGTTGCGCGCATCAGGTGGTTACTACATTTCAGCGGCTGCAAGCAAGATCATCGCCCAACCGTCGACTATTACGGGCTCAATTGGCGTGTTAGCTGGTAAGCCAGTGATGCGTGGCTTCTACGATTGGCTCGGCATCTCAAACGAGTATGTGTTGCGTGGCAAGACTGCTGGCTTGTTCCGTGAGACCGAAAAGTTTTCAGATGAAGAGCGCGCGAAGTTTGAAGAGTGGATCAAGACAACGTATTACCAGGACTTTATTCCAAAGGTTGCTAAGGGTCGCAAGAAAGATGCGCAGGCGATCGACTCAGTTGGCCAGGGACGTGTTTGGACGGGGAGCACAAGCGAAGGACCGTGGGCTTGTTGATGATTTCGGCGAGGCTCGATAAGGCGATCGATGTTGCCAAGCAGCTCGCAAACATTCCAGCTGATAAAGGCGTGCAGCGAGTAATTCTGCCGTACCCGCAAACGTTCCTTCAGCAGATACTGAGCGGAGGCGGCGAAAACTCAAACACTAAGGTGGAACAGCAACGTGCCATCGCCGCGGCACTGCCTGAAGATGCTCGACGTGCGCTGCGTTACATGGCGCTGATGGATCGGATGAAAGACGGCGAGGTGATGATGCTTATGCCGTTTGACCTGCGGATCAAATAGAGCTCTAGGTTGATTCCCTTTAGTGACGCTGCTTGAACTATCGGGCGCGCTCTTCTGGGACCGCAGGCGTCCTCGCCTGCAAACGTTGCAGCTCAGGTTTGTAAGTGGCAGACGATTGCAGGCGAGGACGCCTGCGGTCGCAAAGAGCGTCGTCCGATCTGGCAGCGTCACTGAAGGGAATGGCGGACCTAACTAATTCGCTCCAGCCCGCCCATATACGGCCGCAGCGCTTCGGGCACAATCACTGATCCATCCGCCTGCTGGTAATTCTCCAGAACAGCGATCCGGATACGTCCAACTGCCAATCCCGATCCATTCAAAGTGTGCACATACTCGGTTTTGCGCCGCCTGCGCGCCGGAAACGAATCTGCGCACGACGAGCCTGAGAACGTCTCGTAGTTTGAGCACGACGAAATCTCACGGAACGTGTTCTGTGATGGTAGCCAAACTTCGATGTCGTAAGTCTTTGCGTTGCTGAATCCGAGATCGCCGGTAGACAGTGTCACCGTTCGGTAGTGCAGCCCGAGTTTCTGCAAAATCGTTTCGGCGTTCTGCGTCAAGGCTTCGCGAGTTCATCGTGACGAATTCTCAGGCGGCGTATATTTAACCAGTTCGACTTTTTCAAGCTGATGCTGACGAATGACGCCACGCGTGTCGCGCCCGTAGCTCCCCGCTTCGGAACGAAAGCACGGGGTGTACGCCGCCCACTTCATCGGCAGTTGGGAAGCGTCGAGGATCTCGTTCTGATGGTAGTTGGTTACCGGGACCTCCGCCGTCGGAATTAAAAAGCAGATCGCGAGTCATCGTCGAGCCTGAACAAATCCTGTTCCGAACTTCTGGTAACTGCCCGGTACCAAACAATGCCGAACGGTTAACGATGAACGGTGGTAGTGTTTCGGAGGTAGCCATGTTCGCGTGTGTGAACATCGAGCATGAAGCTGACGAGCGCGCGTTCAAGTCGAGCTCCTGCACCATTCAGAATCGCAAAGCGCGCGGCTGAAATCTTCGTCGCCCGCTCGAGATCGAGAATGCCGGAGATTGGTACCGAGATCGACGTGATCTTTTGGTTCAGAAATCAAATTGCGGTTGCGTTCCCCAGCGACGCACCTCGACGTTGTCTGACTCCTCTTTGCCGAAAGAGCACACTTTCATGCGGCATGTTCGGCAAGGTCGACAGCAAGTCGTGCATGCGTGTCTCTGTTTGCGAACGCAGTTGATCCAGCCTCGGCTATGCGATCTTTTAGACTCCCAACTTCAGCACGTCTCGCCTCCGCCTCTCTTCCTTCTTGCCTTCCTTCATCAGGTTGCCGATTTCACGACTCGATGCGTTGCGTTGGCCGTTGAGTTGGTCTGATTCAGCAATAACTTTGCGGCGTTCAGCATCAGCTTCAGCGAACGCGTCGAGGGTTTCAGGTCGAAATGCCGCGACTCCAGCGCGGCGCGTACTTTCAGTCGAGATTTTCGCGAACGTAATTGAGATCGAGCATTTGTTCTCTTCCGATGAGATATGTTATTAGAGACCGCCTAAAAGATGTCGGATAAACTTCAGTTTGTCGAGTTGCGATGTCCGATAAACTTTCAGTTTGTCGCTGTGATTCGTTTGGGGCCACTCGCGGTCTTGACGTGACTAAAAACGACGACGACAAACTAAAGTTTATCGGACATACGAGACATGACTACTCAACAAACATTGTTGCGGAGTGATGGAATCCGAAATAGATCGGGAGTGTGCCGGATCATGCGGACGCGTTTGATTGTCCTGATTGCGTTGTCTACTACTCAAAACAGTTGGGTGAGTATGGAATTCTTATTCACGACGGCGGTTCATCGTATTCAGTGATCAATTATTGTCCGTGGTGTGGAACAAAGCTGCCGACGGCGAAAGCTGAAGAAGCGGTTACGAGTTAATTGATTCTAAACGTCCTTTCCGTGCGTCCTCTGATGTCCGATATGCTCTAGCTTGTCAGCTATCGTTCGAAAGTAGCCTGCTGCAGCAGACACGACAAGCTAAAAGCATATCGGAGATCATGACACACTGACAGCATTTTCATACTGGAAGGAATTAGGAATTGTCAGAGCAAAAAACATTTTCAGGTCGCGTCGCAATCGTTACGGGCGCGACGCGCGGAATCCGAGCCGACCATAGCACTCGAGACTGGGACGACGCGGAGCTGACGTCGCCTTCAACTATGCTAAGAGTGCGGAGTCTGCAGAGACGTTGAAGACAGAACTCGAAGCGCTTGGTGTGAGAGCGTTGTCGTTTCAGTGCGATGTCCGGGAATACGGAAGCGGCAGCCGAGATGGTTAAGCAGAGTCAAAGATGCTGTTTGGTCGCATCGACTATCTCGTCAATAACGCCGGCATCACGCGAGACACGTTGATCCTGAGAATGAAAGAAGGAAGACTGGGATTCCGTTATCGACACGAACCTCAAAGGCGCCTGGAACTTCGCCAAAGCAGCGCTGCGCACAATGCTCAGGCAGGACACCGGCGGATCGATTCTCAACATCTCGTCGATCAGCGGTGAGATTGGAATGGCAGGCCAGTCAAACTATTCGGCTTCGAAGGCGGGGATGGTTGGAGTTGACAAAGGCGCTCGCGAAAGAAGTCGCGAGCCGAAAAGTCACTGTGAACGCCCTGGCGCTGGGAATGGTGGCAAGCTGACATGGCCGGGAAGCTCGATGAAAGTTATCAAAGCGAAGAGATCATCAGAAATGATTCCACTGGGAAGATTTGCTGAGGCAGATGAGGTTGCAAAGATTGCAGCGTTCTTAATGTCCGACGACGCTCGTTACATCACTGGGCAAGTGATTCAGGTTGATGGCGGGTTAGCGGTGTAGAAGGTGTGGGGCGAATGACCAATCAGAAGTTCAAAACTGGGCGGGAGATTTGATCCGGAAGCACCTCTCCGGTCAAAGAGTGCGGAAGACTCACGAGTGGAATTTAAGGCGTCGTGGCCGGAGCCTCAAAGGCGGCGCCTGCGATTAGCTGGTCATGCTAATGCCGCTAGAGGAACTTCAATACTTTGGATAATAGGGATTGACGAAGTAGTCGGCGAGTAGTGAGTGTCCCCGCCAATGAGAGATCCAACTGGTGGGCAAGTGTCGAAAAACGGTTTGATGGCTATCCACCACGACTGATCAATGACGCCAATCTGAACTTCAATGAGGGCGTAGTGGTAGCTCTTCACTTCGACACTCAATCTGACGCACCCTTCGTAGTTAAGAATCTTTCCGGGGCTATCCTCAATATGTTGTACCTTGGCGTGAAGGCACCCAACTTCGCGCAGCTCGAAGGGATCGAGGTTCTCAAGATACTTTACTGCCGAAGTTGAGAACTAAGGGAGATCCTGTTCCGAATTAGAATTCAACCTGAAGATGAGTTGGATTCGCAGGTGCAAAGACGCATTTTCGGGAAGTTGCCTTCAATCGGTCTGATGACTGACGGAACGATCGCGCGCTCGACGAATCAACCCGAGACATACTTATTGAAGCTTACGCTCATGTAGGAATGGTGAATCGAAATACTTTGAGATCTATTTACGTTCCACCACTTTGCAAGATCATTATTCCGGTTGGTCCGTTGACGAGGCCAATCGCGAGCTTAAAGATGCGTTACCAGCATTAATTCTGAGCCTACGATGCCGTCAAAATACTGACGTAGCCGCCAGGGTCTTTACTTAATCGCCTTCACGCATTCTCCGGTTTCGCAAACAAACTGTCCGCTAACTTCTGATTGTATTGGATCGTCTCGTAGTTGATTCGCGTCACCTGTCCATCGTTGATGAAATGATCGATGACCCAGGGCGCGTTCACACCGTCGATCGTAATGAACTTGAAGAACCGATCCTCTTCCGTTGTTTCTGTTTCTTCTCCGCTGTCGGGATTTTGCGGGTGCGTTTGTAAATTAGCTTCGCGGGCGGGTTGTCTTTCGCGCCAAACTCATACTCAATCCAAAAGCCGCTCGGGAAAGTCAGCCGGGATCGTTTTCGTTTCGTTTTTGCTAAACCAGCCTCACGTCGCCCAACGTAGGCAATCTTTCCGCCTTCTTTCTTCCACCAGCCCCTGAGCAGGTTTTCAAGCGTCGTGCGCAATGCCAGCGGAAATCATCAATCTGAACCGGGCCCTCGGTCGCTTAATGGTTTTGACCGCTCCATCAAACAACCATCCCGTGTCGCCTACGTTCGTTTGAATCGTTACGTATGCCGGCGCTGATAAACTCGGTCCGTTCGTGATCCGGGTATGCAATAGCAGTCGACAAACTTGGCAGGAATTTGCGGTGCGCCCTGGCTAAAACTTGAATAGAAGCCGTGACCTGTTACGGTGGTTACGTTGAGATAACTCGCGCCGCCCAGTGCCGCAATGGCTTTTGTCAATTATCAGTTGTGACTTCTCATCGACCGATGCGGCGTTTGTTTGTGTCGCCTGCGCATGAGCTGCAATAGCGAGCAGAACAATCAGGGAGAGTGAGCTGAAAAAGACGTTGAATCATGGTGAAGAGGAGTCTAACAAGAATCGAGGGTTTCAATGAGTACTCACTGAACCCCGACCCTGTGAATATGAGGCGAACTACCGACCGAAAGTCTGGTGCTACGCCTGTAGTTGAGTTAGGGTTGTTTCCCTCGATGGTCTTGACCACTGTCTCGCCGTTTTCCACGTCAACTCGGAAACTCGTCGATGTTGACCACATCGCGGTGATTGGCAGCTTCACTATTTCGTCGATGTGACGTTTCAGGAAACGAGCCCCGTAAGCAGTGTTGTAACCTTTTTCAGTTAACCGATTCACCGCTGCTTCAGTGACCTCAACGTATTTACCCTGGCGCTCCATCTGGCGGCGCAGTCTCTCGAGATGCAACTTCGCGATTTGTCGTACTTCGTCCATCGTCAAAGGCGAGAAGACGACTATCTCGTCGATGCGATTACGAAACTCGGGCGAGAACCGCTGTTCCGACGCTTTCATCACTTCGTTCTTGACCGCACGAAAGTCCGCCGCCGTCTTTGTGCCAAAGCCAAGTGGCTTCTCAAACTTCTTGAAGCTGTCGGAACCAAGGTTTGAAGTCATGATGATGATTGCGTCCGACAGAGTAGACTCTCTTGCCGCGACCATCCGGTCAGCCAGCCTTCGTCGAAAGCCTGCAGGAACAGGTTCATCAGGTAAGGCGACGCCTTTTCAACTTCGTCGAGCAGCAACACGGTGTAGCGGGTTCTCACGCAACTGCTCGGTAAGAATTCCGCCGCGTTCAGAACCGACGATGCCGCGCGGCATGCCGATCAGCTTCTCGATGCTGACGGTGCCGTCGCTGTATTCCGACATGTCGATGCGGACCATCTTCTCTTCGTCACCAAACATGAACTCCGGCCACAGCCTTCGCCAAGTTCAGTTTTGCCGACGCCGGTCGGACCGAGGAACAGCAGCACGCCATCGGGTTTGTAATGCGACTCTTTCAGCGGGCCTTTGTTCAAACGCAGTCGTTGGGCGACTGCCTTGATCGCGGCCTTCTGACCGATGACGCGTTGGCTGAGCATTGCCTCGGTCATCGCGAAGCGATCGGTCGTGTCGCGGAAGATCATGTCGCGCGGAATCCGCGACTCCTGCGAGATCACCTCGATAACGTGTTCCGGCTTAACGACCAGAGTTTGCGGTTCGTTGATCTCGACTTTGACTGCCGCAGTGTCAAGCCAGCCAATCGCCTTGTCAGGCAAGTGGAGATTGCGGATGTACTTTGGCGCCATCTCCAAAGCCGTGTTGATGGCGTCGTCGGAGATCTTCACGGAATAGTTCTTCTCGAGACGCGGTCGCAGACCAAGCAGGATTTCCCGAGTCTCAGTAATCGAGGGTTCAACTACCTTCACGAGCCGGAAACGTCGCGCCAGTGCTTCATCGTCGGAGATGTATTCTTTGTACTCCGGAAATCGTCGTGGCGCCGATGATGCGCATCTCGCCGCGAGCCAAGGCCGACTTGAACATGTTGGCCGCGTCCGACGATGTACCGAGCGCTGCGCCCGCGCCGATGATTGTGTGAGCCTCATCGATGAAGAGGATCAGGTTGTCGCGCTCTTTGACTTCGTCGATGATTCCCTTGATGCGCTCTTCGAACATGCCGCGCAGCATGGTTCCGGCAACCAGGCCACCCATCTGCAGTTGCACTATGTGCGAACCGCGCAGCCGAGCCGGGACCTTCTCGGGCTCCAGTTCGACTAGTCGAGCCAGACCTTCGATGACCGCAGTTTTACCTACACCCGGTTCACCAACGAGCATCGGTGAATTGGCGCGCTCACGGTGACAGAGTATTTCGATGATCTGCTGAATCTCTTTTTCTCTGCCGATGGTTGGCGGAATCTTATCGGCACGAGCAAGTCGATTGAGTGAAACACCGAAGTGCTTCAGGTAGGGAGGCAGTTCAAATTTCTTGCGAGTTCTGTTCTTCCTCTTGCTCTCGCTTTTGAACCTGGGCTCGAACGTTTTCCAACACTGCATCGGGATTCGCTCCCATCGTTCGCAGTACGTCAACAAAGAGACTCTCTTGATTACTTAGGGCTTCAAAAATGTCAGTAGCTTCAATAGTTTTGCGACCCTGACTTCGAGCGCGCTCCATTGCGCGCTTGAACAGGTCAGTAGTATCCGATCCGATTCGAAAACCCTTTCCAACGTGTTGTTGCCGAGTGCTGGTCAATCGTTTCTCGATTGCCATCTTCACCACGACAGGATCTAACGAGAGTTCCCGCATGGCGGAGTTGAACATGTCGGGCTCTTCAACAGTCAAAGCCTGAAGAATATGTTCGACCGATACGAAGTTCTGATCACGACGGCGCGATTCGTTCAGCGCGTGTTCCAAAATGCGCTGCCCGCTGTCGCCGAATTTGTCTTTGTATGAACCTAAATCAACCATATTTTATTTACGACCGTCGTGCCCCCTTGGTTCACATTTACGACGGTAACGCTCACTTTCAAACAGCTAATCCAACAAATCCAACCGCAGGTTAGATGTCGCCAGCATAAGCGTCGTTGCGTTTCAATGCAATAACTAATACCAGCGCAAAGCGACAGCAATTCCGCGGCCGGAAAAAGAAAATTGCGGAATTGCGTGATTGCGAAACTGCGGATTTCTAGCAACGAATCACTTTCAAGGGTTTTTACCCTACCTAATTCCGCAATTTCGCATTTCCGCAATGTCTTAGTAGTCGTAGTCGTCGCCTCCTGGCATTGGCGGACCGGCTTTCTTGGGCACAGGCAGCTCGGTGATTGCAGCATCAGTTGTAAGTAGCAATCCGGCAATTGATGCGGCATTTTGCAACGCCGTTCGAACAACTTTCGTCGGATCCATAATGCCGGCGGCCGCCAGGTCTTCAAACTCTCCGAGACGCGCGTTGTAACCCTTGTTGCCCTTCAACTGTTCCACCTCACCAACAATCACCGCACCTTCCGCTCCCGCGTTCTCTCTGCAATTCGACGGAGAGGCTCCTGAAGCGCGCGTTGAACGATCCTCGACTCCGGTGTTGATATCCTCATTATGATCGGAAAAACTTTCCAGGACTTTGCCAGCGCGAATGAGAGCGACTCCGCCGCCAACTACGATGCCTTCCTGCGCCGCAGCCTCGGTTGCATTCAACGCATCTTCGACGCGCATCTTCGTTTCCTTCATCGCTGTTTCGGTTGGTGCGCCTACTCTAACGACAGCGACGCCGCCGGCAAGTTTTGCCAAACGCTCCTGAAGCTTTTCTTTATCGTATTCAGAAGTTGTTTCTTCAATCTGACGGCGGATAGTTGCCACACGTCCTTGAATCGCTTTCCGCTCGCCGCCGCCTTCGACGATGGTGGTGGTTTCGCTTGTCAACGATTATTCGCTTTGCCGAGCCCAGATCATCAGTCATCACGTTCTCGAGTTTGATGCCGAGCTCTTCAGTTATCACTTTGCCACCCGTAAGCGCTGCAAGGTCTTCAGGATCGCTTTGCGTCGATCGCCAAAAGCTGGCGCTTTCACAGCGCACACCTTGATCGTTCCGCGCAGTCGATTGACTACCAAAGTAGCTAACGCATCGCCGTCGACTTCCTCAGAAATAATCAATAGCGGACGACCCGCGCTAACTGTCTGCTCAGAAGCGGCAACAAGTCGCGCATCGCTGAAATCTTTTTCTCGTGTAACAGAATGAGCGGAGTCTTCGAGGACTGCTTCCATCCTGATCCGGGTTGGTGACGAAATAAGGAGACTGGTAACCGCGATCGAATTGCATGCCCTCAACAATATCGAGCTCAGTTAGCAGCGTCTTGGATTCCTCGACTGTAACGACGCCGTCTTTACCGACTTGCTCCATCGCAGCCGAGATTAGTTCGCCGATGTGGCGGTCGTTGTTGGCGGAAACTGATGCAACATTGGTCAATTCTTCTTTGCCCTTGACCTTCTTCGACATTCTTTCCAGCTCGGCCACTACCAGCTCCGTCGCCTTCTGGATTCCCTGTTGCAAAGCCATCGGATTAGCGCCGGCGGCGACGTTTTTTACGCCTTCGCGGAAGATCGCCTGGGCCAGGACGGTCGCAGTAGTGGTGCCATCACCAGCCTTGTCGTTTGTCTTTACCGCGACTTCACGGACCATCTGTGCGCCCATGTTCTCGTACTTGTCTGCATAGCTCGATCTCTTTTGCCACTGTGACGCCGTCTTTGGTAATCACGGGCGAGCCAAACTTTTGCCGAGAACAACATTGCGACCCTTCGGTCCAAGCGTTACTCGGACGGCATTGGCCAATACGTTTACGCCTTGAAGCATGGCATTGCGCGCTTCCTCGCTAAACTTCACCTCTTTTGCGGGCACTCGTCGTGTCTCCTTCTCACTAAAATTAGTGCAGAACTGATTCTCTCTTTAGTCGTTAGCAATTTTTGCCTGCTCTTCAACGCCGCGACCTACCTGCACTCGAGCCGGTCGTTAGCAAACGTTCACTCAATACGAAAGCCGCGAGGTGTATTCCCCAACGACCTTGCCATCCAACTCCGGATCGGTATCGACGGTGTCAACAGCTTCATGTAACTCAGGATTGAAAACTTCGCCAATCGCGGGAACTGGTTCAACTCCCGGCGTTGGTCAACGCATTTTGAAAGCTGGTCGCGATACCGCGAATGCCTTCGAGGATGGCTTCACGAGACGCGTCATCATTAGTTGCCTGGATTGCCAGATCAAGCCCGTCCATAACTGGAAGCAGCGATGCGATAAAGTTTGCCTTTTCACCTGCGGCTCTTTCGTTAGCCGAACGGTTCAAGCGTTGTCTGGTTTCGTCTGTCTCACGCTGAAGTTGTTGACGCAGTTGCATCGAAGCGCGCTCGAACTTCTAGAACCTGTTGTTCCGCTGCTTTTGTTTTAGCCTCAAGTTCTTCGACATAAGTGGGCTTGAGGTTTGGGCTGTTCAGCCTCCTGGTTTACCTGCTCTGCGCCTTCAGGATCGAGATAAATACGGCGTCGGTCGGTTACTCGGACTGGGTTTTCTGCCTCTTCATTCGAGTGCCGACCATCTCTTCTAATCATTACCTGCTTCCCCCACTGAACGACAAATTAGGAAATTTTGATTTCTACGCGCTGCGCCTTTTGCTCTTTGCGTTTCGGTAATCGTATCTGCAATACGCCGTCCTTGTACTCGGCGCCAATCTGACTTTGATCGACTGAACCTGGAACCGTAAACGTGCGAAGAAATTTTCCGCCGGGTCTTTCCGTTCGTTGCTTGGCTGATTCTTCAACCACTCGTGTTCCTTTAACGACCAAGCGATTATCGACAATATCGATCTCTACTCCATCGCGATCGACGCCTGGTAAATCAATCGCGATTAAATAACCAGTTTCAGTTTCGTAGATGTCGGACGCTGGAGTCCAGTCAGCATGTTCGAAAGCGTCGCCGGTATCTGCGTCGCGTCGCGCCCTGCGGTCCGTAGCATCTTCGAAGAGTCTATTCATTCGATCTTGCAACATCATCAGATCGTGAAGTGGGTTCCATTGTTGAGACATGCTTCTTAATTCTCCGACCCAGTTGATTAGGCAGCGGCGACTGCGGAGTCTTGTTTGAACTCCATAGTGTCGCCGCTGGCTGATAGTTTGAGCGTTTGGCCCGGTTGAATCTCGCCCTGCAACAACTTCACTGCCAGCGGATTCTGTATAAATGTTTGAATCGCGCGCTTGAGTGGACGTGCACCATAGTTCGGGTCATAACCTTCGCGCATCAACAGATCCTTCGCTGACGCATCTAGTTCGAGATGGATGTTTCTTTCAGCCAGCATGTGCCGGAGTTTTTCGAGTTGCACATCGATGATCTGGCCTATCTGATCTCGCGATAGTTGATGGAAGATGACTACATCATCGATACGATTCAAGAACTCTGGTTTGAAGTGCGACTGCAATTCCTGAAGCACGGCTTCGCGAACTTCCTCCTCGTCTCCTTCGGCAGCCTGAATCTCTCGCGAGCCAAGGTTTGAAGTCATGATCAAAACAGTATTCTTGAAGTCGACCGTTCGTCCCTTTGAATCGGTCAGTCGTCCATCGTCAAGAATTTGCAGCAGGACATTGAACACATCGCTGTGTGCCTTTTCGATCTCATCGAACAGCACTACTGAATACGGACGTCGACGAACTGCTTCCGTGAGTTGTCCGCCTTCCTCGTAACCGATGTATCCGGGAGGCGCGCCAATCATTCGGGCAACTGCATGCTTCTCCATGTACTCCGACATGTCGAGACGAATCATTGCGCGCTCGTCGTCAAACATGAATTCCGCCAGTGCTCGTGCCGTTTCAGTTTTACCAACACCAGTAGGGCCGAGAAAGATGAACGAACCGATTGGGCGATTCGGATCCTGTAAGCCTGCGCGAGCACGTCCTGACGGCATCAGCAACTGCAGTCAGTGCCTCTTCCTGGCCAATAACGCGCTGACTCAATCGACCTTCCATCGTGACCAGCTTCTGCATTTCGCCTTCGAGCATTTTTGAAACGGGAATTCCGGTCCACTTTGCTACGACCTCAGCAACGTCTTCTTCGTCGACTTCTTCCTTCAGCATGACTCCGTCTTGCTGAAACACAGCCAGTTTGTCTTGCTCGACTTTTAGTTTTGTTCGAGCTCAGGAATGCGGCCATACTGAATCTCAGACGCTCGTCCCAAGTCTCCGGCGTTGCGTGCCTGATCGAGTTGCAGCCTCAACTGTTCCAACTCGGCTTTCGCCGTTCGCATGTGGTCAATCGACTCCTTTTCTGATTGCCACTTCGCTTTCATTCCCGAAGAAGTTTCTTTCAGATCGGCGATGCGGTGTTCGATCTCACGCAGCCGGCCTTTGACTTATCGTCTTCTTCTCGCTGCAGAGCCTGACGCTCAATTTCCAGTTGGATGATTTCGCGCTCGAGTTGATCAATGTCCTGGGAAGAGAATCGATTTCGATTCGGAGTCGCGAGGCTGCTTCGTCGATTAGGTCGATGGCCTTGTCTGGCAAGAAACGATCGGTGATGTAGCGATTGGAAAGCGTCGCGGCTGCTACGATTGCTGAATCCTTAATGCGAACACCGTGGTGGACTTCGTAACGTTCTTTCAAGCCACGCAGAATGGCGATTGTGTCCTCAACCGTTGGTTCGCCAACATAGACTTGTTGAAAGCGACGCTCGAGAGCTGCATCCTTCTCGATGTATTTCTTGTACTCGTTGAGCGTGGTTGCGCCGACACAGCGCAACTCGCCACGCGCGAGCGCGGGCTTCAACATGTTCGACGCGTCGATTGCGCCCTCTGCCGCGCCGGCGCCAACGAGCGTGTGCAACTCGTCGATAAAGAGAATTATCTGACCCTGCGCATTCTCGATTTCCTTCAAGACAGATTTGAGTCGATCCTCAAACTCACCCCGATACTTTGCACCAGCCAGCATTGATCCGAGATCGAGTGCCGACCAGGCGTTTGTTGCGCAGCGTCTCGGGTACATCGCCGGAAACGATGCGTTGCGCGAGCCCTTCGACAATTGCTGTTTTACCAACGCCTGGCTCACCAATAAGCACCGGGTTGTTTTTAGTGCGTCGCGAAAGTACCTGGATGGTGCGACGAATTTCGTCGTCGCGACCAATCAACCGGATCAGCTTTCCGCGTCGCGCTGCATCCAGTCAGGTCGCGAGCGTATTTTGAAAGTGCCTGGTAGTTCTGTTCGGCGTTCTGATCGGTGATGCGAGATCCACCGCGCATCTGTTCGATGACCTTGAGTAAGTCATCTTTGTTAACGCCGTGCTGGCGAAGAATCTTTGCTGAGGCACCATCCTTTTCTTCAACCAGCGCAAGCAAGCAGATGTTCGGTCGAGATAAACTCGTCCTTCATGTTGTCTGCTTGCTTTTGCGCGGCAGTGAAGGCCTGGCTGGTCCGCGGACTGAAATACTGTTGCCCGCCCTGCACACGCGGAAAGCGTGCGACTGCCGCCTGCGTGTCATTCGAATACGACCGCGACATTGGTTCCCAGTTTTCCCAGAATTGGCCGGACGATTCCTTCCGGCTGTTCGAGCATCGCCGCGAGCAAGTGCTCAGGCTCAACTTGCTGGTTTGTATTTCGCTCAGCGAGTTCAATAGCGCTTTGAATTGCTTCCTGTCCACGTAAAGTAAATTTGTCTAAACGCATGTCTCCTGACTCTTAAGCCAATAACCAGAAAATCTAAGCGGGCTCGCACTTCGCATCCCAAACTGCGGCGAGCCCGCTCACAACTAGACACCCCCAGGTTAGCTTCCGCTGCTCGCTTTACTCTTAGCGCTTTCGGTTTTTGTCTCAATGGTCTTTGTTGAAGTACCAGTGCCCCCGGTGACTTCAATACGGCGAGACTTCGCCTCTTCGCGCTTTGGCAGCGTCACCCGCAACACACCGTTGCTGTACTCCGCTTTCGCATCTTCGCCGGAAACGGTTTGTGGCAAGGTAAATGAACGGGTAAATGAACCATACGAGCGTTCAACTCGATGGTAGTTGTCACTGTCGTCCGTCTTCTCAAACTTGCGTTCGCCTCGGAGAGTGATCACGCTGTTCTCGATGGATAGGTCGAAGTCTTCCTGATTCATTCCGGGAAGTTCAGCCTCAAGGACAATCTGATCCTTGTTCTCGTAAATATCGACGCTCGGGGCCCAGGCACCCCGGCCGATTCCTTCGTCGCCAAAAGAGCGACCCAGGTTGGACGAGAACAGACGATTTACCTCTTCCTGAAGCGTTCGCAAATCTCGGAAGGGGTCATACCGTACGATTCCCATAAACAATTCTCCTCCTTATATTCCTTGTTGTGACGCCCAGCTCATGCTGTCATCTACCGGCTGAGCGCGAACGCATAATAAAGGTTGAGTGCCTCGCTGCTCAAGTCTTGCTCAGGCGGAAAATTCGGTAAGGTTTAGGAGGTTCGACCCAGGGTTTTGCTTAGAAATATGTAGGAGTGGGGAGTCTTATGAAATGCCGAAGAATCGCTTGATGGAAGAGAGAATTCCCGCTGATTCATCAGTCGTTCCGGACTGGGGGTCGATTTGAGAAGCTAAACCCCGGCGTCGTTCGGTCATGATGAAGCTTAACGACTCAACCAAATCAGGATTGGTGTCAAACACCAGCTTCATAGCTCCGTGGCCGATCCCGAGGACCTCGGTTTCTTCCAGCGCGACGACATTTGCCGTTCTTGGCTCCCCAGTAAACAGGGCCATCTCGCCAAAAAATCACCTTCGTTCAGCGTTGCCACTGGTCGCGGGCGGCCATTTTCGTTGACTTGTACTTGAACACGTCCGTTGTGAACTACAAACATTGAAGAGCCTGGGTCGCCAGCCCTTATTACAGTTTCACCGGGGGCAAACACGTGACGAACGGCCGCCTGCGCAAGCATCCCGGCTCTCTTCGACAGAAAGCGGCGCAAAAATATCAACGGCGGAAAGGCGTTCCACTATTGCTCCGCCGTCCTTTTCCGCATTTCTGACCCGGGTTTCCGCTCAACATGGAGCTGCCTGCGTCGGAAATGCGAAGTTCAACCCCGCCCGCCGGAAGGCGTACCAGATTCGTTGCCTGACTAAGGCATCCGTGTCGTTGTATTTTGCATAGTCTTCCAGCCAATACTTGCACTCATACTCGACGCCGTTTTCGCCAAGGTTGCGAATGCGGACGATTGGCGTAACGCGTGCTGAAACGTTGTCGGTCTCGCGCACGGCCTCCTAACCACGTGAATGGTCTTTGCGGGTGAGTCGGTGTACAGAGTATTGAAAAAGACTAGCCGTGCATTCAGGTTATCGCGGGGACAGACTTCGATCGGTTCCTTTGCCGCGCCACTGTTATTAATAAGGACTACGTGGTTCTGGAATGTCCGGATCTTAATTGCCCGCCAACTGATTTCCTCTACGACGCCTGTATGGCGCTGACTCCCACGGTAATGACGTCCCCAACTTGAAATGGGCGGTCGGCTTGGAGCGAGATGCCGGCAAAGAAATTTCCCAGAGTGTCCTGGAGTGCCAGACCGAGGATAACGCCGAAGATCGCTGACGTTGTGAACAGGGCTCCCAGATTCGCGTTAGGAAACTCAAAGGTGAAAATCAAAAGGAAAAGCAGCGAGAACGCGACAATCGAAAACACGTTGCGAACGAGCGTGGGCGCGTCAAAGCCTCGCCGAAGTCTGAACATTCCGGAAGATCAGGAAGCTCAGGCCGCGCACGATGATGTACGCGAGGATGCCGAACAAGACTAGCTTGATGGTCCCGATGATTTTCTCGGGCATCGCGATCGTGTCGGCCCTAAATCGCACGATCAGTGTTTCCAATTCACGTGCGAAGTGGAAGATCAGCACCAGCAGGACGATGACTATCGCCGCATTGACTGCGCAGTAGTATTAGGCTGTTCTTGGATTGCCGGCGTTTCACGTCTGTTGAAAGAAGTAACTAGCCGATGAAGAATTGATGTTTTAGAGCGCCTATCCTTTTATCACCGATTGATCTGGTTGGCGAGAGCAAAGGATCAAAGGACTTAGAAGTGCAGAAGGTTTGGAAAGAGGCTGACCATATATATAAAGGAGAGACAGGGCTGTCACTACCAGCGCAGTCAGCCAGGCTGCGAGATTGTAGAGCGGCCCGTTTACTTTGCTACCCATCAATTCTTTATTGTTCACCAGCTTCAACACCGCGAACAATACGAACGGCAGAAGTAAGCCATTGATAACCTGCGTGACCAGTAATACTCGGATGAGTGGTAGGTTCGAGCAATCACGGCGATCGTGCTGCGCCTACCGCCACGAGAAATGTAAACACTCCCAGAAAGATCGGCGCCTCTTTGAAACTTCGCGATACGCCTTTTTCAAAACCGAGGGCCTCGCTGGATCGAATAGGCGGTGGCCGACGGCGGCAGCATCCGCGGCTCGGCAGGCATGGATGCCTCAAACAACTGCCAATCTCGCAAGAAGTCTCCTGGCATACTTCCCTAGCAGCGCGGACTCAATGCACGAGCAGCATCAGCTGCCGTTGAAATTTGAATTCTGATTTGCGCAACGTAGCCGCCGGTCGAAACCACATGGAAGAACCACGATCAGGATTGCGAAGATCGTACCCACCCAGACATCAGATCTTTGTCTTGCCGTAGTCTTCCGGTGTGACCCCCTTTTCGACTACGGATGACTGCACAAAGACCTGCATGTACGGCGAGATAGTCGTTCCCCACAATCGGCTACGAAACTAAACAGAAAAGATTGTTCCAACTTGAACGTAGGCTTCACGCATAGCCCGACAGCTACCTCGCTCCAATCAGGCCGGGAGAGGAATGCCGTTTATGACGATGTAGCCGGAAGGAAAACTAACGGACAGTATCAGGAGGAATGCTCTTTCGAACTCTTGGCAGGCGAACCCTTTGACTGATGAGCCACCGGATGAGAATTCGCCAAGTAGGTGGGAACTTGAAATGAATCGTGGATTGTCCAAACGGTTCCAGCCTCAGCCAGCTGCCAAGATGCCGACAAAATTTCATAGAGACAGTGGACACTCGGAAAGCATTTTCGGCGATGAGGAGCTGCCGTAAAGAACACTAACGCTGTCCAGCGAACTCCGAACTGCTCTCCGGAGATGCAGATCCGCTAGACCCTTTCCCGTAACGACACCCATTCGTGCGCACATCTCCTGTACGATTCCAAAGCTGATTGCAATGGGGATTAAGATCCAGAGGAGTTGATAACCAAAGATCGGCGAACCGATCCGCGGCAGAATGCCGCGCGATCCCGGCCGGCATCGTTACCGGCATCTGGCAGTGATCACTCCGGGACCGAGAATGGCGGTGAGGCAGAGTAGGAGTCGCCGCCAGACATTCCACTCCCGCGCACACCACGAGAACCACTGTCGCTGCATTGAATGTCCCGACGTCCGGCGGCGCCTGAACCGCGTTGCAAAGCGCGGTCGTGTCACTTGAGGTCTCTCCGTCCTTCAGCGCCAAATGCGATCTCGTCAGTGATTCGCGACCTGCCGATTAACCAGTGCCTGAACCTGGCGTGGTCGCGCCTGACGATCGCCAATCCTTTGGTAGAAGGATTTTGCCAGCTATCGTCGAACGGTTGCGATCCCAAGAACAACCTCCTGACTCATCCATTACCGGCAGAGCAAGCAAGCGGCACTCGGCGAGGCCCTTGAGCGATTTCTGGGCCTTCGCCGGCTCGTCGTGGTTCCGGTTCCTTTTCCCGAGGTCCTTCGGTAACGCATTGCGTCCTCCGATGGCGGCATGGCTACGGATCGGCCAGGATCAAACTGGTGCAGCACGCACCACCTCCTTCGGTTTCTTACTTCCACGATCCCGCCAGGTGTCTCGACTTTTGTAACATGTGGCGCGCGGTAATAGATCAGCGGCGTTTGGCGTCCCAGCCTTCCTTATCTTCCCGAGTTTCGCGCAGCGACATGCCGCTTCTCACCTACGGTGAGCTTGCAGGGTTACAACTCCGTCGTCATCAACCCGACCAGCAGTGTCGTCCTCATAGGGAAGCAAAATGCGTAACTCCAAATAAACGCTTCGGTTTGTTCTTTTCCTGATCCATCGCCGAGCAGCTCTTCGGCTTTCTTCGGGTGATCACCCGGCAACGAATCCGCCACGCTTCGTCGGGCGACAGACCATCTGTAACGTCAGCGGCCTGTCCAGATCCATGTCACTTCAAGAATTCGAGCCTGTCGAACCAACCCCATTTTCCAAAGTCTCGGCGGTTGTCCCACCGCTTCCCAGTTTCACCACGAGACATCTTCTTCACCCAAGACGATATTGAGAGCGCCAGCGAGCGCCGCATGGTGAATGGGATGCAGTCGCGCAGTTTCCAATCCGACACTTCCCACCCCGTAACCCAAACCGTGCCGCATCGGTTGCGAGATACCCGACATCCGCCCAGTCGGTGAACTTCCACCGGTCGTTTTGTGCCAACAAAGCCAGCTGGCAAGTCGTCTCCAAAGACCTTGCAGGCTGACGTCCGCCCTGCCCGCCTGCCATTCACCCGCAGTCACGCGAGACCTTCAGAACCGCCACGCGAACAACGTCAGTTTGCCGTCGACATCAACAGTTGCTTATCGAACATCGCGGGCCAGGAGTACGCCACCTTCATGCCGGACGAATGGTCGCAGATCGAGAAGATCTCAACCAGCGAACGCCTTGTGACAAGATCATTCATGCGCCATCGCAGAGATGAAGGGGAGTCGCGTCGGCGATAACGCGCGTGCGACCACGCCGGTAACTGGCGGGTGATCGTCTGCTCCCGAACGCACGATCACATCCTTGACGGTGGCCACGTTCACCTTCAAGGTCGCGTATCGGTCGACCTAAACACCTGCAACAAATAGAGCATTAAACTAGATCACCTGTGGAGTTGGACTCGCGCGCGGGGCATGATAGCACGATGTTTCAGGACAGGTGGCGATGCCGGCGCGACGAAAGATGTTGATCGGGTGGTTGATAAAAACCGCTGTTCAGATCGATCATCTTGACGTGGTGTTTAAGATAACTCTTGCAAGTTCGAGAGTGCCGTCGCGGCCAGGCATAAAGATCCTCGCGTTTGAGCGTTGTGACATCTTGTGGGCTAATGCCGCGTCCTTTCTTAACCGAACGCCGTCAGAGGTTCGATAATCAAACCCGCTGACGTCGAGGACTCCACCGTCCGGCAATGTATGCGACGTGACCTGAATCGCCAGTGAACGCAAATCCGCAAAGGCGGAACGCTGCCGCATCACACTGATCCCGCCGCGCTTACGCAGTGCTGGACGCCAATATTTCTGGCTGCACTCGAAGTGCTCTCGTTGGTTAGTACAGCTATTGGAAGCGCGATAGCTGATGGTCGATGGCCAGAGCTTTTTGCGATAGCTGTGCAGTTCGAACGAAGCTCCTGATCGATCGGGACAAACTTACCAGAGTCCTGATCCGTCTCTCAAGGAACGGTGAAACTACGTCAGCCATCGCTTCGGCGTCGCCACCACCATTCCCACGTAAATCCAAAACAATGCCCGCTGCTCCGTCACAGCATCGATGGAAGCGCGACTTGCTGAATTCGAGAGTGCAAGAGACTGGGTGAACGCCTCGATCTTGATGATCGCGATGTTGTTGGCTGCGTTGACTACTGAAGCCCAACTGTCGTTGATTCCAGAAGCGTGTCAAAGTGGCTGACTTCCTCTTGCCGGCTTTCGATTGCCATCTCGATTTTGACTGTGCTTCCAGCGGGACCCTCGAGCGCGTTCGCCACTGCGCGGAAGCGACTGGACGCGTCGGATGCCAAACCTGGCTTCTGCAGTTTCTGATTGATGAATTCTTTCGCGGGAGTGTTGTCAATATTGAGCAGCACGTCACCCGGACGAATGCCCGCACGCGCCGCTCCGATGTCTTCTCCACTTGAATCACCGTCGGCGTGCCTTCAACTTCGCTGAATAGTGAAACCCAAGACGTAATGAATCGAGGATTCCACCAGTCGAATTTTTCTTCCGGCGAGTAAACGCGGGTATGGGCGGTCCCGGAGACGGCGAAAGCATCTTTGCGGATGACTTCGTAGAACTCACGAGTGTTCTTCGCTTTCGCTGCGAGCGCGCGAAACGTTAAGCGACTTCCTTCCCAATCCACTCCGTTGAAAGCTGAGTCGTAATATCGTTGTTGAATTGTTTCCCACACATCATCGAAAACAGCGAGCCTGCCTTCGGGCGTTGCGGTTGAGACTGGAGTCGAGATCGTCAAACGCTGCACTGTACCGGTCGAGTTGAGACAGCTCTGCAGCGCCAGTGCGAGAAAAATATTGCCGTTGCGGGTTAGGCCAACAGCTCTACGTGCGTTGAAACAAATCTTCATTGCGTTGGTTTTCGAAAGTTATATCTGAGTAATACTCGCATCGGAACGGCTTTACCGTTACGGCTTGCGGGAAAGAAGTGTAACTGGCGTACGGTGGCCACGGTTGTTTCGTCTCAGTCCAAAGCCTGCCCAACGCGCAACCTGGATCTGGCCAACTTCTCCATCTGCGCCAACGTCGACCAGTACATCTACAGTAGCTTCAATCTCTGCGCGAGCGGCGCTTTCCGGGTACGCCGGTCTGAGCCGGCGAAAGGGTCGAGGCAAGCGAAGACCCTGTGCTTCAGCTGCGTTGTCATCTTCAGGGAGCCTCCTCAACGAGTGGAGCCTTTGCATCCAGCACGATTGCCCGTTGATTCTTCTCGTCGACAAAGTGCCTTTTCGATAGCCGTCAGGCAGCTGCTCGATCAGTTCTTTAGCCGACAAGGCTTTTACTGAGATTCTCTTCAGCGCTCGTTTGGTTTGTCGGACTCTGCGCTGAGTGCGATCCCAGAGAACGAGTTGACCAGATCGCGAGCTGATTACCAGTATTGAGGAATACGATTCGTAATACTCAACGACCTGCGACGACGAACGACGGAGCGTTTGTGCGTCTCCAATAATAAAGAACTCGGAATCCATCGCATTGCCGAGATCCCTAGCTTCAGAGACTGACATGTTTAAGTGAGCCTGAATATCCGACTCCACGTGCGGCCGCTCAAACTGAGATCCGGATCTAGTAGTTTGAATGTTTGAAGCAGAACGGAAACCGGCGCGTAGTTTATCTGCTGCGCGTTTGCCGAGAGGGCTAGTACCGAAATCGAGGACGCTTAGCTTGACTTGAATGCTGAAGTCTCTTGTGCGTGTACGCGCCTGAGATCAAGAGCAACAATAAGACGAGACTGAAAAACAAACGGCGCATGCGTGCATTGCTGAGTGAAGGGATGTCGCTCTGAGCGGCCCGACGTCAGTGATCCACGCCAGCTCCCGCACCTTCACTTCTTAATCCTCTGCGGTGATAGAGTTCGTACACCTCGTTTTTTACTTCTGCCGGGAAGCAAACGCGATGATAGTTCATAGCCGTGTTGTAGACCTCTTACAACATTACTGACTTCGCTGATCTCCAGGATCTCCGGATGAGCATAACCACTCTCAACATGAAATATGAGTCTTGGGTTCAGCGCGTTCCGCGGCGTAGTAGCTGTAGTAGGGAACGTCGCTGGCCCTATCTTCGATGAAGTAGTAGTCAGGATCGAATCCGGCCCGGCGAACAGCCTCTCGCGCGGTGTCCAGGAACTCATCTTTTTCCGACGCGGGCATGTCCAGATCAATCGCTTTGAATAGTCTTCGGTTGATAAACCGATCACTAAGATCTTTCAGTATCGCATCTGGTGAGTGTTGCCACTGCTTTACGTGAAAGACAAAGTCAGAGTCGTCGACTTGAAGATGTTCGGTGATCGTTAGCGGCTCCCGGCGCAGAATTTTGGCAAACGCTGTCCCCGGATGCATGCCAAACGTCAATCCCGTTTTCATGCAGGTTCAACGCTCGTCGAATAATGGACCGCAACACTGCTTCGGCAGATCGCAACGTGCGATGGAAATAGACCTGGCGAAACATGTAGTAGCGAGCCTGAAGATATTCTTCAACAGCATAAAGCCCACGAGCTTCAACATAGATTCGATCAGCCGCTTCATCGATCGCCAATGCGTTTATGATCCATTCGAGATCGTAGATGCCGTACTTCGCGCCGGTCATCAGGAATCACGAAAGCAAATAATCCATTCGATCTACGTCTAGTTGCGATGAGACTAATTGCGCGAGAGCGGATGGTCTGGAACTTGCCTTCGATTATCGACGCGACCTTTCCCGGCAACTCGGCAGAGTATGCAAGCGCAACAGTTGTCCAATCTCAGTCTGCTCACTCAGCATTACTTGTACGGTCCATTGCTCATGATGGAAGTTAAGAACCTTTTTCCATTACGTGTGAGAACGAGCCGTGTCCTATGTCATGAAGTAACGCAGCGGCGCGCGCAGCTGTTCGGATCGTCAGGTTTGATCGGTAGCGCTCGCTGAATCGATCACAGCACGCGAGTCATTAAATGAAATGCACCGAGCGAGGTGAGTAAAGCGTGAATGCTCTGCGCCCTGGTAGGTATATAGACCAAAGCCCGAGGTTGCTTGATGCGTCGCAGTCTCAAAACTCAGACGCATCGATTAACTTTCATCATCAACTCACCTTCCGCAGTATCGGTTCGTAAGCGAATGATGTTGTGGACGGGATCCCGGTAGATGCGCTCTGACATGGAGTCCTTTAAATAACCGCAAATGAGCAACAGCTGTAACTGAACGAAGTACAAC
>ERZ1370068.2428-contig-1581_pt1 | contig 41568 bp, 49 predicted proteins | sample MGYA00561227_ERZ1370068 | MGnify/ENA primary metagenome ERZ1370068 (study PRJEB38410, sample SAMEA6850437) | metagenome | study: Metagenomic assessment of the ecological functions of the soil: analysis of the soil microbiota associated with the... | reverse complement strand
TTGCGTATTGCTAGCGAGCGATGACTCGCATCTGTGGTCGGAGTCCTACGATCGTGAACTCCGACGACATCCTCGCGCGCGCAGGATGACATCGCACGCTCCGTCGTTCAGGAGCTGCGCTCGCGGCTGCTCGGCGAGAAAGTGGATGCAGCGGCCAGCGCCCGCGTGCTGGCGCAAGGTGCGGGCCGCGACGCCGGCCGCACCGAAGATCAGGCCCACGAGCGGTATCTGCTCGGACGCTTTCTCGTCGACCGCTAAACCCGGACGACACCGTCACCGGCATCTCCTATCTCCGGCAGGCGTTGCAGATCGATCCGCGCTGTGCGCGCGCGTGGGCCGGGCTGGCAGGCGCCTATTCAATCAGGCGGACTATGGCTGGGCGCCGGTGGCAAAGACTTTCGCACTGGCCCACGCCGCCGCAATGCATGCGCTCGAACTGGAGCCGAACCTAGCGAGGCGCATGCCGAACTGTCCTGGATAGAGATGTGCCACGAATGGGACTTGCACGCCGCCGCCAGGTCCTGCGCGCGCGCGCGCGAACTGGCGCCGGCGACCCGCAGCATCGTCGTCGTCGCGTCGGTGGTCGCGGACAGTCTGGGGCGGAAGGAAGAAGCCGTGGCGTGGGCGCGTCACGCGACCGCGCTGGACCCGTTGAGCTTCATCGCGCACGGCAATCTTGCGCTTCGGTGTCTGAACTCCGGATTTGCTAGACGAGGCTGACACCGCCGCTCGATGAAGCCTTCAGGCTCAACCCGCGCGCGGGGGCTGCTGCACGCGGTGCTCGGCACGCTTCGCGTCTCGTGCAGGGCCGGCCGGACGAAGCGCTGGCCGCGTTTCAGCAGGAAGGCATCGAGGCACTGCGACTGTCCGGCATCGGCATGTCCCAGCACGCCCTCGGCGGCGCACCGAATTCGAAGCGACGATGGGGCAGCTGATCGACAGGTGCGCCGACAACGGACGCCCTGCAGATTGCCGAAGCGTTTGCCTACCTGGGCGATGCCGACCAGGCCTTCAGTGGCTGGATCGCGCCTATCTGCAACGCGACTCCGGCTTGCCGCAGATGCAATCATGGCCATTGCTGCGCAAGTTGCACGGTGATCGTCGCTGGCAACTGTTCCTGGACAAGATGGGATCTGGTTCAGCAAGCCGGGGAGAACTCCGACTAGTTGGCCATATTCCGGACATGCTGCGCCAGCGCGGTCGTGTGACGCAGACGACCGGTCTCAGGTACTGCAGACCAATGCTCTTCACCGGCGAGCGACCGCACGAATCGCATTGCGGTGGTCCAGTCCCAACGGTGACTGGGCGCGCTTGCGCAAGAGCCGATAAATGTTCGTCGGTGCATTGCGTGGATCTCTCGTCGACTGACGGTTGGCAATGCGCAGGTCGTTCAGGGCAAGCATCTCCAGTGAACCGATCCGGTGGTTCGCCAGGGTTGTCGGCCAGCGTCCGCTTTTGATGACGGTGCGGTAACGGCGGCTCATGGCCGGCAGCCTGGATGCCGGGCCGTGACCAACAGCTGCCGTTGGCCGATCAACGTCCGCACCTTGAAAGACAGCTTCCCGGCGCTCCTGCGAACTCACAGTACCGCCAGGAGCGGATCGTTCGCGGACGGCAGGTTTCACTCCTGCAAGCCGAGGCTTCGCTCAACGGACACCGGAGGCTCCAGATTGGAGAGTGCAAGCCCGCCCAGCGTGCCGCGCCGTCCGTAGAGACCGACGCCAGCATCTCTATCAATCCCCTGCGATGCTGCCTGCGCTCATGCGACGACTGCGCACCAGCACAGGCCCACCATCGCGCCGGGGCGGCCCCGGCGCCCCATCTCCTGCCAGCCGAGTGGCGGTGGCACACGGAGCTAAGCCTTGCCCCAGAGGCGCTGTCGGGAAACTGCGGCTAGGCGCGAACCGCACTTGGTACTAGAGTTTTCGCTCACTCGACAAGGGGACCCGCTATGAAACGTGTCGTTCGCCGTCTCGTCCCCCTCGCACTCGCCCTGTTCTTCCTGGCGCCGGTGGCCTTCGCGCAGCCCGTGGCGAACGCGGGCTTCGACTTCAAGAACATGTCCGACATGTCGGACTTCGATCCGGCCAACCCGGTCATTCCGACCGGCGACACGATCAAGATCGCGGTCGTCGCCTCTTTTCCGGACCCGCCGCGCTGGTGGGACAGATCTACTGACCTCGGCGGCCTGGGCCGTGCACGACGTCAACAAGCGCGGCGGAATCATGGTCGACGGCAAGAAAAAGCTCATCGAGCTGATCAAGGCTGACCACGCGTCCAAGCCGGACCAGGCCAAGAGGATCACCGAGCGGATGGTGCTCCAGGACAAGGTGAACGTGCTGTGGGGCACGGACGGCAGCAACCTGCAGAAGATCATCAACGAGACCGCGAACAAGTACAAGGTCATCGCGATCAATACCGCGTCTCTCTCGGACGATCTTCAGGACGCGACCAACTTCTCGCGCTATGCGTTCCAGACCAGCATGTCGGCCGACCAGCTCGGCCGCGGTCTTGCCTACTACTACGGACAGACGAGAAAGAAGGAGAAAAAGTTCTACATCCTGTGCCAGGACTACTCGTTCGGGCACGTGCTCGCCGACGGGTTCAAGAAGGGGATACAGGAGTTCTCATCCCGATGCGCAGATCGTCGGCGAGGACTATCACAAGCTCTTTCTGACCGACTTCGCGCCCTACCTCGAGAAGATCAAGGCCTCGGGCGCCGAAGTGGTGTTCACCGGCGACTGGATCCCGGACGCTGCCAATCTGCTCAAGCAGGCCCGGCAGGCGGGGTCGGGATTCCCCTTCGCCCATGTCTTCCTCGACGAGCCCAACTTCCTGCACGAGGTCGGCGTCGAAGGCACCAAGGGGCTGATCCAGATCAGCCAGTACGGCACGGAAAACCCGTCGTTCAAGACGCCGGAACAGATCAAGTACTACAAGACTTGGAACGATCTCTGGAAAACCAAGTGGAAGACCGCGCCCTACAACAGCCACCTCTTCGAGCACGGCACGGGAAACATCGGCTCGTACATCGAGCAGACGTACTGGTTGCTGAGCGTCATCGAGCGGGCGCAGAGCACGGACCCCGAGAAGATCATCAAGGTCTGGGAAGGCGACAGTTACCGGTTCACCACCGGCAAGGTCATCAAGATGCGCGCTTGCGACCACAAGGCCGTCCAGGACCTGCACGTCTTCGAGTACGTCCCGCCCGATCAGCAGAAGCAAGCCTTCAACATTCCGCCCTATTACTGGTACACCGGAACCTCGGCGCCGGGCCGATGACGGCGCTTCCGGCACGGACCGTGCTGCCGTGGATGGACCCGGCGCTGGACCGTTGCAGGGGCCAGAGCGCCGCGGGGTAGCCGGCACGCCCTCCGCGGACGGATGATCTGAAACGCTGCGCGCTGCACCCGGACGGGGCTGCGCGCCGTTTCTCTGCAACGACCGGGGAACTCCGATGGACCAGACCACCGCGATGTATGTGGCCCAGGGCTTGCACGGTCTCGCCTACGGGATGGTGCTCGTTCCTCATCGCCGCCGGCCTGAACGTCATCTTCGGAATGATGGGCGTCCTCAACCTCGCCCACGCCTCGTTCTTCATGCTGTCGGCGTACCTTGCCTTCCAGTTCGTCAGCATCACCGGCAACTTCTGGCTCGCGCTGCTGCTTGCGCCGCCGGTCACCGCGATTTGCGGCGTGTTGATGGAGCGCTTCCTCCTCACCAAGGTGCATGCCTTCGGCCACATGGGCGAGCTCATCCTGACGCTTGGCGTGGCCCAGATCATCCTGGCAGCCGTCAAAGGAATATGGGGTACCGAGAGCCTGCCGCTGAAGATGCCGCCGATCCTCGAGGGGCGGGTGACGTTCGCCGGGCTCGACTATCCGATCTATCGCCTGTTCATCATCGGCCTGGCGCTGGCGATCCTCGCCATCATGACGCTGCTGCTCTACAAGACGCGCCTGGGCAAGATCGTTCGCGCCGCGGTGTCCGACGCCGGAATGGTCAATGCCCTCGGCATCAACATTCCACTGATCTTCATGATGGTGTTCGGCATCGGCATCTGGATGGCCGGCGTCGCCGGTGTCGCCATCGCGCCGATCCTGACCGTGTTCCCGGGCTGGCCGACCAGGTCGGCATGGATGCCTTCATCGTCGTCGTGACGGGCGGCTTCGGCAGCCTTCTCGGCGCCTTCGTCGTCTCGATCATCTTCGGCCTGCTGAGCTCGTATGGAGTCCAGTTCTTTTCCCAGTTCGCCTCGGTCCTGATCGTCGGTTTCATGGCCATCGTCCTGGCGATCCGCCCCAACGGCCTCTTCGGCGCCAGGGACGCATGAGGAGAGCCCTGCCCGCGCTGAGCTGGGTGGCGGGGGCCGTCGCTCTCGCGGTGCTGCCGACAGCGGTCGGCCCGTACTACACAAACGTGTTCGTCACGTTCGCCATCTTTCCGTGTTCTCCGTTTCGCTCAACCTGCTCCTGGGCTACACGGGGCTGTTCAGCTTCGGTCACGCGATGTTCTTCGGCGCCGGCGGCTACGGTACGGCTCTGGCCTTGAAGCATGTCTCCGGGCTCGCCCTGTTGCCGGCGGTCGGCGCCGGCGTGCTGGCGTCGCTCGTTCTCGCCCTCGTGCTCGCGCCGATCGTGGTCAGGGTCAGCGGCACGGCATTCGCGATGCTTCACCTCGCCTTTTCCCAGGTCCTGTACGTGCTGGCGCTCAAGCTCAGAGCGATCACTGGCGGCGAGGACGGGATCGGCAATTTCCCGATTCCGCCGCTGAACATCCCCGGCGTCGCCTCGCTGCCGATGAAGGATTCGCCGCAGAACTTCTACTATTTCGCGATCGTCCTGCTCGCGCTGAGCCTGTGGCTGATGTGGTTCTTCACGAAGACGCCATTCGGCCAGGTCCAGCTCGCGATCCGCGAGAATGCCAAGCGGACCGACTACCTCGGATTCAAGGTGCCGCAATCGAAGGCGGTGATCTACCTCGTATCCGCCGCCTTCGCCGGCGTGTCCGGATCGCTGTACGGCCTGTTCCACAACCTGGTCTCGGCCGACGGAGCGTTCGGCGCGTTGGTCTCCTTCGCGCCGATCATCAACATCATGATCGGCGGCATCGGCAGCTTCATGGGACCGATCCTGGGCACTGCGCTGTTCCAGGTCATCGAGGAGGTGACCAGCCGCTTCACCGAGCGGGTCGAGCTCGTGATCGGGCTGATCTTCGTGTTCGTCATCATGTTCGCGCCGCTGGGAGTGCTCGGCACCGCGAAGATGCTCAAGCAAAAATGGCTTGCGGGCCGGACTGCACGCGACGTGGTGCAGAGGGCCGCATGAACATCCTGGAGACCAAAGGACTGTTCCACGACTTCAGCGGGCTGCAGGTGCTCTCGGACGTCAACCTGCAGATCAGGGACGGCGAGCGGCACGCCGTCATCGGACCGAACGGCGCGGGCAAGACGACACTCTTCAACGTTGTCACCGGCACCTACGCGCCGAGCCGCGGGCAGGTGTTCTTCAAGGGGCGCGACGTCACGGGGTTGGCGCCGAACGAGCTGTCGCGCATCGGCATGGGCCGCTCGTTCCAGATCACCAGCACGTTCGGCAGGCTGAGCGCGTTCCAGAACATCCGCCTGGCGATCCTGTCCAAGCGCGGCATCCGCTTCAGCCTGTTCCGCTCGGTCGACAAGATGCGCGAGATCACGCGCGAGACCGAGGCGGTCCTCGATCGGATCAATCTCACGGCCGAGCGCGATCGTGCGGCGAGCGCCCTGTCCTACGGCAAACATCGCGCGCTCGAGATCAGCCTGGCGCTGGCGACCGACCCCGAGCTGGTGATGCTCGACGAGTTCGCCGCCGGAATGTCGCGTGACGAGACGCACTACGCGGTCGAGCTCGTCCGACGGCTGACCGAAGGCAAGACGGTGGTGCTGATCGAGCACGACATGGACGTCGTCTTCTCGCTGGCCGACCGGATCACGGTGCTGCATCACGGCGAGATCCTCGCCACCGGGACGCCGACAGAGATTCGCCACAACCAGGCGGTCAAGGACGCCTACCTGGGCGATCTCGAGGTCTGAGCCGCATGCTGCTGCAGATCCGCGACCTGAACACCTACTACGGCGCGAGCCACGTGCTGCAGGGGATCAGCCTCGACGTCGCCCAGGGCGAGCTGGTCGCCTTGCTGGGCCGAAACGGCATGGGCAAGAGCACCACCTTGAAGACCGTCATGGGCCTGGTCAAGGCGCGCTCCGGTTCGGTGACGTTCGACGAGCGCGAGATCACCGGCGCCGCCCCCTTCAAGGTCGCCCGTGCGGGCATCGGCTACGTGCCCGAGGAGCGGCGCATCTTCCCGGAGCTCTCCGGTGCTCGACAACCTGTCGCTGGGAATCAAGGGCGGCAGGATCTCGAATCCCGACGATCCCCGGGTCTGGACCGTCGAACGCATCTTCCATCACTTCCCACGGCTGAAAGACCGCAAGGATCAGAAAGGGCGCTTCCTGTCCGGCGGCGAGCAGCAGCTGCTGGCCATCGGCCGCTCGCTGATGGGCAACCCGAGGCTCCTGCTCGTCGACGAGCCGACCGAAGGCCTGGCGCCGCTGATGGTCAAGGAGGTTCGCAACGTCCTCGCCGAGATCAACCGTGCGGGCGTATCCATCCTGCTCGTCGAGCACAACCTGAAGGTCGCGCTGTCGCTCGCGCACCGGGTCTACCTGATGGGCAAGGCGCATATCGGCTTCAACGGTACCGTCGACGAGCTGAAGGACGATCGCGCGGCGCGCGAGAAATATCTCGAGGTTTGATCGCGCGCTGCGTGGCTGGTCACGTGGCGCGCTCGCGCTCCGCGCGAACCTTACCTTCGCGATGCCGATGCGTCCGAAAGCACAACTACCTGCGAACACGGATTTGCTGTCTCTCGAAATTGAACGCGCGCAATCACTGCAGGTGACACGGCGGGGTGAGCTGGTGGGCTGAGCGACACGCGCCTACGCCACATGGGGCCGATGCTTGTCGGGCTGCTTTCGGGGCCGTGTACCGTGAAAAGCGCAGTGCTCACCTGCCCGTAGAACGGTTTGAGTTTAGGCCGTGCTAGCGCGGCTCGCTATCCATACCGGACAACGGAGCCGTTCGATGCGGTTCTTTGCGACCCGCAGATCGCCGCGGCATTCCATCCGGGGACTGCACGACCAGCCGGAGCGTCGCTATCATGGGCGCGAACAAGGAGACAAGATGAAGTCCTGCTTCTGGTTGGCGCTCGGCGTTGGCGCGCTGTTCTCGCTCTCGGCGGCGGCACAGGAAGTCACGCTCACTCGGCTCGATTGCGGCAGCGGGTCCAACGACCCGCGGCGCTTCAGCGACACCTTTGCCTATACCGAGACGACGAAGCCTTTCACATTCAGCTGCTACGTCGTCCGACATGGCTCCGATGTCATGGTCTGGGACACGGGATACCTGCCAGGTTCGGTTCCCAGTGCGACCAACAAGCCGCTGCGCCGATCTGCTGAAGCAGATCAACGTCAATCCCGATGACGTGAAATACGTCGGCATCAGCCATTTCCACGCCGACCACACCGGCCAGCTCGGGCCGCTCAGGAACGCGACGCTGCTTATCGGCAAGGGCGATTGGGACGGCATCAACGCCAGCCCGCCGGTGGGCGGTGCGAACGCGAAGGGCTTCGAGGAGTGGATCGCCGAGAAGCGCAAGGTCGAGCCACAGAGCGCGGACAAGGACGTGTTCGGCGACGGCACGGTCATGATGCTGCGCGCCCCGGGCCACACGCCGGGGCACAGCATCCTGCTCGTGCCGCCTCAGGGACATGGGGCCTGTCATCCTGAGCGGCGACGCCGTGCACTTCCACGAGAACTACGAGATCGAACGGCGTGCCGGGCTTCAACTACGACCGCGCGCAGACCGTCGCCTCGATCGAGCGCGATCAAGCAGATCGCAGAAGAACCTCAAGGCGACGCGTGATCATCCAGCACGACCCGCGCGACATCGGCAAGCTGCCGGCCTTCCCGGCTGCCGCGAAGTAGCCATTCGCGGCGGAGTCGGGCCCGCCAAGGCGATTGCGTCAGGCACTTGTGGGCGCTGTGTCGTATTGCTGTTCCCGCGTCGCCCTGACCTCGACCTTTGCTTCCGCTTCTTCAGAGTCTTGAGCCGTCCTCGTCCCGAGGAGCTCATAGACCGGTGCCGGCATGAGCAGCCATGCGTACGTTTGAAGGCTCACGCTGCCACGAATGCCAGATTACCTCTACGCATGCGGTCTGGGAAGTTGGCCCACGCGAAGTCAATGGCGATATGGGCGGTTCGCGGAACGGTGCGTTGGCGGTCTCGCGAGCCGAGGGCGTGGTTTGTCGCTCTTCAATCGCGAGATCGAGTATCTGACTACAACGCACTCGCTGCGCAAATCCACGACACGACGCACTACCGCACTGGCACCGCGCGCCCGAAAAGTAAGGTGCCCGACGGAAACTGGCGCCGGCAACGGGCTCTTCTTGACCGAACACGCCATACCGCTACGCAGCAAACGGCGCCGCATGCTCGTACACACTTGTCAGCGGTGCAAGCCTCGCATCCCGCTCGCGCGCTTAACCCACCGCGTCCGCCTCGAACGACACTTCTTTGGAGACGCCCCATGCCTCACCTCGAACCGCCGCGCCGCACTGTGCCGCAAGTCAACTACGCCGGCGTCACATCTCCACGACCTGCAAGGCAAGTCGGTGATCGTCACCGGGGCGCCAGCGGCATCGGTGCCGACATCGTGCAGGCCTTCGCCGCGCAGGGCGGCCGCGCTGGGTTTCGTCGACCGCCTGGTGGATGCCGGGCGGGCGCTTGCTGGGCGACTGCCCGGCACCGTCTTCGAAGCCTGCGACGTGACTGACGTGCCTGCGCTGCAGGCCGCTATCGCCCGTCTGCTCGAGCACCTGGATGGCGCCGACGTGCTGGTGAACAACGTCGCCAACGACGAGCGACACCACCTGGAGGAGCTGACGCCGGCCTACTTCGACCAGCGCATCAGCGCTGTCAACCTGCGGCCGCACTCTTTGCCACGCAGGCGGTAGCGCTGCCGTCGATGCGCGCGCGTGCCCGCGGCAGCATTGCCAACATCGGCTCGCGGCATGGAAGAACAAGACCTCGCGACCGCGCCGGTCTATGCCGCCGCGCAAGTCGGCGATCACTGGTTTCACCCGCAGTCTGGCGCGCGAGTTAGCCCGCATAACATCCGCGTCAACCATGTCGTGCCGGGCTGCGGAAGTGATGACTGAGCGCCAGGTGAGCCTGTGGCTGGACGAGGCCGGCGACAGCGCCATGGACGAGAACCAATGCCTTCGGGGTCGCATCATCGGCGCGGACATCGCGCACATGGTTCTTGTTTCTCGCCGCCGACACCGCTCGCATGATCACCGCCGGCGAGTTCGTCGTCGACGCCGGCTGGTCCTGACCCACGAGGCCGCGTCAGGTTGGCAAAGGTGGCGACCGACCGCCGCCTGCGCCAGTCCCGGTTTGCGCGCGCGCTCCGCGCTGCCGTCGGCCGACGCCCGCTACGCGGCCGCCGTGAGCTGCTTCGCCATTGCGCGAATCAGCCGCGGCAGGTCGTAGGGGAAGCGCGCCGGTGATCAGGTTGCCGTCGACGACGCAGGGCTCGTCGAGCACCGTCGCGCCGGCGTTCTCGAGGTCGATCTGGATGTTCCACACCGCGGTGGCGCGCCGGCCCTTGAGGATCTTGGCGCTCACCATCACCCACTGGCCGTGGCAGATGCGCGCAGGTCGGGCTTGCCGGCCTCGTCCATCGCGCGCACGCAGGGCACGCGCATGCGGGTCCATGCGCAGCGCGTCCGGGTTCCAGCAGCCGCCGGGCAGCAGGATCGGCGTCGTAGTCGGCGGCGCTCGCCTCGTCGGTGTAGCGGTCGATCTTCAGCCAGCCGGCGTTCTCCATCAGGCGGATCGCCAGCACGTGGGTCGCGCACTGCGGCGGGAAGCGCAGGCCGAGCGTGGGATCGAACTCGCCGATGCGCGGCGAGACGATGTGCACCGTGGCGCCGTGCTCGGTCAGCCAGCGCTGGGAGCCCAGGATCTCCACTTCCTCGACGCCATTGGTGCAGCAGATGGCGATGCGCTTGCCCCGCAGCAGGCCGGGATCGGACGGCGGGTCGAACAGGAAGGCGTTGAGCTTCGCGGTTGCAGTTCGCCATCGGCCGTGGTCAGCAGCTCGGTCGAGATCGACGGCACCGGGGACGCCGACATCAGCTGTTGCATGCGGTGGAAGGCGGTGGCTTGCGGCGGCAGTGCGGTAGTCATCACGGTGTCTCCAGGGTGGTGGGTTCGTTGAATGGGCGTTGAATCGGTCAGCGCGCGCCGCGTGGCGTGGTGCGCAGGCCGGTGAAGCGCCGCGTTTGCTCGGTGAGCGCCCGCTCGGTGGGCAGCCGCTCCATGCTCGACGCGCCGTAGAAGCCATGGCAGCCCGGGCAGTGCGCGCAGCATGTGCGCAGCGTGCTCGGGCTCGGCGATCGGACCGCCGTGGCAGATCATGATGACGTCGTCGCGCACCCCGCGCACCGCGGCTTCGCAGTCGTTGAAAAGCGCCACCGAGGCATCGAGCGATGGACGTGGTCGCCGCGCCGATGCTGCCGCCGACGCCGTCCGCCCCATGTGGCCACTGACGATGATGTCGGCGCTCAGCCCCGGCCATCTGCACCAGCCTCGCGCGGGGTTGAAGATACGTACGGCGTGGCTTCGGCATGCCAGGCGCGCGTGCGCGCGAGCGACTCATCTCGACTTCGAGGCCGTAGCCCCGTGCCCGTCTCTTCGAGCTGCTGGCGCAATCTGGCCGTCGAACAGGCCCACCGTCGGAAAGCTTCTGCACCCCGGCGTAAGCCCCAGGCGCTCGAGCCGGTCGAAGTAGTCGTCCCACAGCACGAACGCGGTCGGTGCCGTTGACGCCGGCGAGCACCGGCGTGTGCCGACCACCGGCAGCACCTCGCGTGCCATGTCGAGCACGATCTCGTTCGGCGCTTCGCCGTAGGCCATCAGACCGGCGAGCGAGCGCGCGCCCGGCCATGCGGTAGCGGCCCGAGTTGTAGATCACGATCAGGTCGATGCCGCCGGCCTCCTCGCATTTGGCCGACAGGCCCGTGCCGGCGCTGCCGCCGACGACCGCCTCGCCGCGGGCGATCTTGGCGCGCAGGCGCGTCAGCAACTCGGCGCGGCGTTGGGCGACGGTCTCGGTCACGTGGCGCGATCTCCGAGCAACCGGCGCACGGCTTCGGCGGCGAAGGCGGGGTCGTTGATGTGCGCGTGCACGTCGACAAGGACGGCGGCTATCGGTCTGCCGCACGTCGCGGCGCAGCGCGTCGAAGAGCGTCGCATCGGCCTGCGGGTCCCAGAACGGCTGGCCCGGCGCGTCGAGCGCCGACACGCCGCCCAGCGGGAGCAGGAAGCGCACCGGTCCGGCGCATGCGGTTGAGCTTGGCGGCGATCCAGGCGCCGAAGCGAGCGTTCTCGTCGGGTGTGGTGCGCATCAGCGTGACCTGCGCGTTGTGGCTGGTGCAGCCGGCGCGAGGCGAAGATCGATGGGACGGTGTCGAGCGCCCAGAAGTTCACCATGTCGAGTGCGCCGACCGAGCCGACGTACGGGATGCCGGAAGTTTCGAACACGTCCAGCCTCTGCGGCCGGCGGACAGCACGCCGCCGACCAGCTCGTCGGCGACCTCGGTGGTCGTCAGGTCGAGCACCGCCGTCGAGCAGACCCGACGCGACGAGCTTCTCCATCGACTGCCCGCCGGTGCCGGTGGCGTGGAAGACGATGCAGTCGTGGTCGGCCCTCGAGCAGCGCGGTCGCGCGCCTGCACGCAGGGCGTGGTGACGCCGAACATCGTCAGTCCGATCGCGGGCAGCGCGTCGCGCCGGCGCCGGCCTGCCAGGCCCGCACCATGCCGGCGATCGCGTGCGCGGCGTTGGCCAGCACCTGGCGCGAGATGCGGTTCAGCCCCGACACGTCGACGACCGGGTACAGCATCATGGATGTCGGCGCTGCCGACGAAGGCGCGCACGTCGCCCGACGCGAGCGTGCACACGAGCAGCTTGGGGCAGCCCACCGGCAACGCCTGCAGCGCCGGCGAGAGCAGCGCGGCGGCCCGGAGCCGCCGGCGCCGATCACGCCGCCGACCGCGGCCGCACGCGCGACGAGGAAGGCGACGAGCGCCTGCGCCATCGCCCCGACCGCGCTGCCGCGCTCGCCGCTGAAGACCGCCTGCACGCCGCCCGGATGCGCCGCCGCGACCTCGGCGTTCGAGACATCGCAGCCGCGCGGCGCGCGCGTCCCGAGGTCGAGCACATCGACCGTCACCACGGCCACGCCCTGGTCGCGGATGCGCGCGGCGATGAAGCTCGAGCTCCTCGCCCTTGGTGTCGAAGCCTGCCGACGACGTAGGCCGCAAGAGGGTCGCCTGGCGTGCCCATCGGAAGCTTCGCGAGCGTCAACCGCCGAAACGGTTGAACCAGTTCTCGAGCCGCTCCTGCTGGCCCGACACCGGCCGCTCGTCGACATTGCGCTCGAGCGCGTGGGCCGCGGCGTCTTCCAGCGTGCTGCCCTGGCGCCAGCCAGCGCTCGCCGACCGGCCCGCGCCAGCCGGCGTAGCGGTCGGCGAGGAAGCGCGCGTGGCCACCGTCGGCGATCATCTGCTCGGCGGCGAGCAGCGCGCTGCGCGCACAGGTCCATCGCGCCGACGTGGCCGTGGAACATGTCCACCGCGATCGATCGACGGGCCGGCGCACCTTGGCGTCGAAGTTCAGGCCGCCGGTGGTGAAGCCGCCGCCGCGCTGGATGGTGGTACATCGCGAGCGCCATCTGCGGCGAGGTTGTTCGGGAACTGGTCGGTGTCCCAGCCGCACTGCATCGTCGCCGCGGTTCATGTCGATCGAGCCGAAGATGCCGAGCGCCTGCGCGAGTCGCGATCTCGTGCTCGAAGCTGTGGCCGGCGAGCGTGCGCGTGGTTGTGCCTCGATGTTGACCTTGATCTCCTTCTCGAGTCCGTGCGTTCTGCAGGAAGCCGTACACGGTGGCGACGTCGAAGTCGTACTGGTGCTTGGTCGGCTCGCGCGGCTTGGGCTCGATCAGGATCGTGCCCTTGAAGCCGATCTTGTGCTTGTGCTCGACGACCATGCTGCATGAAGCGGCCGAGCTGCGTCCAGCTCGCTGCTCGATGTCGGTGTTGAGCAGCGTCTCGTAGCCCTCGCGGCCGCCCCAGAGCACGTAGTTCTCGCCGCCGAGCCGCAGCGTCGCTTCCATCGCCTCTTCGACCTGCAGCGGCGGCGAGCGCGAAGACCTCGGGATCGGGATTGGTGGCCGCCCCGGCGATGAAGCGGCGGTGGCTGAACAGGTTGGCCGTGCCCCAGAGCAGCTTCATGCCGCTGTCCTGCTGCTTGCGCGCGAGCACGTCGACCATGCGCCGGAAGAGCTCGACCGACTCCTCGGCGTGCTGCCTTCGGGGCGCCACGTCGCGGTCGTGGAAGCAGTAGAACGGCGCGCCGCAGCGGGTGAAGAAGTCGAACGCCGCGTCGGCTTGGCGCAGTCGGCCTGCTCCAGGGGTCGGCCGTGCGCGTGCCAGGGACGCTCGAAGCTGCCGTCGTAGCCGAACGCGTCGAAGCCGTTCCAGGCAAAGCTGTGCCAGTAGCAGACGGCGAAGCGCAACTGGTCTTCCATGCGCTTGCCGAGCACGATGCGGTCACGCGTCGTAGTGGCGGAAGGCGATGTCGGCAGTCGACGTCGGCCCGGCGAAGCGGATTGGCGCGATGCTGGAGAAGTAGCTGCTCATCATGGTGGTGGCTCTAGGTGGGAATGGCCGGTCAAGCGGCGTGCATCTGCGACGCAAGCGCTCGGTAAAGCTGGCGAAAGCGTGCCAGCCGATGCGACAGCCTGCGTGGCGGGCCGCATCGGGTTCGAAGCGATCAAGCAACGGCGGCGCGACAACAGACCTCGGCCACGCTCTCGCTGCCGCGCGCGAGCCGCGCCAGCCGCGCCGCGCCGAGCGCCGCGCCGACTCTCGGAGCCTTCGCTGGCGCTCCAGCGCGCGCCCGAGCGTGTCGGCGAGGATCTGCGCCCACAACGCGCTGCGCGAGCCGCCGCCGACCAGCGACACGCGCTCGATGCTCGCGCCGCCGGCGAGCAGCGCATCTTGGCCGTCGGCGAAGCGCGAAGGCCACGCCCTCCAGCACCGCGCGCGCCAGCTGCGCCCGGGTCGTGCTCGTGGCTCAGGCCGAAGAACACGCCGCTCGCGCGCGGATCGTTGTGCGGCGTGCGCTCGCCCGACAGGTAGGGCAGGAAGATCGGACGCTGCGTCGCCGATCGCGCTGCGCTCTGCGCCTCGTCGACGAGTTGCGCTTCGCTGTCGGCGTGCGTCAGCGCCGCGCAGCCAGGCGCAGGCAGCTGGCGGCCGACAGCATCACCGCTCATCTGGTGCCAGGTGTCGGGAAAGCAGTGGCAGAACGCGTGCACCGCGCAGTTCGGGTGCGGGCGAGAACGCGGCGTTGGCGACGAAATAGACGCCCGAGGTCCCGAGCGACAGGAAGGCCGTCGCCCGGCGCCGCGACGCCGATGCCGGCCGCGCTGGCGGCGTTGTCGCCCGCGCCGCCGGCGACGACTGCCGAGGCGGCAGGCCCGAGCTCGGCCGCGACTTCGGGGCGCAGCGTGCCGCCGGCCTCGCTGCCCTCGACCAGGCGCGGCATCTGCGCGCGCGTCGAGCTCGGTCGCGGCGAGCAGTCCGTCCGACCAGCGCGCGCGCGCCGACGTCGAGCCACAGCGTGCCGGCAGCGTCGGACATGTCGGACGACGTGCCTCGCCGGTGAGCTGCAGCCGCACGTAGTCCTTGGGCAGCAGCACGCGCGCGACCGCGCGCGAAGACCTGCGGGCTCGTGCTCGCGCACCCACAGCAGCTTGGGCGCCGTGAAGCCCGGCATCGCGATGTTGCCGGCGATGCGGCGGCTGGCGGGCACGCGCCGCTCGAGCTCGGCGCACTCGCGCGCCGCTGCGGCCGTCGTTCCACAGGATCGCCGGGCGCAGCACCTGGTCGCCGTGCGTCGAGCAGCGTCGCGCCGTGCATCTGTCCCGACAGGCCGATGCCGCGCACCGCGGCGTACGCGGCCGGCTGCGCCGCGCCGCAGCTCGGCGAGCGCAGCCAGCGTCGCCGTCCACCAGTCACGCGGATCCTGCTCCGACCACAGAGCGGCTGCGGGACGCGATATCGGCAGCGCGCGCATGAGCGATGGCCGACGACGCGTTGCGCATCGTCGAGCAGCAGCGCCTTGACCTCGGACGTGCCGATGTCGATGCCGATGTCCATTCGGCGGTGCCGCAGCTACGGGGACAGTGCGCGCGTCGACCCAGCGGCCGTCGGCTCGACTCGACTCGACCACCGCCTCGATGAACTTCATGCCGCGCGCGCCGTCTTCCACGGTCGGCACCGAGCAGGCCAGCGGGTCGGGCGCGCGCTGTTCCCAGCGCGCCTGGATCTGCTCGGCCACGTCGCGGTAGAGCTGGGCGAAAGCCTTCGAGGTAGCCCTCGGGATGGCCGGCAGGGATGCGTGGTCGCGCGCGCGGCCGCGCGCCGGCACCGCTGCCGCCGCGGGTGATCAGCCGCGGGCGGCTGGCCCAGCGGCGTGAACCAGAGCTGGTTGGGATGCTCCTGGCGAGAACTCGAGGCCCGGCCTTGCTGCCGTAGACGCGCACGCGCAGCGCGTTCTCGTTGCCGGGCGCGACCTGGCTCGACCACAGCATGCCGCGCGCGCCGTTCGTGTAGCGCAGCAGCACATGGGCAGTTGTCGTCGAGCCGGCGGCCAGCGACGAAGGTCGTCAGGTCGGCGCTGACCGGCGCCAGTTCGAGGCCGCTGATGAAGCGCGCCAGGTGCTCGGCATGAGTGCCGATGTCGCCCAGCGAGCCGCCCGCGCCGGCGCTGCGCCGGATCGACACGCCACGCGGCCTGCTTCTGCCCGGTCGATTCGAGATCGGTGCTGAGCCAGTCCTGCGGGTACTCGGCGTGCACCACGCGGATCTCGCCGAGCTCGCCGGCTGCCACCATCTCGCGCGCCTGGCGCACCATCGGATAGCCGCTGTAGTTGTGCGTGAGCGCGAACAGGCGGCCGCTGCGGCGCACGCGCTGCACCAGCGTCGAGCGCCTCGGCCAGCGTGGTGGTCAGCGGCTTGTCGCAGATCACGTCGATGCCGGCGTCGAGAAATGCGCGTGGCGATGCGGCCGTGCAGATGGTTCGGCGTGACGATGGCGACGACGTCGATGCCGTCCTCGCGTGCCGCCTCGCGTCGCGCGCCATGTCGCGGTAGTCGGCGTAGCTGCGCTCGGCGGCGATGTGCAGCTCGGCCGCGCTCGCCGCCGCGCGTGCCGCGTCGGACGACAGCGCACCCGCGACCAGCTCGTAGCGGTCGTCGAGCCGCGCCGCCATGCGATGCACGCCGCCGATGAACGCGCCCTGGCCGCCGCCGACCATGCCCAGGCGGATGCGACGCGGCGCGGCGACTCATGCTTGACTCCTTCGATGGTCATGGCGCTGCTCCTCAGCCGATGCCCAGCATCTTCTTGTTCGCCGCCGTGTTCGACGCCGCCGCCGGCAAAGTCGTCGAACGCACGCTCGGCCACGCGGATGATGTGGTCGGCGATGAACGTCGCGCCTTCGCGCGCGCCGTCTTCCGGGTGCTTGAGGCAGCACTCCCATTCCAGCACGGCCCAGCCGGGAAGTCGTAGGCCGCCATCTTCGAGAAGATCGCGCCGAAGTCGACCTGCCCGTCGCCGAGCGAACGGAAGCGCCCGGCGCGCTTGAGCCAGGGCTGGAAGCCGCCGTACACGCCCTGCTTGCCGGTCGGGTTGAACTCGGCATCCTTCACGTGGAAGATCTTGATGCGGTCGTGGTAGTAGTCGATGTAGTCGAGGTAGTTGAGCTGCTGCAGCACGAAGTGGCTCGGGTCGTAGAGCAGGCAGGCGCGCTGGATGGTTGCCGACGCGCTCGAGGAACATCTCGTAGGTCACGCCGTCGTGCAGGTCCTCGCCCGGGTGGATCTCGTAGCAGACGTCCACGCCGGCGCCGTCGAACGCGTCGAGGATCGGGCGCCAACGTTTCGCCAGCTCGTCGAACGCCTCTTCGATCAGGCCGGCCGGGCGCGGCGGCCACGAGTAGAGATAGGGCCAGGCCAGCGCGCCGGAGAACGTCGCGTGCGCCGTCAGGCCCAGATTCGCCGACGCCTTGGCCGCGTACAGCATCTGCTGCACGGCCCACTTCTGGCGCGCCGCCGGATTGCCGCGCACCTCGGGCGCGGCGAAGCCGTCGAAGCCGGCGTCGTAGGCCGGGTGCACGGCCACGAGCTGGCCCTGCAGGTGGGTCGACAGCTCGGTGATCTGCAACCCGTGCTGCGCCAGCGTGCCCTTCACTTCGTCGCAATAGGTCTTGCTCTCGGCGGCGTTCTTCAGGTCGAACAAGCCGGCCGTCCCAGCTCGGCATCTGGATGCCCTTGTAGCCTAGGCCGGAGGCCCAGCTTCGCGATCGAATCGAGCGTGTCGAACGGCGCCGTGTCGCCCGCGAACTGCGGCCAGGAAAATGGCGGGCCCCTTGATGGTCTTCATGTGCTGTCTCCTGTGGAATACCCGCATCGCCGCACCGGCGGCGCGCTGCCAATTCGGCGCCGATGATGCGGTCCGCAAGAAAGTCGAAGTCAACATCTGGTCTGACCAGTTGACAGGCCGATTTTGAATCTTCTATTCTGAGCTGGTCAGACCAGATTCGGTCTGAGGAAGACGAACGGCGCGAGACACACGAATCCGCACCATCCAACGCAGCAGGAGACAACATGGTGAAGACTCTTTCAAAGGTCATTGCGGCGGCTGCGCTGCTCGACCTTCGCCCAGCTGGGCGCAGGCCCAGCAGAAGCTGACGATCCTGTGGGCGGAGTGGGACCCGGCCAACTACCTGCAGGAGCTGGTCAAGGACTACGAGAAGCAGACCGGCGTCAAGGTGCGTGGTCGAGACCACGCCGTGGCCCGACTTCCAGAACAAGGCGTTCAAGGAGTTCACCGCCAAGGGCTCGGCCTACGACATGGTGGTGGGCGATTCGCAGTGGCTGGGCGCCGGCTCGACCGGCGGCCACTACGTCGACCTGACCGACTTCTTCAAGAAGTACAAGGTCGCCGAGACGATGGCGCCGGCCACCGTCAAGGGCTATGCCGAGTACCCCGGCAACAGCGGCAAGTACTGGGCCATCCCGCTCGAAGGCGATGCCACCGGCTTGGCCTACCGCAAGGACTGGTTCGAGGACCCGAAGGAAATGGCCGCGTTCAAGGCCAAGTACGGCTACGACCTCGGCGTGCCCAAGACCTGGAAGGAGCTGGGCGACATCGCCGAATTCTTCCATCGTCCCGAAGAGAAGCGCTACGGCATGACGATCTACACCGACAACAGCTACGACGCGCTGGTGATGGGCGTCGAGAACGTGATCTTCAGCTACGGCGGCGAGCTCGGCGACTACGCGACGAACAAGGTCGCCGGCATCATCAACTCGAAGCAGAACATCGAGGCGCTGAACTTCTACAAGAAGCTCTATGGCTACACGCCGCCGGACTGGGGCAAGACCTTCTTCCAGGAAGCCAACCAGGCGATCACCGAGGGCCTGGCGGCGATGAGCATGAACTTCTTCGCCTTCTTCCCGGCGCTGGCCAATCGAGGCGACCAACAAGTACGCCAAGGTCACCGGCTACTTCGCGATGCCCAAGGGCCCGACCGGCAAGCAGTTCGCGGCGCTCGGCGGACAGGGCATCTCGATCGTCACCTACTCGAAGAACAAGGACGCTTCGATGAAGTTCCTCGAGTGGTTCGTCACGCGAGGACGTGCAGAAGAAGTGGGCCGAGCTCGGCGGCTACACCTGCAACGCCGCGATCCTGAAGTCCGATGCCTTCCGCAAGGCCACGCCCTACAACGAGGCCTTCTACCAGTCGATGTTCATGGTCAAGGACTTCTGGGCCGTGCCCGAGTACGCCGAGCTGCTGACCGCTGCCAACAAGCGCTGGCATCCCTTCGTGGTCGGCGGCAAGGGCACCGCCGCAGGAAGCGATGAACGGTCTCGAGAAGGACTGGGCGGCGACGTTCAAGAAGTACGGCACGCAAGTAAGCTCGGCCGCACGGATGGCGCGCTGGGCCCGCGGCGCTGTCCGCTGTCGATCTCTTGCGCAGCCGACGCGTCTTCAGCGCCGCGCGCTACCGCGGCGACTGCCCGTGTCGCGGTCAACCGATGGCAGCTCCATGGCCATCGCAATCCCATCCGATCGCAGCGCCCCGGCAACGGCCTCGTCGCGGCATGAGCGACCTCGCGCATCCGCAACCTGTTCATCATCCCGACGCTCATCTTCCTGATCGTCTTCAACATCTTCCCGCTGCTGTACTCGCTCGGCTATTCATTCACCGACTACCGCGCGTCGATGAACGACCCGGCTGAATTTCGTCGGCCTGCAGAACTACCGCGAGCTGCTCGCCGACGAGGACATCTGGAACAACTTCACCATCACCGCCAAATACGTGCTGATGTCGGTCGCGCGGCCAGGTGGTGGTCGGCTTCGGCGCGGCGCTGCTGCTCAACCGCGCCATGCCCGGCCAAGGGCCTGCTGACGACGCTGATGCTGCTGCCGATGATGATGTGCATGGCCGTCGTCGGCCTGTTCTGGCAGCTGCTCTACAACCCATCGTGGGGCATCATCAACTACCTGCTCGGCACCGATGGCGAGGTCGTGGCTGTCGAACCCCGACGTCGCGCTGTACGCGATCGCGATCACCGACATCTGGATGTGGTCGCCGTTCGTGATGCTGCTGTCGCTCGCCGGCTTGTCGGCCATCCCGCCGCTCGCTCTACGAGGCCGCGGCCATCGACCGCGCCTCGCGCTGGTTCGTCTTCCGGCGCATCACGCTGCCGCTGGTGGCGCCGCTGCTGCTGATCGCGGTGATCTTCCGCACCATGGAGGCCTTCAAGACCTTCGACATCGCCTACGTGATGACGAGCATGGACGAGACCGAGCTGGTCGCGATCCGGCTGTACAAGATGGCGTTCCACGAGTGGCAGACCGGCCGCTCCTGCGCGCTCGCCTACCTGATGCTGCTGGCGGTGCTGGCAATCACCGAACGTGTACGTGAAGTACCTCAACCGCCTCAAGGCGAGATAGCTCGATGGCCGTCGTTCAGTCGAAGGCCATCACGCTGGCTGGAACCGCGCCGCGATCGCGGCGGCGCTGGCGTGCTGGTGATCAGCATGATTCCGCTGTACTGGATCGGCTCGACCGCATTCAAGCCGCGCGCCGCTGGCGACCACGGTGCCGCCGACGGTGTTCTTCACGCCCGAGATCACGCCCTTCGTCAAGCTCTTCACCGCGCGCGTGTCAGATGCGCGGCGAACGCGACGAGGCCGGACTACGCGAAGGCGCCGTGGTGGGAAAAGCTGGTGATGGACGGCGGCGACCGCTTCATCAAGGACGACGAAGGGCAAGATCGAGAGCTCGGGCTACGTCGCCGCTTCCTCAACAGCATCGTCATCGCGGTCATCCAGCACGCTTCCTGGCGGTGGCGATGGGCACGATGACCGCCTACGGCTTCTCGCGCTTCAAGATGCCGGGCGAGGACGACTGGCTGTTCTTCATCCTGTCCACGCGCATGCTGCCGCCGGTGGTGGTGGCGATCCCGATGTTCCTGATGTACCGCGCCGTCGGGCCTGGTCGACACGCACTGTCGGCCTGATCATCCTCTACACCGCGTTCAACCTGTCGTTCTCGGTCTGGCTGATGAAGGGCTTCATCGACGAGATTCCCAAGGAGTACGAGGAGGCGGCGCTGGTCGACGGCTACACGCGCATGGAGGCGTTCTTCAAGATCGTGCTGCCGCAGGCGGCCACCGGCATCGCCGCGACCGCGGTGTTCTGCTTCATCACCGCCTGGAACGAGTACGCGTTCGCGCTGATGATGACCAACCGCAATGCGCAGACCGCGCCGCCTTACATCCCGTCGCAGCTCGGCTCCGGCCTCACCGACTGGACCGTCATCGCCGCCGGCAGCCTTGCTGTTCCTGATCCCGGTGCGCGATCTTCACCTTCCTGCTGCGCAAGCCACCTGCTGCGCGGCGTGACCTTCGGCGCGATCCGTAAGTAGAGCCGCCCATGCTTGCCAGTACGCCCGTCAACTCGAGATCCGACCAGCATGGCGGCTGATGATGCTCGGCATCGTCGCGCTGTGCCAGCCGTGGAGTCGAGGTTCTCCATCGCTACAGCATCCTGATCATCATCGTCGGGCTGGTGGCCTTCAACGTGTTTTCGCGCATCAAGCGTCAGAACGCCGGGCCGGCTCCGGCCACGATGGCCGCCTGACATGGCCGACATCCAGATCATCGACGCCGACAAGTACTTCGGCGCCAACCACGTCATCCGCAAGCTCAACCTGCAGATCCGGCACGGCGAGTTCGTCGTGCTGCTCGGGCCCTCGGGCTGCGGCAAGACGACCACGCTGCGCGCACTCGCCGGGCTGGAGAGCATCGACGCGGGCGAGATCCGCATCGGCGGGCGGCGTGTCGACCACCTGCCGCCGCAGGAGCGCGACACGGCCTTCGTGTTCCAGCTCTATTCGCTGTACCCGCACCTGACGGCCTTCGACAACATCGCCTTTCCGCTGCGCGCCGCCGGCATGCCTGACGCACAGGTGCGCGAGCGGTCACCGCGGTGGCCAAGGTGCTGCGCATCGAGCACCTGCTCAAGAAGCGGCCGTCGGCGCTGGCCGGCGGCGACATGCAGCGCGTCACCATCGGCCGCGCGCTGGTGCGCCGCCCGGCGGCGATGCTGATGGACGAGCCGATCGGCGCACTCGACGCCAAGCTGCGCGAGGAGATGCGCGCCGAGCTGCGCCGCCTGCACATCGAGAACGACTCGACCACGGTGTACGTCACGCACGACCAGGTCGAGGCGATGTCGATGGCCGACAAGATCGGCATCATGAACGATGGCGTGCTGCAGCAGTACGACAGCCCGACCAAGGTGTACGACGAGCCGGCCAACCTGTTCGTCGCGCAGTTCGTCGGCAGCCCGATCATGAACGTGGTCGATTGCGAGCGTGCTCGCCGACGGCCAATGGCACGGCCTGCAGCCTGCCCGGCATCGAGCGAGGCCGCCGTGCTGCGGAGCCGCGCGCTGCCGGCGAAGCTGCACGGCGGCCGAGCGGCGGCTGGTGACCTGGCGCTCGGGCATCCGGCCCGAGGCGATTGCGGCGTCGCGCACAGCCGCTCGACGGGCTGCCGTCGCGCGCGCGAGGCACCTGATCGAGCCGATGCGGCGCCTACGACATCGTCGACATCCACGGTCAGCGAGCACGACTGCGGTGCCACGCTGCGCGCCGCACCGCCAGCCGGTTCGTCCGCGCGCAGGGCGACCCGGTGTGGCTGTCAGCTCGACGACGCGCCGCACGCACTTCTTCGACAAGCGCAGCGGTCGCTCGCTGCGCGCCAGCTGCGTAGACGATCGTGGCGCGAGTCTCCTCACCGGCCTCAGCAAACGATACGGCGCGGTGCGCGCCGTGCAGCGCGCTCGACGCTGGACATCCGCGACGGCGAGTTCTTCGTGCTGCTCGGGCCGACACGGCGCGGGCAAGACCACGACGCTGCGCTGCATTGCCGGGCTCGAGCAACCCGACAGAGGGCGACATCGCCATTGCCGGCGAACGCGTCGACGACTGGAGCGCCGCGCAGCGCGACGTGGCGCTGGTGTTCCAGCAGTACTCGCTGTATCCGAACTACACGGTGCGCGAGAACCTGGCGTTTCCGCTGAAGTCGAAGCTGCGCAACCTCAGCGCACAGCAGATCGCCGAGCGCGTCGCCAAGGCCGCAGCCACGGTGCGCATCGACGCATCTGCTCGATCGGCGCACCGATCGCCTGTCCGGCGGCGAGATGCAGCGCGTCTCGATCGGCCGCGCCATCGTGCGCGAGCCGCGCGTGTTCCTGATGGACGAGCCGCTGTCCAGCCTCGATGCCAAGCTGCGCGAGCTGCTGCGCGCCGAGCTCAAGGGCCTGCAGCAGCGCCTGGAGACGACGCTGATCTTCGTCACGCACGATCAGGTCGAGGCGATGACGATGGGCGACCGCATCGGCGTCGTCAACCAGGGCGAGCTGATCCAGGTCGGCACGCCCGCACGAGATCTACAACGCGCCTGAAGAACACCTTCGTCGCCTCGTTCGTCGGCTCGCCGGCGATCAATCTGTTCGACGTGGCGCTGGATCTCGCCCGCGGCCGGTGCACGATGGCGCGCTCGGCTTCGCGCTCGAGCGCGGCCACGCGCGCGACGGCTGGCACACTGCCTGTTGCCGAGCGACCGGCGCGTGCGGGTAGGCATACGGCCCGAGGACATCGCGGCTGGATCGCCGAAGGCGGCATCGCCGGCACGATCTACGGTGCCGAGACACCACGGCGTCGAGATCATCGCGATCATTCGAGGCCGGCGGCCAGCGGCTGCGCGCGACGATCCCGGCACAGACGCCGAACGTCGCCGTCGAATCAGCCAGTGCAATTCGCATTCGCGCAGCGACAAGCTGCACTTCTTCGACCCGCTGTCCGGCCGCAACCTGCGACCGCTCTGACCTCACCGCCGCAAAGGAGACGACCATGCACATCGCCACCCACAACTGGATGCGCCCCGAATCGATCAAGCGCACGATCGAGCGCATGCAGCAGACCGGCGTGGATGCGCTCGAGATCTCGGGCGAGCCCGACCAGTATCGATCCGAGGAAGTGCGCACGCTGCTGACCGACAACGGCCGCACGCTGCTGGGGCTCGGTCACGCTGACGCTGGGCGAGCGCAACCTCGCCGCCAAGCACGTCGACGCAACGCGAGAAGACGGTCGACTACATGAAGCGCGGTCGTCACGCTTGCCAAGGAGCTCGACGGCCAGATCGTCACGGTGGTGCCGGCCACGGTCGGCAAGGTGGTCGGCCGACGGCACGCCTCGACCGAGGAATGGAAGTGGGTCGTCGAGGGCTTGAAGGAGGTCTACGCGCACGCCGAGAAGGCCGGCATCCGCATTGCCATCGAGCCGCTGAACCGCTTCGAAACCTACCTCATCAACCGCGGCGACCAGGCGCTCGCCGCTGGCCGATGCGGTCGGCCCGAACTGCGGCGTATGCCTCGACCTCTTCCACATGAACATCGAGGAGAGCGACATCCACGCGCGCCTTCCGCAACGTGCAAGGGCCGCATCTACGACATCCACATCGCCGACAACAACCGCTTCGCACCGGGCATGGGCACGCTGGACTTTCGCGCCATCGTCGAGACCATCAAAGGCGTCGGCTACGACGGCGCGCTGACGCTGGAGTTCGTCGCCACCATCGACCGCACCCCGGCCAGCCCCTATGGCGACCAGGTCGAGACCAATCCGGTCGACGTGTCACGCCGGAGCAGATGAAATTCATCATCGACCACGGCTCGAACCTGCTGTCGGACAAGTTCTACACCGGGCTGTTTCACGCAGTCGGTCAAGGTGCTTGCGACCGTTGATCTGAGGCCGCGGAATCACGCGACGGAGGCCTCGATGCTGTTCGGCAAGCTGTTCCACACGGCGATCAGGACCGCCGACCTCGACGCCAGCGTTCGCTTCTATGCCGAGGTGCTCGGCATGGTGGTGGCGCGACGGCCACCGATCGGCTTTCCAGGCGCTTGGCTGCGCCCCGCCCAGGTCGAGCACCGAACGCGACCATTCACCTCTATGCCGGCGACGCGGCACGCGAAGCCCGACGGCCGCGTGCTCGACCGGCAGCGGTGCGATCGATCATGTGTCGATCGTGTGCCAGGGCTACGGCGCCTTCAAGGCGCAGTTCGAGCAGCTTCGGTCTCGAATACCGCGAGAACCTGGTGCCGGCCACGCCGCTGTGGCAATTGTTCGTCTACGACCCGAACGGTGTGCAGCTCGAGCTGACCTTCCATGCCGCGGGCGAGGGCGAGGTCGAGCCGGCGATCCCGCCGCAGCGCGCAATATGCGGCTCGCGAGCGCTGGTTCCGGCCCGAGCCGTACCGGCAGTTCGCCGCGCCGCGTTGAGGGCCACGACGATGAAGATCACCCGCGTCGAGGCGCTGCTGGCTGCAGGTGCCGATCCCGACGGCACAGCAGCATGTCAGCGACTTCGGCCGCTCCGCCACCTTCGACACCGCCCTGGTGCGAATCGACACCGACGCGCGGCCTGACCGGCTGGGGCGAAGCCAAGGTCTCGGCCGGCAGCAGCGGCGACTATCACGGCGTGGTGCGCGCTGATCAACCAGGAGTTCGCACCACTGCTGCTCGGTCGCGACCCGCGCCAGATCACCGCGATCTGGGAGCAGCTGTACTAACGGCACGCGCGCCCACTACGCGCTGACGCGCGGCCACGTGTTCCCGGCGATGAGCCGGCGCGGCGTGTCGGTGTCGGCGATATCGGGCATCGACATCGCGCTGTGGGACCTGCTCGGCAAGTCGCTCGGCGTGCCGGTGTGGCAGTTGCTCGGCGGGCGCACGTGCCGAGCGCATGCCGGCCTATGCCTCGGGCGGCTGGGCCGACGCCGCCGGCATCGGCGCGCAGCTCGATGCAGCTATGTCGCCAATGGTGGGTTCAAGGCCGTGAAGATGCGCATCGGCGTGTTCGATGGATCGCCCGCGGCCTCGGCCGAACGCGTGATCGCGGCGCGCGCGGCGCTCGGGCCGGGGATCGAGCTGATGGTGCGATGCGCACGGCAGCTTCACCGTGTCGGAGGCGCGAGCAGTTTTGCTACCTGGTGCGCGACTGCCAGCTCGCGTGGTTCGAGGAGCCGGTCACCGCCGACGACAAGCGCGGCCTGGCCGAGGTGCGAAGCTCGCACCCATATCCCGATCGCCAGCGGCGAAGCGACTGCACGCGCTTCGACTTCCGCGACCTGATCGACTTGCCGCGCCGCCGACGTCGCTGCAGCCCGATCTCGGCGATCTGCGGCGGCATCTCCGAGGCGATGCGCATCGGCGCCATGGCCAGCCGCCGCGAACCTGCGCGTGGCGCCGCATCTGTGGGCCGGCGCGCCGGCCTTCGCCGCCGGCCTGCATTTCGCAGCGGCCTGCCCTGCCGCGCACATCCTCGAGTATTCGCTCGGCGCCAACCCCATGATCCACGACCTGGTCGAGGAGCGCTTCACGATCGAAGGACGGCATGCTGGCGATTCCCGAACGGCCGGGCCTGGGAATCACGCGTGCGCGAGGACTTCGTCAGATCTCCACCGCAAGCACCGAAGCGCATCGCCATGGAAGGCCTGGACCAGACCGCCAAGCTGCTGCGAGCTGATCCGCAAGCGCGGCTTCAAGCCCGGTGACAAGCTGCCCTCCGAGCGCGACCTGGCGGCCGATGTTCGGCATGAGCCGCGGCGCGGTGCGCGAGGCGCTGATCCGGCCTCGACACGCTGCGCATCGTCGAGAGCCGGCCCAAGTCGGGCATCTACCTGCAGCCATATGGCGGCCGCGCGCAGCATCGAGGCGATGGTGCTGTTTGCCGAGACCAACACGCCGTTGTCGGCGGCCGAGGTGGCGCAGTCGGTGGAGCTGCGCAGCGTGCTCGAAAGCGAGGCGCTGCGCCTCGCCTGCCTGCGCCGCACGCCTGAGGACCTGCAGCGACCTGCAGGCGATCCTGACGCGGCAGCGAAGCGGCCATCGCTTCCGGCGGCACACTGGCCGACCTCGACGCCGCAGTTCCACAAGGCCATCGTCGCCGCCACGCACAACGACGTGCTGCTGCGGTTCATCAACGTCTTCTACCTGCATGTCGCGCAAGCGCCGCGAGACCTACTTCAGGCAGCGCGGCAGAGCCAGCGCTCGCACGCCGGCACCATCGGCAGCTCTACCGCGCGATCGAGGCGCACGATGCCGAGGTAGGTGGACGCAGATCCTGCGCCGGCACCTGAAAGGCGTCGACGCCTACTTCCGGCTGTTCTTTGCCGACGAGAGGCGCAGCCAACGCTGGCCCCAAGACAGCGGCCAAGTCCGCGGCTCGGCGTGCCGATACGGCGGCTCATCGTCCGGGCGCCAAGCGCGCTGTTCGCCGCTGAGCGGCGCCGCCGTCGGCAAGCCCCGGCTGCAGCAACCGCTCCCAAGCGCATGCCCCGGATCCTGCTCTACCCAGGCGATTCATCCGCAGGCCGAACGGCAGCTCGCCGCGCTGCGGCGAGGTGGCGGTTGCCGCCGAACACCGACGCCGACACGTTATGCCGGCGAGGCCGAAGGCTGCGATGTGATCGTCGTGCGCGCGCCGCTGCCCGACGACATCTTCGACGCGGCGCCGCGGCTGATCGGCGCGGTTCGCCACGGCGCGGGCGTGGACATGATCCCGGTCGACACGGCCAGTGCGCACGGCGTGCTCGTGGCCAACGTGCCGGGCGTCAACGCCGTGAGCGTGGCCGAGCATGTGCTGCTGAAGCTGCTGCAGCTGGCGCGCCGCAGCGCGGCCTGGATACCACGCTGCGCGACGCAGCCGGCTGGCGAAGCCGCGCGCGCACTGGCCGACGGAGGCTTCGAGCTCGCCGGCACGGTCGCTCGGGCTGGTCGGCTACGGCCACGTCGGCCAGGCCGTCGCGCGCGCTGTGCGCCGAAGGCCTGTCGATGCAGGTGCGGGCCTACACGCGTCGCGGCCTGTCGGCCGAGGCGCTGCCCTGGGCGGAGCCGGCGGCGTCGTTGCCGGCACTGCTGGACGGCAGTGATTACCTCGTGCTGGCCTGCCCGCTGACCGATCACACGCGTGGCCTCATCGGCGCGCGCGAGCTGGCGCGCCTGCGTCCGCGGTGCCTGCGTCGTCAACGTCGCGCGCGGCCCCGTGATCGATACCGACGCCCTGGTCGAGGCGCTGCGCAGCGGGCACCTCGGCGGCGCCGCGCTCGATGTCTTCGATTCCCAGCCGCTACCGGACGAGCATCCGCTGTGGTCGATGCCCAACGTGCTGGTCACGCCGCACGTGGCCGGCATCACCGACGACAGCATGCGCCGCATGGGCGAAGGCGCAGCGCGGGCGGTGGCCAGCCTGCTCCGTGGCGAGTTGCCGCCGCATTGCATCAACCCGCAGGCGCTGCCGGCGTTCCTGCGGCGATTCGGCGCCCTCAAGAGCGTCGACAGCGGCCAACCCTGGTCGTAAAGTGCCCGCCCCAACCACCATGGCGGAAGGAGACAGAGCATGACGAAGAGAACGCTTCTCATGATCGCCGGCGTCGTTGCCGCCGCTCTCGTTGCCGCCGGTCCGGCGGCGGCGCAGCAGAAGAAGACGCTGGCGGTCGTCGTCAAGGGCCTCGACAACCCGTTCTTCACCGTGCTCGGCGACGGCTGCGCGCTGTGGAACAAGGAGAACCCGAAGTCCGAGTACACCTGCCTCTACACCGGCCCGGCGTCGAGCGCCGACGAGGCCGGCGAGGTGCAGATCGTCGAGGACCTGATCAACAAGGGCGTCGCCGGGATCGCGATCTCGCCGTCGAACGCGCCGGCGATGGCCAACATGCTGAAGGCCAAGAAGCCGAAGATGCCGATCATGACGATCGACGCCGACCTCGCCGCCGCCGACCGCGCGCTGCGCTCCACCTACCTCGGCACCAACAACTACGACATGGGCGTGCTGATGGCCAAGCACCTGAAGGGGCTCAAGCCCAAGGGCGGCACGGTGTGCCTGCAGCTGGGCAACGTCGCGGCCGACAACATCAACGCCCGCGCGGCCGGGTTCCGCGACACGATCGCCGGCAAGAAGGGCGTCGCCAAGCTCGCCGGCGACGGCGGCTGGACCGAGATCGCCGGCTGCCCGCTGTTCACGAACGACCAGATCGACCTCGCGAACCAGCAGATGGCCGACGTCTTCACGAAGAACCCCGAAGCTCGACGCCTTCATCCTCGTCGGCGGCTGGGCGCAGTTCGGGCCGCAGGCCTACGCGCAGGTGACCGACCAGGTGATGGCCAAGCTCAAGTCCAAGGACCTGATCGTCATCGCCGGCGACACGCTGCCGCCGCAGCTCGACGCGCTCAAGGCCGGACCGCAGCCACGCCCAGATCGGCCAGCGCCCGTTCGAGATGGGACACCGCGCGCCGGCGGTGCTGATCGACCTGATCGGCGGCAAGAAGGTCGCGGACCCGCTGTACACCGGCCTCGACGAATGCACGCCGGCCAACCTCGGCAAGTGCCCGGCCAAGTAGCCGGATGGCGGCTGCGGTCCTCGAGCTCGAGGGGATCTCCAAGCACTTCGGGGCGATCCAGGCGCTGACCGACGTCTCGCTCGCGCTGCGCGCGGGCGAGGTCGTCGGGCTGATGGGCGACAACGGCGCCGGCAAGTCGACGCTGGTGAAGATCATCGCCGGCAACTACCCGCAGAGCGCGGGCACGATCGCGCTCGAAGGCCGCAAGGTCGCGTTTCACAAGCCGGCCGACGCGCGCGCCGCCGGGCATCGAGATCGTCTACCAGGACCTCGCGCTGTGCGACAACCTGACCGCGGCCGAGAACGTGTACCTCGGCCGCGAGCTCGTGTTCGGCGTTCGGTCCGGTGCGGGTCCTGAACTATCGCGGCATGTTCAAGCGCGCCGGCGAGCTGTTCGCCGAGCTGAAGTCGGAGACGCGGCCGCGCGACCTGGTGCGGCGCATGTCCGGCGGCCAGCGGCAGGCGGTCGCGATCGCGCGCACGCGGCTGTCGGATCCGAAGATCGTGCTCATGGACGAGCCGACGGCGGCGATCAGCGTGCGCCAGGTCGCCGAGGTGCTGAACCTGATCCGGCCGCCTGCGCGAGCAGGCGCATCGCCGTCGTGCTGATCAGCCACCGCATGCCCGACGTGTTCGCCGTCGCCGACCGCATCGTCGTGCTGCGGCGCGGCGAGAAGGTGGCCGACAAGCCGATCGCCGCCAGCTCGCCCGAGGAGGTGACCGGCCTCATCACCGGCGCGATCGAGGACTGCCTGATGGCCGCGACCTTCGCTCGAGGAGACGATAGCCGGCCGGGTGCACGGGCACTGGCTGGCGTGGCTCGCCAGCCAGCAGGTGTTCTGGGTCTCGGTCGCCGCGGTTGCCGCGTTCGTCGTGCTGGCGTTCGCGAGCGACGTCTTCGCGACCCAGCAGAACCTGTTCAACGTCACGCGCAACTTCGCCTTCGTCGCCATCATCGCGATCGGCATGACCGCGGTCATCATCAGCGGCGGCATCGACCTCTCGGTCGGCGCGGTGCTCGTGCTGTCGGGCATGGTGATCGGGATGGCGATGAACGGCGGCATGTCGATCTGGCTCGCGGTGCCGCTCGCGCTCGGGGCGTCGCTCGCCGGTGGGCGCGATCAACGGCGTGCTGATCGCGTACGTCGGCGTACCGCCATTCGTCGTCACGCTGGGCATGCTGTCGATCGCACGCAGCCTGGCGATGGTGCTGTCGGACAACCGCATGGTCTACCAGTTCGGCCCCGACCAGCCGCAGCTGCTGGCGCTCGGCGGCGGCTTCGTCGACCTGCCGCTGCCGCTGCTGGCGGCGGTGCGGATCCCGAACCCCGTGATCGTGCTGCTCGTGCTGCTGCGTCGTCGCCGGGCTCGCGTTCCGCTGGACGCGCTGGGGCCGGCACCTGTTCGCCATCGGCGGCAACGAAGGCGCGGCGACGCTGACCGGGGTGCCGGTGAAGGCGACCAAGGTCAGCGTCTACATGTTCTGCAGCCTCACCGCGGGAATCGCCGGCATCCTCGAGGTCGGCTGGCTCGGCACGATCACGACCGGGCTCGGGCAGGGGATGGAGTTGACCGGTGATCGCCGCCGCGGTGATCGGCGGCGCCAACCTCGCCGGGCGGCGCCGGCACCGCGTTCGGCGCCGTCGTCGGCGCGGCGCTCATCGAGGTCATCCGCAACAGCCTGACGCTGCTGGGCATCAGCACCTTCTGGCAGGGCACGTTCGTCGGCAGCTTCATCGTCGTCGCCGCGCTCTTCGACCGCCTGCGGTCGCGCGGCGCCGATGAATGGGCGCGAAGCGACACTCTGTTGCGGATCGCGGGCGGCCGACCCGCGACTGGCGAGGCCGTTCGGCGTGTGCTATTGGAAGAGGTTGGACGCCCTCTTGCGCGCAGTGCGTGAGTTCATCCGCAAGCCCAGGCATCCACGGTATACGAGCCAAGGGATTGCATTTCGCGTAGCCTCTTAGCAAGGTACCGAATACCTTTCCGCAGATCCATGTCATCAAGGCGTTGCTCAATGCGCGCGATTGCGTACAGCAATTTTCTTTCGCAGCTTCGGCGTCATTCATTGCGCTTGAACTGGCCCCTAAATGACCGGACACGGTCCATCGCTTATCTTCGCGGATAGGGTAGGACTGTGAATACGACTAGACAGAGCGAGACGGTCGAGGTGATCACGAGGGACCAGCGCCGAAGGCGCCGGTCCCTGGCTGAAGGCAGCCCTCGTCAGGCGCACCTGGCGAACCCGGGATGAGAGTCTCGCTGGTGGCCGGAACGAGGGTGTCTCGGCGAGCCTGCTCTTCCAGTGGCGCAAGCTCGAACGCCAGGGCGCCTTGACGGCGGTCTCGGCGGGTGAGGCGGTGGTTCCCGCCTTGAATCGGTGACACCCCGAGGTAGGCGCCCGGAAGTAGGGCGCCCTCACGGGCCATAGCGCATACCGCTCCCGGTTCGAGACCGTGAAGCGCCACCGTCTCGACATGAACAATGTGTGCAAGCCACGGTGAAGCAGCCCCATCGGGCGCGGGATGGTGGCCCTGGTCCACTACAAGCGCCAGCGTCCCGATCGGACTACGCTGCACCGCCTGGTCAGCAGCACGCCGCGACCTTCTTTCGCTCAAGCGGCAGCCGCCACCGCGGCCAACCTGCCGCAGTTTGTGAAGGACGAGTTCGATGCCTTCCTCGAATGCGCGACATCTTGGCCCACGGCTCACACTTCAACTCATCGCCACTCGAGCGGCCCGGTGCTCTGGGCGGCGGGGACCGGCTGCCCGCAAGACTCCTGAGACCGGTCGAAGCGGCCGGATGATCAGAGTTCACCCCTTAGGCCCCCGACCGGCGCTTTTCGGCGGGGCCGTCGACCTCAACGGGCCGCAGCCGACTCAAGGGCCGCATCAAGCTTGCTGGTGTCGTTGCCAGTGGGGTCAGTGGGCGAGAAAAGGGCGTCTGAACGCGCCCCTATCCCCCGGCCGGTGGCGCTTCGCCTCGATCGGGCCGTCGACGGCCTGAGGTCGTTGTTGCGGTTAACGACCGCGCGGCACGGCTTCCATTGCGGGAAAGTACTACTCGCGCGCACTGCGTTCGTTCGACAGATTAACGACCTCGAACGCCGCAATGTGCGACCAGGAGAGGGAGACACGATGAAGCGCGACTACCGACTGCAGGGCGCCTCGGTCCTGCTGCTGCTCGGCGCTGCGGGCGCAAGCCACGCGGCACCCATTGCATGCAACGCCCTGCTCAACACCACCATCGAGGGCGCAACGATCACCACTGCGCAGCTCAACCCCGCCGGCGGAGGCTTGCCCGACCACTGCGAGGTGCTCGGCGTGATCAACCCGCGGACAGGAGTCGACGGACAACCTTACGCGATCAAGCTCCACCTACGAATGCCCACCGCCTGGAACGAGCGCTTCTACTTCCAGGGCGGCGGAGGAACTGACGGCAACCTCGGCACGGCGAGCCCCGCGCAGCTCGGCCAGGGTTACGCCGTGGTGTCGACCGATGGCGGCCACGACAACGCGGTCAACACCACGCCGCTGGCGGGCAGCTTTCAGTTCGGCTTCGACCCTCAGGCGCGCAGCGACTACGGCTACAACGCGCACGCGCAGGTAGCGAACGCCGCCAAAGCCATCACGAAGACGTACTACCGCCACACGCCGAAGTTCTCCTACTTCGAAGGGTGCTCGGAAGGCGGGCGCGAAGGATTGATGTTCTCGCAGCGCTATCCGGAGATGTTCGACGGCATCGTCGCAGGCAATCCCGGCATGGACCTGCCCAAGGCCGCCGTCGCCGAAGCGTGGGATTCGCAAGCGTTCGCTGCTGCGGCGCGCACCATGACCCCGTTCGGCAATCCCGACCTGGCGAGTTCCTTCACGCCGGCGGAGCTCAGCGCAGTCGGCGATGCCATCCTCCAGGCCTGCGACGCGCAAGACGGGCTCGTCGACGGCATGGTGAACAACCCGCAGGCCTGCCGCTTCGATCCCGCCGACACTCGGCCCGTCGGGCAGCGGAGTCCCTGTCGGCGCGCAGGTCACCGCGCTCGAGAAGGTGTTCGGTGGGGCGAAGAACTCGAAGGGCAAGTCGCTCTACGCCGGCTGGTTCTGGGATCCGGGCGTCGCGGCTCCCGGCTGGCGCGTCTGGAAGATCGGGCCGCTGTTTCCCGCGCCGGGCAACACGTCGCTGAACACGACCCTCGGCGGCGGCGCCCTCCCGTTCATCTTCACCACGCCACCGAACTCGGCGACCGGGGGCACGGCCTTGAAGCCGAGCACCGTCATCACGACGGCCGGCCCCAACCCGGGCTTCGCCGGACTGAACGATGCCTTCGTCCCCTGGGTGCTCAGCTTCAACATGGATCTCGACGCGCCGAAGATCTTCGCGGAGACCGGGAAGTTCAAGGAGTCGGCGATGGACTTCATGGGCACGAGCTCCACCGACTACCGGGACTTCCGCACGGGTGGAAAGAAGATGATCGTGTACTCCGGGCAGGCCGACCCGGTGTTCTCGTCGAAATATCACATCAAGTGGTATCGACAACCTGGTCGACGAGCAAGGCAGCCTCGACAAGACGCAGCGCTTCGCCCGCCTGTTCGTCGTCCCCGGCATGAATCACTGCGGTGGCGGCCCGGCAACGTCACAGTTCGATGCCTTCAGCGCCGTCGTGAACTGGGTCGAGCACGGCGCGGCACCCGCCAGCCTGCTCGGGACCGCTCCTGCTGATACGCCTTGGCCGGGTCGCACGAGGCCGCTCTGCGCCTACCCCGCGCAAGCGCGCTACGTCGGACAAGGAAGCATCGAGGCCGCGTCGAGCTTCGTCTGCGTGTCGCCGCGGGAAGATGGACATCACCACCACGGGGATGATGACGACGATTGAGGTTGCGACCTCGAAGCCAGGCGAGTTCTCTGCTCGCCCGGCTTTCGGCGCTAAGCTTCGCGCGGTGAAGACCGCCACCCGTGCTCCGCTCGCCGTCACACCCGCCGGAGCGCTCGACGAGGCGAGGCTGCACCAGATCCTCGGCTACCAGCTTGCGCAGGCAGCGATCGTGACCTACGCGGTGTTCGAGCGTGTTGTCGGAACGCCGCTCGATCTTCGCCCGGTGGAATACACGATCCTGGCGCTCGTCAGCGAAAACCCCGGCGTATCGCCGGTGCAGCTTTCGAAGGCGCTGGCAGTCACGAGAGCGAACATCACGACCTGGATCGACAAGCTCGAACAACGGGGTCTTGCCAAGAGAGAGCAGAACACCAGCGATCGTCGCGGCCAGCATCTGCGCGCGACAGAGCGCGGAGCTGCGCTGGCCAAGAAGGCCACGCGACTACTGGTCGAAGGAGAGCGGCAATCGTTCTCGACCCTCACCGCGGTCGAGCAGATGATGCTGACCGAGCTCCTTCACAAGCTGGGACGTGCACGAGAGGTGAAGGGCCCGTAGGACCTTTACTTCGGGCTGGCTCCCAGCCGACGCAAGGTTGGACGCTCGCGACTCTGCAGGCTGCATTGAGCGTGTGCGCTCTCACGAATCCAGGTAGTCCGAAATGAAGACTCAATGCTTTTGCGCGTATGGCTTGCGCCGGTCAGTTAGAGGTCGCCTGTGCTCCGCAAATATTCCATCCCGCTCGGCCTCGCGGTAGCTACGGGCTCACGGCCGATCGCCGTGGCAGCATGAGCGCATGGTCAACCTCCTGAAGATCGCAAGTCTTCTCGTCGAAGACGCCTTCCGGTGGGTGTTGCTCCTGTTTCGGTCTGCCGAGGCCCTGCGCGCCGAGAATCTCTTCCTGCGCCGGCAGCTGGCTCTTTACATCGAGCGCGATGTCCAACCGCACCGGATCGATGCGGCTACCCTTCGAACGCCACTTCTATCCGTCGCTCTCGCAGGCCATGGGCCTCGGCCCCACGCCTGTCTTTCAGAGGGAGACGATGGCGTTCTTGCGTGGTCTTGGGCGGCTCGATGAACACTGGATATTGGAAGCTTCCAATATCTTTCCGGAAACGAAAAAGGCCTTGCATCGCTGCAAGGCCTTGATTTTCCTACTCTTTTTGGCTCCCCGACCTGGGCTCGAACCAGGGACCTACGGATTAACAGGCGGTCGGTCGGATCGGGCTGCAGGCCGCGCCAATGCTCACTTTCAGGGGTCAGGACTTCCAATACTTTCGAGTCGGTCTCTTCGATTTCCACCGGGCTAGAGCGCCGGATCGACTACTGGATATTGGAAAGCTTTCCGCCTCGAATGCCTGGTTTGTGCATGAAGCCGAACGCCGCCTAGTGCCAGAAGGCCGTTCCGCACTTCGTATAGGCGTGAGCGCCGCCAGCGACCACGGAACTCAGTCTGGTGCTTGATGGCGCCAGGTCCCCGAATCGGAAGGCCGCCGTCACGCCGCCGTCCATCAGGAAGTCACTGCCGGTAATGAAGCCGCCGTCCGGACCCATCAGCAACGCGGCGACGTTGGCGATTTCATCAGGCGCGCCAGGTCTACTGACTGCACAAGCATCGATCATTCGACGGCAACCAGCGCCGCGCGGACCGTTGAGCTCGTCGCGAGCCAGCGGTGCGGATGATGATCCCAGGGCTAATCGTGTTGACCCGTGCGCCACGAAGCGGCCCCAGCGAACCGCCTCAACCGCGACACGCAGCGCGAGTTGCACCTCGCTTCGACGAGCTGGTATGCGTGCAACGTGTCCCTCACCTTGCCCCGGGCTGCAACGGGATCCGGCTGGAGCAACTGCTCGGCCGGCGTGGTCGCCAGTGCCTGGTCCTGTTCGGCTGTCAGAGCCGGCAGCCGGTGGCCGGACTGCGAAGAGATGACGACCCTGACCCCCTCCCGATGCGATCACGTCGCCGACCATCTCGAGCAAAAGCGCCGTGCCGTAGAGATCCACCTTCAGAATTGCCTCGATGGGCGCCTGCGAGGGCGAGACGCCGGCGGCGTGCACCAGCCCCTTGATCTCGCCGGAGGCCTCGCGCCTTCTCTAGCAGGGCTGGCGACGGAAGCACGCGACGAGATGTCGACCGCATGCGCACTGACGTCGAAACCGGCATCGGCCAAGGCTTCGGCTGCTTCTTTCGAGGCCTTGTCGGTCAGGTTTGCCAGGAGCAGGTGCTTGCCGCTCCCCGCGCGGCGGGCAATGGCTCCGGGCCGATGAATCCGGCACCAACAACAACGATCACTTCTTTCTATATCAACGCTCCGATTTGTCAAGGCTTGGGCCAAAGCAGCGAAGACGTCGCGCGCCACGCCGACAGCATTGACGGCACTCGGCCAGCCGGCGCCGAACGCCAGGTGGGTGACGGCCTCGATGAAACTCAAAGGTCGAGCACGCCGTTGTCGCGCCCGAGCCATGTGACCGCGCAACTGGTCCGGACGGTTCATCGCGACGAGCACTCACCGTGATCAGGCTGCGGTCGCGCGGTGACAGGCCCGGCCGGGCCCAGACATCGCCGAACACCCAGCACGTCATCCGTCGGCTGACCGAACTTGGGTGCGATGTCTCCGAAAGGCTTTGCCTAGGTCGGCCGGGCTGCCGTCGACGCGGCGACCGGCGCAGGCGTGGCGCGTACTGCTCGTCGCTGACGTGCTCCATCCACTCACGCGGCGGTGCCGTTGAGCGCCTCCGTGATGGCGATGTGCGTCATCGCGCTGTCGGGCGCGGCGCCGTGCCAGGTGGTGCTTCACGTTGGCCGGAATGTGGTTTTGACGTCGCCGACCCGGATCTCGTCGACCTTGCCGCCCCACCGTTGCACGCGCCCGATGCCGGCCGTCACGACCAGTGTCCTGACCAAGCGGATGCGAATGCCACGCCGTGCGTGCGCCTGGCGCGAAGCGGACCGTGCCGACAGAGGCGCGTTCCGCGCCAGTCGGCAGTACAACAGCTGACCTTCACCTCGCCAGTGAAGTTCTGAGCAGCACGACGTTCACCGGACGTGCGCCGTCACGGGCGATCGTCGAAACCGGGCTCGGCAGCGCCGGCGGCCCAGCGTCGATACCGCAAGGACGGCGGCGCTGATCAATGACTTCATGGCGATCTCCTTTCCATTACGAGGTGCCGGCGTGTGCCGTCGCCGAGGCTGCATCAGGTCGTTGCGGACGCTTGCAGGCTCCTGTCGAGGGCATGTTGGCGGTATCGTGGACCGCATCAGAGGCTTTCCGGGACGTCGGCGTCGAGTGCGTCGAACATAGGGCGGGTCGCCTGGTGCCGAACCTCGTTCGGCGACGAGCTCGAGACTTTCCGAGGGCGGATTCGCACGTCAGGCTTTGCACGAGCACCTCGGCGATCTGCCGTCGAGCCACGACGCCGTCGCTCGGATCGCCGGCCTGCCGGCGGTCGCCACAGGAACACGAGGCCGTGCTGGTCAGGCTGGGTGTAGTCGAACCATCCAGGCCGCACGATCGTGTAGGGCAGGCCGCTCGCGCGCAGGCGCTCTCGCGCCGCTTCCAGTCATGGATCTGGGTGGTGCGGTTGTAGGTCCCATCGCGGTTGGTCACGCCGATGGCGGTCGGCTAAAGGCGATCCGGGCCGGACGGCCGTTGAGCGCTTCGAGCACATTGCGCACAGCGCCGTAGTCGACTGTTCGGCCGCTTCCTTGTTGCCCGTCCGAGCCGTGCGTAAAGGCAACCGCGTCGATCCCATCGACGGCGGCCGCCAATGTCTCCGGCCGCGCCAGGTCGCCGACCACCACCTCGGCTTTACGTGGCAATCCCTGCGCACGAGCCTGGCTGCGCACAAGGGCGCGAACGGTGTGGCCCAGGCGAAGGGCCTCGCACTGCGAGGCGGCCGATGCTCCAGCCAGCGCCGACGACCAGCGATGACTTTTCACCATTCATTCCGTCACCTCGGCATGGCTTGTCACTTGATAAGGCATGAAGCTCGGGAGGATCAGCGATCGACCCGGCCAGCCAGTTGCGCCGGATAGCGATCTCCTTGCACCTTGATCTCGGCGAGCGCGCCTCGATCTGGCGCAGGTCGTCGCTCGGTCAGCTCGACGCGCGGCGCGCGCCGAGAGTTCTCCTTCAGGCGGTGCAGCTTGGTGGTGCCGGGGATCGGCACGATCCACGGCTTCTGCGCCAGCAGCCACGCCAGCGCGATCTGGGCCGGGGTCGCCTGCTTGGCGGCCGCGATCGACGCCGAGCAGCTCGACGAGCGCCTGGTTCGCCTTGCGGGCCTCGGGCGAGAAGCGCGGCACGATGTTGCGGAAGTCGTCCTTGTCGAACGGTGGTGTTCTCGTCGATCTTGCCGGTCAGGAAGCCCTTGCCGAGCGGGCTGAACGGCGACGAACCCGATGCCGAGCTCCTCGCAGCGTCGGCAGCACCTCCGCTTCGGGCTCGCGCCACCACAGCGAGTACTCGCTCTGCAGCGCGGTGACCGGCTGCACGGCGTGCGCGCGGCGGATCGATCTGCGACGCCGGCCTCCGACAGGCCGAAGTGCTTGACCTTGCCCTGCGCGGATCAGGTCCTTGACCGTGCCGGCGACGTCCTCCATCGGCACGTTCGGATCGACGCGGTGCTGGTAGAAGAGGTCGATGCGGTCGGTCTTGAGCCGCTTCAGCGAGTGCGTCGGCGACCTGCGCGGATGCGCTCCGGCCGGCTGTCCATGCCGGCCTTGGCGTCGCCGTCCTTGAAGCCGAACTTGGTCGCGATCACGACCTGGTCGCGGATCGGCGCGAGCGCCTCGCCCAGCAGCTCCTCGTTCGTGAACGGGCCGTAGGCCTCGGCGGTGTCGAAGAACGTCACGCCGCGCGTCGAACGGCGCCGCGGATGAGCGCACGATCGCGTCCTGCGTTTCGACGGCGCGGGGCCGTAGCCGAAGCTCAGTCCCATGCAGCCGAAGCCCGAGGGCCGAGACCTCGAGGCCGCTGCGGCCGAAGGGTGCGTTTCATGCAAGTCGCTTCGGAGACCGGACAGCAATGGCGCCCGGTGATGCATGCACTCTAGGGATCGCGGTATCAACGCGCTAGGTGGCAAGGGTTGCACGACAATCAACCGGTTCTTGCTAACGAGCGGTCGATATGCCGATCAACGAGCTTCGTGCAATCGCCACCTTCGCCAAGGCAAATCCGGAAACCGGCAGCATTCGCCGAGCGGCCGTCGCACGGGAGCGTCAGCCCCCAGCGGGCCACGGTCAGGCCCTGGCGCGGCTGGGCACCTCTCGGCGTGCGCCTGCTGCATCGCACGACCCGCAGCCTGGCGCTGACCGACGAAGGACAGCGCTTCCTGGAGAACGACCCAGCCGGCTCTCGCGACACTCGACCGCGCCTTGAGCCCAGGCGCGCGAGTCGAGGACGAGAGATCACGCCAGCCCGCTGCCATCGTCGGCCCTCAGTCATCCTTCGCGGCCATCCTGATGCCGGTGCTCGACGAGTTCTGCCGGTTGCACCCTGCCACCATCCACCCGGAGGTCAAACCAACGACCAGAAGGCAACTGGGTGCTCGAGCGCGTGGACGTGGGCTTTCGCATCGGCGCTTCGCCCGAGGAAGGCGTCATCGCGCGCAGGCTCTTCCGGTCCGAACGATCATCTGCGCCGCGCCCTCCTATCTGGAGCGAAGCACGGCGCTCCCAAAATCCGCTGGACGATCTGGCCAACCACCGCGCAGCGTCTTTCGCCACCCGCGACCGGACAGGCGCTGGCCTGGTATCTGAACATCGATGGCGAGGTCGTTCATCGCCACTTCTTGCCGACGATGTCGACCAACGACACGAACCGAGCCAGGCGGTGCTCAGTGGCCAGGTGATCGGCCAGATCGCGAATCTCAACGCGGCGCCGCACATCCGCAGTGGACGGCTGGTGCCGGTTCTGCTGCAGCACATCGCGACCACATCGGCGTTCACGTGTACTACGGCAGCCGGGAGGCGCAACCACGGCGAGTGCGCGCGTTTCTCGACCTGGCGATCGCGCGACTCAAGGATTCCCGGGCTACGTGCTAAGCCCGAAGAATACAAGCCGCCGCTCATCTGGCGACAGGCAAAGCGGCGTCGGCTCGGCAGCTAGTCAGCCGGTTTCACCAGGCCAGCTTGCTTCTGCGGCAAGCCAAGCGCCCCTATTCGCTTGACGGTGCGGGCTAGATTGGCGGCCTGATCGCGAAATCCTGGCCGCACAGGCAGAACTCATGGGTTGGGCGAGGTATGGCGATTGCCCGCGACACAAGTCCGCGCTGCCGCGCTGGATCAGCAGGAAACTGGATGAACATGGACAAGCCTTTTGCGGTGACGCGTCAGGGACTTCTCGCTTCCGGCGCTGCGACGGTGGCAATTGTCGCTCACGGCGTGGCCCAGGCAGCCAGCGCGAAACGTAACGCGCACTCGGCCGCAGTCACCCTCAAGGTGAACGGCCAGGCGCGCGACGCTCGACGATCGACACGCGGACCACGCTCGCTCGACGCGCTGCGCGAGCGCCTGCACCTCACCGGCACCAAGAAGGGCTGCGATCACGGCCAGTGCGGCGCCTGCACGGTGATCGTCGACGGGCGGCGGCATCAACTCGTGCCTGACGCTGGCGGTCATGCACGAGGGCGCGCCAGCATCACCACCATCGAAGGGCTGGGCACGCCCGAGGACCTGCACCCGATGCAGGCCGCCTTCGTGAAGCACGACGGCTATCAGTGCGGCTATTGCACGCCTGGGCAGATCTGCTCGGCCGTGGCGGTGCTCGACGAGATCAAGGCCGGCATCCCGAGCCATGTGAGCGCCGACCTGACCGCGCAGCCGCAGCTGACGGCGGCCGAGCTGCGCGAGCGCATGAGCGGCAACATCTGCCGCTGCGGCGCCTACTCCAACATCGTCGATGCGATCACCGAGGTCGCCGGGAGGAAGGCATGAAGTCCTTCACCTACGAGCGCGCGCACTCGCCCGCCGAGGCTGCAGCCGCCGCCGCGCGCGACCCGGGCGCCAAGTTCATTGCCGGCGGCACCAACCTGCTCGACCTGATGAAGCTCGCAGATCGAGACGCCGGCGCACCTGATCGACGTCAACGGCCTGGCGCTCGACAAGATCGAAGCCGACGCCCGACGGCGGCCTGCGCATCGGCGCGCTGGTGCGCAACACCGATCTCGCCGCCGATCACGCGCGTGCGGCGCGACTATGGCGTGCTGTCGCGCGCGCTGCTCGCCGGCGCCTCGGGCCAGCTGCGCAACAAGGCGACGACCGCCGGCAACCTGCTGCAGCGCACCCGCTGCCCCTATTTCTACGACACCAACCAGCCCTGCAACAAGCGCCAGCCCGGCAGCGGCTGCGCGGCGATCGGCGGCGTTCAGCCGCCAGCATGCGGTGGTCGGCGTCGAGCGAGGCCTGCATCGCGACCCATCCGAGCGACATGGCGGTAGCGATGCGCGCTCGACGCGATGGTCGAGACGAGCAATACGTAACCT
>ERZ1370068.10836-contig-95_pt1 | contig 41577 bp, 63 predicted proteins | sample MGYA00561227_ERZ1370068 | MGnify/ENA primary metagenome ERZ1370068 (study PRJEB38410, sample SAMEA6850437) | metagenome | study: Metagenomic assessment of the ecological functions of the soil: analysis of the soil microbiota associated with the... | reverse complement strand
TTGTGCTTCGTTCCGGTTACATTGCTAAGTTAACCGGCGGCCGCGGACGAGCACTTCGTTGATGGCTACCGCAGGCCGGTCTTCCGGAGGTGACGGCCGGCGTGATCGAAGGCGCTGTCCTCGAGCATCTGGTTCGAGATCTCGATCAAGGCATACATCTCCGTCACCTCGTAACGGCGCCTTCGCGCCGTTCGTGCCACCTACTCCTCAAAGCGACCCGTGGCGTCACGATCGCGCTCGTATCGTCTCGTGAGCGGAAACGGCGGCAACCAGGACTCGCGACGGACGATCCAGCTTTCGTAGGTTGGCATCAGTTGGTCAGGGGCATCCAGGGATCCCTAGGTTCACTTCGATTTCGTCTGCGGTGCGTGCGAAAATGGACGAGCCGCAGCGGGGACAGAAAAACCGCCCGGCGTAGTCGCGTGTTTCGCCATCGATCGTCACCGCATCCTGAGGGAACACCGCGGAAGCGTGAAAAGGGCCCCATGATGCTTGCGGCAGTCGAGACAGTGACAAAGGCCGACCCGGTATGGGAGTCCCGACGCCACAATTCGGACGTTGCCGCACAGGCAACCGCCCGTGAATCGGTCCATGCTGCGTCTCCTCTAAAATCAAGCGGTCGGAATGCTTACACGAAAGCGAACCCCGTCAGAGTCGATCCATGAAAAGATGCGCCAGCCATTTCGGCTGTAGGCACTTTACAGCGTCGAGAAAATAATCGCCTGAGCTGCGTGCCGAATTCTCGTGAGCAGTATGTCGGATCTATAAAGCCGGCATCACGATGCTCCACCCAGGGTGCGATGTGCGGCGACAATGGTACCTTGGCTCATGCAGCTTTCGAATTCATATTCCACCGCAGCTGATCGAGTCTGTGCAGGTTCGAATGTAGATGCCACGAGTCCGCAGACCGCGCGTGGCGGCATTCGCGCAGGTCCGGGCGGAGCCGCCATGGCGCACCTGGACGCCGCCCTAACGATATGACGTTAACCGGCGCGCCGCGATGACGAAGTTGCCGCCACGTGCTGCATCCCGGTTGAACGCCGGGTAGGCGGCGGACTCGTGCCGCGACTCCTGAAGGTCGGCAGACCGTCGCCGAGAAACGCACCCACGCTACGTCGTGACTCAGCCACGAGTGATGAGGTAGCGGCGGAAAGCGCCCACGGTTGGTCGAGGCTGCAAAGAGTGGTGATGTCGACAAAGCCAGCCCCGTCGCGGTGCTCATACGTTGCAGCGGAGTGCCGCGAATACAGAACGTGCGAGCACTGGCTCGGACAGGCATGAGACGCTGCCGATGGGCGGCCTTGCAGAAGGTGGAATTGCGCGCTCGCGGGTGTCACCCACGCAACCACCGGCGACGCACTGCGACGTACGCGGCGACAGGTCTGGCAATGACAGATCATGCTGTTCGTCGGCTTGCCGGTGACGCGATAGCGGACCGGGCCACAAAGCGCATCCTCCCTCGACATTCGTTGTTTGGCGTTGCCTCCCCTCTGCCGCCTAACGAATAAGGTAACCGGCGACCCGCGGCAGGGCGAAGCTCCGCCGGCGGGCGTCCGTGCCTGACCGCGCCGGTTGAGCGACGTCAGACTGATTAACGTGCTACTCCTCATACGACCTGATCTCAAGGAGATGCATATTCAGATGGGTGAAATAAGTCAGGGCCCGGGACCTCGCTTTGCCCCCGTATCCCGCTCGCGGAAATCGCCTCGTGGCACGCGATCAGTGTTTCCAGGATGGATTGACCGGTACCATATGGCGGCGAATAGCCTACGAGTTCTAGAGCTATAACCGAATCTGGTGTACGACGATGAGTTGAAGAGGGCGGCGTGACCTGCTGGAATTCCGATGTGTCGAAGTCGGTTTCAGCGAACAACGAGAGTCACGCCACCATGAGCAAGCATACGGTAGATTCCACTGCGTCAACCAGAAGGGCAAGATCTGTTGAGCACGATGCTGCGAAGGCGCCCAGCGATTGATCGTTGAGGCACTGCGGGTCGAGGTTCGAAGAGTTCTTGTCGCAGTTTGTCGGGCAGCGAGACGGGCACGAACGCGCGGCGGTCGTGCGTAATGGCTTCCAGCCGCAGCGCGAGCTGCTGACCGGCTTGGGTCCAGTGAGCGTTCGGCTGCCAAGCGCGATCGCGCACGGCGCAGTCGGTGGTGTTCCGCTCGACGCTGGTGCCGCCGCATGTGCGCCGAGCGAGGAAGTCGCTCGATGCAGCGGCGCTGCCGTGGCTATGCTGCACGGGGTGTCCACCGGCGACATGCGCGAGGCGCTGGCCGCGTTGGTTGGTCCGAGGCGCAAGGGGCTGTCGGCGCCGGTGGTGGCACGGCTCAAGCGCTGCTGGAGCCAGGAGTATCAGACTTGGCGGCGCAGGTCGCTTGGCAAGAAGAACGTTGGGTGTACCTATGGGCCGACGGCATCTACTCGGGGCTTCGTGCCGACGACGAGACGAACGATTGTGCGCTGGTCGTCATCGGCGTGAACGAGCGTGGCCAGAGGCGCTTTCTGGCGATCGAGGACGGGATGCGCGAGTCGAAGCACGAGTTGGAGCGGATTTGCTGCGCGATCTGAAGAAGCGTGGGATGGTCGTTCCGCCGAAGCTGGCCATCGGGGACGGCGCACTGGGCTTCTGGGCTGCGCTCGAGGAGGTCTTTCCGCCACGCGGCAACAGCAGCTGCTGGGTGCACAAGACGGCGAACGTGCTGAACTACCTGCTGAAGTCGGCGCAAAGCGAAAGCCAAAGCGGCGTTGCACGAGATCGCGATGGCCGAGACCAGCCGCACGGAGCCGACATGGGCGTTCACGACCATCGAGTCGAGGCTTCGCCACCGTGCGCCACCGGACCGATCGCACGAAAGGATGTCTGACCCGCGACGGAATGCTCGCGATGATCTGCAAGCTCGGCCTGTGCCCCGAGCGCAGCTGGCCGGCGACTGCGCACGTTCGAATGGCTCGCGAAGATCGTCGATGGGGTGAAGTTCCACGACGGGTCGAAGTGCAAAACGCAGTGCGTAGCCACTGAATGCGGCCCACGTTTAGCACTTCTGGAACATCGCGAACAGCAGGTCATGCGGCCTTCGACTTGCGGTACGATTCCTTCATGTCACTGCTGCGAACACTTGCGCTCCTGCTCACGGCGGGAGCGCTGCTCGATGGGGCCATCGCGGCCGATGCGCCGGGTTCCTCGCCTGCAGCTCCCCGGCGCAGGCAACGACTTCTCGCGCCGTGATGACGGGCGAGCAGGTCGTGCGGATCCTCGATGAGACCGTGGACTGGTACCGCACCCTGGGCGCCCAGCAGCAATCGGCTACTCAGCCGAGCGACCTCCTCATCCTATACGCCAATCGGCAAATTGCCGACAGGGCCATCGGCCTCGCCTTCGAAATCGCCAGAGCCAACGCAGAGCTGCTGAGCAGCGAAGCAGATGTGGCGCAGAAAGCCGCTGCGGATGCGGCTTCCTCGCCGCAGGCGCTGCAGCGGGTGCAACAGCAACTGGATGGGCGGCGCGCGGAAATACAGGCGGAGATCGCATCCACGCAGCGTCGCCTGGCTGCCGCTCCCAAAGCACAGGGCGCTGAGGTGCAAACGAGAATCTCGGGCTGCAAAGCGAGCTCGACCTCGTGAACGCGCGCCGCAATCTCCACGGCTCGATGTCGCAGTTCACCTACCAGAGCGATGCGAACGGCGCTGGCGTGAACGCGCTGAAGGCGCACATCGATGCCATAGCGGTATCGATTCCCTCCTCGAGCGGCGGCGCCGGGCCGGCGGGTGCCGCGGCGGGTTCCGCGTCAGGGTCGGCCGCCGCGCCGACAGCCTCGAGCCCGCTGAGCTCGGGAAGCGACAACGGTTCCGGACGCCTCGGCATCTGGGACCTGGCCGCGAACGTGCTGCGGCTCTCGGACAAGATCCGCACCATCGATATCGTCGACCGCCGCACCGCCGCCCTGCAGGACACGTTCACGCAAATACGCACTCCGCCGCAGGAGAAGATCAAGGCGCTGTCGGCTCGCGGTGACGCCCTCGCGGAGCAGGCGGATTCGTCCAACGGCGCAGCCTTGAAAGGCGTGCGAGATCAGTTCGACACCCTGGCGTGGCTCTTCAAGCAGACCGCCGCCATTCTTCTCCCGCTGAGCCAGGAAGGCGTGCTGCTAGATCAGTATCGACGCAACCTCAGCAGCTGGCGCGACAACGCGAAGAGTCAGTACTTCGACGCACTGAAAGCGCTGGGAGTGCGCCTCGCGATATTGCTGGCATTGCTGGCAATCGTGTTCGTAGCCGCGGAAGCATGGCGACGCGGAGTGCTTCGCTACGTGCAGGAGCCGCGGCGACGCTATCAGTTGCTGCTGGTGCGCAGAATCGTTTTCTGGGCGCTGGTCGTGGCCATTGTCGGCTTCACCTTCGCCACGGACCTGGAGGTCGCTCGCCACGTTTGCCGGCCTCCTCACGGCCGGCGTCGCAGTAGCCATGCAGAGCGTGCTCGTCTCCATCGTCGGTTATTTCTTCCTCATCGGGAAATACGGCATCCGGGTGGGCGATCGCGTGCAGATTGGCAGCGTGACCGGCGAAGTCATCGACCTCGGCCTCGTGCGGCTGCATCTGATGGAGCTCAGCGGCCAGGGGCCGCTCGGGCCGACCGGCCGGGTCGTCGCGTTTGCGAATTCGATCGTCTTTCAGGCCTCGGGCGGCATCTTCAAGCAGATTCCCGGCGTCAACCTGGCGTGGCACGACATCACGCTCACGCTGCCTCCGAAGGCCGACCCCTCTGCGATGAAGGAAAAGCTTCTGGCCGCTGCCAACCAGGTGCTCAGCGAATACAGCGAAGACATGGCGCGCCAGACCCGGGAAATTCAGAAAACCACGTCACTGCATGCTGGCGGCGAAGCACAGGCACAGGTGCAGCTGCGCTTCTCCGCCTCCGGCGTCGAGGCGCTCGTGCGCTATCCGTGCAGCTGCAGCGCGCCGCGGAAATCGACGAGCGCATATCCTGGCAGAGCTACCGCCGATGGATCGATTGCGGACGCTGCCGCGAATGCACCAAGCCCTTCACACCCCCCGGCTGGCACTACTTGTGCTCTTTGCTCTGCCATCCAGATAACGAGATCCCACGCGTTCTAATCACCAATGACGAGCAAGGTAATTTGCGCCATCGCGATGCCGTACATCGACCAAGCGGCTCCAACGAGGACGCCAACGGCCGCGAGCAGGAGAGGAAGCGTAGTTCCGCTGTAGGAAGCCCGACAAACCAGACCCAATCCACAACCGGAAGTTTGTTCTCTCGCCAGCGTTGATGAACTTTCCGTGTATGCCAACAAACTAACCAGCGAAGCGAGCGCGCCCACGCATAAGAGCACACCGATTGCGGCGCGAGAGACGCTCGGAATGAGGAAGACGGCAGCCACGACAAGCGTTGTGCAGAAATAGACAGCATTGGGAGACACGAAGGCGCGAACTCCGGTGGCGACACCGCTGAGCCACTATCCTAGCCCCGAATGAAACCACGACAAACAGCAGGCCGGTCAAGGTGAGAGACCGGCGGTGTTTCCAGATCATCAGATAGGTAAAACTCGTGCCATGCTTCCACTTCGTCTGCCCATCCCTCCATACATAGAGCGGCCTAACGATTGAGGGTAACCGGCGCGCCGCGCCGACGGTGACGGAAGATCGAAACATGAACCGGCGCGGTCCGGCCGTAAGGTTGAGGCCGCAATAGCCGCAAGGTAACAAGCACGGCAAGCAGGAACATGGCAGCTATAGCGCCAGAGCAGGCCCGGGCGCCCGAAGCGACGCCAGCGCCGTTCCGACGAAAGAACACGTTTCTGATCGGAGCAGGACCGGCGCCGCAAACAAGAAGGGCGACGCGAGGAGCCCGATATCCGCTGCGATCACTGCGACGAAAAGGGAAATACCGCCCATCGGAGGATTCCCTCTGTGCGGCCTAACGTGTGAAGGTAACCGGCGTGCCGCGCCGCCGCTCGCGAACGAAGCCATGAACCGGCGCGACGCAGAACCAGGCTCAAAGTGCGTTGCTGTTTCTGTATCGCGAAGTCCTCGCGCTCGAGCCGCCGATGCTGGAAGGCGTCACGCGCGCCAAGTCACCTGTGCGCCTTCCCGTCGTGCTCACGAAGGTGGAGAGTTGCGGCGCTTCTTGGCCGACTCACCGGCGTCGCATCGATTTGCTCGGCCAGCTTCTCTATGGTTCGGGGTTGTGCATCAGGCGCACGCTGATCACGAGACCGACGCATGAAAAAGGGGCTCTGCAGCGAGCCCTTTTCCCACTACTGAATGATAAAACTCAATCCCAGCTCAGCGCACCACCGGTCTGGTACTCGATCACGCGCGTCTCGAAGAAGTTCTTCTCTTCTTGAGATCGATCATCTCGCGCCATCCACGGGAACGGATTGTCGGCCTTGTCGAACAGCGGGTCGATGCCGATCTGCTGGCAGCGGCGGTTGGCGATGAAGCGCAGGTATTCCTTGAACATCGGCGCGTTGAGTCCGAGCACGCCGCGCGGCATCGTGTCCTCGGCGTACGGCATACTCGAGGTCGACGCCTTTCTTCATCAGCGCGCGGATCTCCTCGCGGAACTCCGGCGTCCACAGATGCGGGATTCTCCATCTTGATCGTGTTGACGAGGTCGATGCCGAAATTGCAGTGCATCGATTCGTCGCGCAGGATGTACTGATACTGCTCCGACGCGCCGGTCATCTTGTTCTGCCGCCCCATCGCGAGAATCTGCACGAAGCCGACGTAGAAGAAGAGGCCTTCCATGATGCACGAGAACACGATCAGGCTCTTCAGCAGATCCTGGTCGGCCTGCATCGTGCCGGTCTTGAACGTTGGGATCGGTCAGCGTCTCGATGAACGGAAGCAGGAACTCGTCCTTGTCGCGGATCGACTTCACCTCGTGATACGCGTTGAAGATCTCCGCCTCGTCGAGGCCGAGGCTTCGACGATGTACTGGTACGCGTGCGTGTGGATCGCTTCCTCGAACGCCTGGCGCAGCAGGTACTGCCGGCACTCGGGCGCCGAGATGTGGCGATACGTGCCGAGCACGATGTTGTTCGCCGGCGAGGCTGTCGGCGGTGACGAAGAAGCCGAGGTTGCGCTTGACGATCAGCCGCTCGTCGTCGGTGAGCCCGTTCGGATTCTTCCACAGCTCGATGTCGCGCTGCATGTTGACTTCCTGCGGCATCCAGTGGTTCGCGCAGCCGGCCAGGTACTTGTCCCACGCCCACTTGTATTTGAACGGCACGAGCTGGTTGACGTCGGCCTGGCCGTTGATGACGCGCTTGTCCTCGACGCGGCACGCGCGTTGAATCCGTTCTGCCATCGCCTGCTGCTCGGCGTCGAGATCGTGCACCGGCTCGCGCGGCCAGACGCGTCGTCGACAGCAATCCGCCGCTTCGCGCTCGGACGCGCGCCCGGAGGCGCAGGCGGAGCCTTCTGCGGCAGGCGGCGGTGAAATCGTCGTCGAAACTAAGCATGGCGGGTGTCTCCGGAACTCGTTTCTTATGTTGGGGCAAAACCGGGTTCTCACTCGGGAAACCGCCTCCAGCCTGCCATTCGACAGGTCGGAGCGCGGCCGATTTCATCGCGTCCCTAATTCATGGCCTTCAGCTTGTCGTAGAGGAATTCCGGCGTGAAATCCGGCCGTCGAGCCAGGCGATCGATGCAGAGTCCGTAGTCGAGATAGAACTCCGAAAAGCGGTCGCGATTGCGCAGCGGCTCGAGCTCCTCGCCGTGCAACTCGTCCGCCAGATCCACGACCCCCTTGCGCCCATCGTTGAATTCCAGCCAGACCTTGTAGTCACCCGAGATACGCGCGCGTCGATCACGTGCCGGGGTGCAAACTCGTACCGAGCCAACAGGTGCCTCCTTTCGCGAAGTGGACGTTGCGTGCCGCCGGCGATCGCCGCCGCCCGTGGAGGCGCATCGACGCTCGCGGCTGCACCGCACCGGGAACCCAGCCCTGGGGAAAAATCGGCGCGCGGCGGCATGGACGATCCGCTGCCGCGCGCCCCCAGGAAAACAACTGCGAGCCGTTGCCGGCCCTATCGGTCTTGCTGGTCCCTGGCGCGTACACGCCAACTTCGCGTCCTGTCTGGGTCCGCGCGGGTCCGTCACCCCGGTATCGCCGCGCCATGATCTTGATGTCATCGCTGCCGTCGCTTCACCGGTTCACCGAATTTCGTCGGGTGCCGTCCCGGTGAGGATCCACCGTGCGACGACATCCACCACTTGAAAATCCTGCCGCTGAATCGCGGCCTGTTCGCGGCTTCGCTGTACGCGCTCTCCGCGTGCTGCGCGCGCTCGTCGTGCACCGTCACCAGCGTCTTGCGTCCCCACGTGCGCGCAACCGCCGCGCACGTCAGGCTGGCGTCGCGGCGGTACCGCACGGCGAGCATTCGCATCCGATCGGACTTCTGCGGCTGGTCGAACGCTTCGTCGGAGCACGCGAGCAGGATCGCGCCCGCCAGGTCCTCGATGCTCGCCGTCGCCACCGCGGCCGACAGCGCGCCGTTGTTACCACGCCGAGCACCCACGTCTTCGCCATTGGCCATTGCGTCTTGGTCCAGTCGACGGCCGCCTGCAGATCGACGACGTGCCGCTCCGACATCCGCCATTCGCGATCCATCACCGGCTGGTCGGACGGTGGCGACAATGCCATCACCGGACCGCCGATCGACGAGGCGAGTCGCTGGCGCTGCGACAACGGCAAGCCACCCTGCACGCGGCACACCGTCCGGACACGTCACGGCGAACCCGCCGCCGCCGCCGCTCAAGCACGATCACCGCATGCTCGTCGTCCGCAGGCGGCAGGCCGCCCGACGTCACCAGCAGCACCTCGCGCGCGCCGGGCCGCGATTCGAGCACCTGCACACGCCCCGCATCCCCCTCCGCAGGCACCGCGTCGAGTGCGTGCGGCAGGAGCAGGGCCGCCGTCATTGCAGCGCTTTGCAAGTGGGGGCTTTGTATTGGCACGCCTCGCACGTCGGATCATCGATCGCACAGAACTTCGGCTCCGGCACCGCGACCGCCGCGGGCCTCGCACGCCCCTTCGCGCTGATTGCCGGCAGCGCACCCGATTCCGACACCGCATTCAACTCGCCGCCCTGGCCGGTCGACTTCTCGGCCGATGTCGCGGCGAGCGTGCGCAGGTAGTACGTCGTCTTCGAGGCCGCGCAACCACGCGAGCTTGTATGTCTCGTCGAGCTTCTTGCCCGAGGCGCCCGCCATGTAGATGTTGAGGCTCTGCGCCTGGTCGATCCACTTCTGGCGCCGCGCGCCGGCCTCGACGATCCACGTGGCGTCGACTCTCGAACGCCGGTCGCGTACGAGCGCGCGCAGCGTCGGCCGGCACGCGGTCGATCTTCGCGAGCGAGCCGTCGAAGTACTTGAGGTCCGACACCATCACGTCGTCCCAGAGGTTCCGTCTCTTCAGGTCCCGGACCAGATGCTCGTTGACGACGGTGAACTCGCCCGACAGGTTCGACTTCACGTAGATGTTCTGGTAGTCGGGCTCGATCGACGCGCCAACGCCGATGATGTTCGAGATCGTCGCGGTCGGCGCGATGGCTACGCAGTTCGAGTTGCGCATGCCGTGCTCGCGCGATCCGCGCGCGCAGCGGCGCCCAGTCCATCGACGACGATTCGTCGATCTCCACGTAGCCGCCGCGCTCGTCGCGCAGCATCTTGCAGCGTGTCCTGCGGCAGGATGCCGCGGTCCCACAGGCTGCCGCGATACGACGGATAGCGGCCGCGCTCCTCGGCGAGCTCGGTCGACGCCCAGTACGCGTAGTAGCAGACCGGCTTCCATCGACGTGTCGGCGAACTTCATCGCCGCCGCCGAGCGCGTACGGCGAACGCATCACAGTGCAGGCAGTCCTGGAAGCCCATGATGCCGAGGCCGACCGGGCCGATGCTCGAGATTCGAGTTGCGCGCCTTCGCGACCGCGTAGTAGTTGATGTCGATCACGTTGTCGAGCATGCGCATCGCCGTCGTGATCGTGCTGCTTCAGCTTCGTCGTGGTCGAGCTCCAGCCACTGCGCGCCGTCGACCTCGTTCATGTGCGCGAGCAGGTTCACCGAGCCGAGATTGCACACCGCGATCTCGTCGGGCGCTGGTGTTGAGCGTGATCTCGGTGCAGAGGTTCGAGCTGTGCACGGTGCCGACGTGCTGCTGCGGCGAGCGGACGTTGCACGCGTCCTTGAACGTGATCCACGGATGGCCGGTCTCGAACAGCATCGACGAGCATCTTGCGCCACAGCTGCACCGCCGGAATCTTGCTTGTAGCAGCTTCAGCTCGCCGCGCGCGGCCTTCTCCTCGTAGCGCGCGTACGCTTCCTCGAACGCGCGGCCCCACTTGTCGTGCAGGTCGGGCACGTCGGACGGCGAGAACAGCGTCCAGTCGCCGCCCTCGATGACGCGCTTCATGAACAGGTCCGGAATCCAGTTCGCCGTGTTCATGTCGTGCGTGCGGCGGCGGTCGTCGCCCGGTGTTCTTGCGCAGCTCGAGGAACTCCTCGATGTCGAGGTGCCACGTCTCGAGGTACGTGCAGACGGCGCCCTTGCGCTTGCCGCCGTTGTGCGCAAGGCCGGCCGACGGTCATGTACGACTCGTCGACTATCGACCTTCGAGATCGACGACGAGCGGTTTCGTGGCGCGATCGGCTCGATCGAGCGCGCACGCGCGAGAAGATCGTGCCGCCAAGCGTGATCCAGTTGCGCTTGACGATCGGCTTGCATCCGACCAGCGCGGCGATCTCCCGGCACGGCGGGAATGCGCAGGTCGTACGCATCGCGTCGGGCCTGTGAACGTGATGGTCGGCAGCCGTCGGCGCCGGCAGCGTCGCTGATGGCCGATTCTCGCGCTCGCGGTACCTGTCCGCTGACAGGCACGCCGCAGGCGCAGCGCATTGATAACGCAAGCCTCGGCGAGCGGCTGCGACGCCGACGTGAAAGTAGATCTCCTCGCCGCGAGACGCACACCGTCGGTCTCCAGCAGACCCGCGCACCAGCGCCAGCGTTTGCGGACGCGGCAGATGCGCAGAGTCGCGGCGCGATGCGCTTGCGATGCTAGTCGTCGTAGAGATCGTCGTAGCGTGAACGGCAGTCGTGTGCCGGTCCGGCGCCGACGATGCGGCCAGTCGTCGCGTCGCGCACGACGCCGCGCCCGGAGGCCCAATGCACCTGCACGATACGTCTCGCCGCGCGCCCGTTTCCCGAATAGTGGACGCCGCGCTCGCTGCAGGTATTCGCGCACGAACGTCAGGTGCTCGTCGCGCGACGGATTGCCGGACACGCCCACTGCTTGCCGTCCTTCGACAGGTGGCCGTCGCCGAGCAGGACGCCGTACAGGCGGGCGTCGTCTTCGGTGAAGCCATCGACGGTCACGACTTCCGGTCGGGATCGCGCAAGCCGACGTAGTCGCCGACCTTGAGCTCGCCCGCGTCGATCCACGTCCGGCCTGCGATCTTGCCCTTCTGCGAGCCAGTCGCGCGTGCGCCCGCATCGATTGCTCGAGCGGCACGCCGCGCAGCGCCCAGAACGGATGACGCGTCGGTGACTTCGATCGGCGTCTCGAGCGAATGCTTGACGTCGATCGCGACCATCGGCTCGTGCTGCTCGTTACGCACGAGCTTTGCCGTGCACTTCGCGGTAGATGCCGCTCTTGCCGAGCATCGAGGTCGCCTGTCCGCCACTCCGGCGGATTGGCAGCACGCCGCGCGACGTGTAAACCGGCGTGTCCGGCGCGAAGCACTGGTTGACCGCCACCGCCGTGTCGTTGACGACCTTCGAGGAACGGCACCACGCCCTGCGACTTGCCGTTGGTGCCCTTGATGTGCGAGCCCATCGCGCGCACGTTGGTCCAGTCGTTGCCGAGGCCGCCGGCGAACTTGGACAGGAGCGCGTTTTCCTTGATCGCCTCGTAGATGCCGTCGAGGTCGTCGGACACCGTCGTGAGGTAGCACGACGACAGCTGCGAGCGGTGCGTGCCGGCGTTGAACAGCGTGGGCGTCGAGCTCATGAAGTCGAACGTCGACAGCACGTTGTAGAACTCGATCGCGCGCGCTTCGCGCTCGACTTCGTTCAGCGCGAGGCCCATCGCGACGCGCATGAAGAAGCACTGCGGCAGCTCGAAGCGGCGGCCGCCGCACGTACTGGTCGACGAGGAAGTAGCGGTCGTAGAGCGTCTGCAGGCCGAGATAGCCGAACTGCAGGTCGCGCTCGGGCTTCAGCGCCGCGCCCAGCACCTTCATGTCGTATTGCAGCAGCGCCTCGTTCAGGAGGCCGATCTTGACGCCGTGCTTGACGAAGCGCGGGAAGTACTCGGCGATACTTCGTCGCCATGTCGGCTTGCGTGGCTTCCTCGCCGAGCGCCTCGTGGCGCAGCGAGTCGAGCAGCAGCGCGCGCGGTGACGAAGCTGTACGCGGGGTCCTTCTCGATCAGCGTGCGCGCGGCCAGCACGACGCACTTGCGCACTTCCTCCATCGCCACGCCGTTGTAGAGGTCCTTCAGCGTCGCCTTGAGGATGCGCTCGGGCTCGACGTCGGCCAGGCCTTCGCAGGACTCCTTGACGAGCTCGGTCAGGCGCTCGAGGTCGAGCGGCTTCGACACGCCGTTGTCGACGACGTTGATCGTCGTGCTCTCGCGGCTTGCCGCGCTTCTGCGCCTTTTCCGTGCGCGCGCTCCTGCGAGCGCTGCTCGCGGTAGAGCACGTAGGCGCGCGCGACTTCGTGCTCGCCGCCGCGCATCAGCGCGAGCTCGACCTGGTCCTGGATTTCCTCGATGTGGATCGCGCCGCCTTCGGGCTTGCGCTTCATCAGCGCGGTGACGACGGCGTCGGTGAGCTTCACGCACTTCGTCGCGCACGCGCGGCGCTGGCGGCGCCCTGGCCGCCGTTGACGGCGAGGAACGCCTTGGTCACCGCGATCGTGATCTTCGCGGGCTCGAAACCGACCACCGCGCCGTTGCGGCGGATCACCTTGTACTGCGCGAAACGCGGATCGGCGCTGCTGGCGACTGGGCTTCCGGTTTCTCCCACCATCAGGTCTCGCGGCGGCGTTGCGGCAGGGGAGGAGGCAACGGAAGAGGGGGTGATACGCATGAATTCGGCTCCTGATCGATGCTTTGTGGTTGCTGTTCGTGGACAGCGTTTTTCGACACCGCGCCCAGCGGCGCGACTTTCCGCCGTGGGCAGCGGCCCGCGGAAGCCGGCGCCGGACTCTCCGGCGACCAGCCGCCACGTGGCTGCCAGGGAGCGCCGAATGTGACATCCGGATGAAATCTACCGCGCGTTGTGCCGGACCGCGCTTTCAATACCAAGCTTACAGTAGCTCGGTGGGGCAGAGCGTGCCTTTGCTTGCTCACAGGGCAGCGCCCTGAAAAGCGGCGCAAAAACAGCCCGCTACCGGAGCAGCTTTTCCAAACGATCACCGGTTCCATGCACCGCGTATCCACCGGTTTGTCCACAGCGGGGCCGAATAACTCGGCGACCGACGAACGGACGTTAGCCCCGTTGCAGTTTTACGACACTGTCATCGACCGCGGGCGGCAACGTGAACAGCGCGCCGCCGGCGACGACGACGATCGTCTCGCGCGAATCGCGCTCGAATTCGGCGAGCCCTGCAGCGTCCGAACGCCGGGAGAATGGCGCGCCGGTTGCCGATGACGAAGCACGGCAGGCGCGCCGTCTCGCCGCCGCTGCCGTGGATGCGGACGCCGGGGTGCAGATGTCCGCACAGCGCATATCCGCTGGGTGGCGAGATCGTCATGTGGCACGCGAGGAACGGCGGCAGCGCGTACGGCTCGTCGACGCAGCGGACATTCCAGTCCGGGGTGGGTCGCCGGCGCGCGCATCGTGGTTGCCGCGGACGAGCACGACGTCGATCGTCGAATGCCGGCTGCGCCACGCGATGAATGCCGGCGAGCGCCGCGACGCGGCCGGCCTTCGCATGCAGGAAATCGCCAAGCACGATCAGTCGCGTTGCGCTCGAGCGCTCGATGATTCGCGTCAGCCGTGCGAGATCGGCGGCGGTCGCGCCACGCGGCACCGCGGCACGCCGCCGGCACGAAACGCCGCGGCCTTGCCCAGATGAACGTCGGCGACGAACACCGTGCGCTGGCAGCGGCCAGTGCAGCGCGCGTTCCGCGTCGAGCGCGACTCGCTCGCCGCCGACGATGGCATCGAGCACGCCATCGGTCCGCGCGAGCGATGGCCCGGGACTTCGAAAGCGAGGGGGAGGGACACGGGAAACGTACAGCTGCAGTTGCGATTCGATTGCACGCCCGCGCAGTCACGGCGCACAATCGGAGGGAGAATTGTAGCCGAACCCCGCTCTTCGACGGCGCATCGCAAGACGCCGTGACCCACGGATCGACGATGCCGCGCTTCGCCGCCAACCTGACGTTCCTGTTCAACGAAGTCCCGTTCCTCGAGCGCTTCGGCGAAGCCGCGCAGGCGGGATTTCGTGCCGTGGAGTTCGCGTCTCCATACGAGTACCGGATTTCGGAGGTCGTCGCGCAGCAGCGCGAGCATTCGCGCTCGAGATCGTGCTGATCAACGCACCGTCGGGCGACTGGGCGGCCGGTGATCGCGGCCTCGCATCGCTGCCCGGACGCGAGCATGAGTTCACCGCGGGTATCGCGAACGCGCTGCAATATGCGAAGGCGTTCGCGCTGCCCGCGCATTCACGCGACGGCGGGCGTCGTGCCGGAGGGCGCCGACGCTGCCGAGCGCGAGCGCCGCATGCGACGTATGTTCGCAACCTGCGCTTCGCGTGCAACGAGGCTGCGGCCCAGGGCGTGCACGATCACGATCGAGCCGATCAATCCGCGAGACTTCCCGGGCTACCTCGCTGAACACGCAGGCGCAGTGCGCACGCGATTCGCACCGAGGTCGGCGCGAAGAACCTGAAGGTGCAGATGGACCTGTATCACGCACAGATCGTCGAGGGCGATCTGACCGAGAAGCTGCGGCAGTACATGCCGCACATAGGCCACATTCAGATCGCCAACGTGCCAGGCCGGACGGAGCCGGACTCGGGCGAGATCAACTACGGGTTCCTGTTCAAGGTCATCGACGAGTTGCGCTACGACGGCTGGATCGGCTGCGAATACCGTCCGCTCAAGGGGAATCGACGGCAGGCTGCCGTGGCTCTACCGGTTGCTGGATCGCAAGCCCTCGGCGCCGAAGGCCTAGGAGTACGTGCAATGGCACTGACGTTTACGTGGCTGACAGCCGATTCTCGCAACGGCGCCGCAGTTGGCAGCCGACGACATGGCGCCGGCGGCTGTCGCGGGATTTCGCAGCGTCGTCAACAACCGGCCGGACATGGAAGGCGGGCCGTCGCAGCCGTCGTCCGACGCGATGCAGCGCGCGGCCGAGGCCGCCGGCCTCTGCGTACGTGTTCCTGCCCGTGCAGTCGTCGTATCAGTCGCCCGCGGAGATCGCGCGCATGCACCAGTTGCTGCAGCAGCTGCCGAAGCCCGTGCTGGGCTTTTGCCGCTCGGGCACGCGCACGGCGAATCTGTTTCGCGCCGCGCAGGCGCTCGGTTAGCGCTCGCGATATCGGCGCCTTCCGCTCACAGCGTCGGCCTCCTGCCCGGCCGCAACCGATCCGGGTACGTCGGCGTGTCGGCCTCCCGCGCTGATTCGCGATTGGCGTCGTGACGTGGAGTCGCGCGGCGCGTCAGCGACGCGAAGGCCCGCAGGGCGCGACGACGAGCGTTGACACACGAGGCCGACAACTAGCCGCCCCGTATCTGCTGCGTGGAACAAGAGGCCGCGATCCCCGCTGCGCGCGGCGATCTGGCGACGCCGGCCGCTCACAGCGTCGGCCTCCTTGCGCGATCGAACTGATGCAGGACGCCGACGTGTCGCCTCCCGCGCTGATTCGCGATTGCCGTCGATCCAGCGCTGCGCGGGCCCTCGCCGGCCGCTCACAGCGCGACAGACATCCCGCCGTCGATCATCACCATCTGCCCGGTGATGTAGTTCGCCGCGGCCGACGCGAGAAACACGGCGAGTCCCGCAGATCTCTTCCGGCTCGCCCCAGCGCCCCGCGCGGCGTGCGCCTTGCACCCACGCGTTGAACTCCGCGTCGTCGATCAGCGCGCGATTCATCTCGGTCGCGAAGTAGCCGGGCGCGATCGCATTCACCTGGATGTTGTGCGCGCGAGCTCGACGGCCATGCCGCGCGTCAGCTGCCGGACGCCGCCTTTGGCCGCCGTGTACGGCACGACGCTCGGCCGCGCGAGCTCGCTCATCAGCGACGCGATGTGGATGATCTTGCCGCGCTTGCGCCGCGATCATCGCCGGCAGCACCGCCTGCGACACCAGGAACGGCGCCGTCAGGTTGGTGCGCGATGATCGTCGTCCCAGTCCTGCTGCGTGAAAGTCGACGAGCGGCACGCCGGCGCTGGATACCGGCGTTGTTGACGAGGATGTCGATCGCGCCGTGCTCGCGCTGCGCGGCGGCGGCCACGCCTTGCGCGCACGGCGCCGCCATCGGTGACGTCGAACAGCGCGACGTCGGCGCGCGATGCCTTCGCCGGCAAGCGACGGCGCGCCGCGCGCCGCGAGCGCATCGGCGCTTGCGGCCGTTGAGGATCACGCGCGCGCCGGCTTCGGCGAGGCCGCGCGCGATGGCGAACCCCAGTCCGCGATACGCGCCGGTGACGAGCGCGACGCGGCCGGTCAGGTCGAAAGGATTGCGAACGGACGACATCGGTTCACCTCGACGAAGGGTCGCGCGAATGGCGCGTCGCGGCGACGCGAACGCGTAGCGAGCACTGTAGCCGATTGCGGTGCCGGCGCGACCTGTTTTCGCCGGCCGCTTCGGCTCCGCTCACTTGGCCTGCGCCGCTGCCTCGAGCTCGGCCACCATGCGCGCGACGCGCGCCTCCAGCGCTTCGGTCGTGAGCTTCTCGCGGAAGATCTCGACGATCAGCGGGAACGCGAACGGCGTGGGCCGCACCGGTTGCGTGACGACCGCGCGCGCAACCGCGCATCCGGGCGAGCGCGCGCGTTCGAGCCGCGGCGCCTCGAGTTGCCGCTCGAGCACCCGCGCGTTGCCTGGCGCAGCAGCAGATTGTCCGGCGTCGTATTCGCTGAACACGTCCCACAGCAGTCCGCTCGACGCCTGCAGCTGCCGGTTCGATTGCGGCTGTCCGGGATAGCCCTGGAACACGAGGCCCGCGACGCGCGCGATCTCGCGGAACTGTGCCGCCGCCCGAGCTCTGCGGCGTTGAGCCCGGCGAGGATGTCGGCTTCCACACTGGGTGCCGCGAGCAGCGCGCCGATGTCGCGCAGCGACAGCTCGATCGGCAGCGACGACAGCAGGCCGAAGCCGTAGTCGTTGATCATCATGCTGAAGCTTCGTGGCGTCACGCGCGAAAGCCGGTAGCTGAACAGCGTCGCGAGTCCGAGGTGCGCGAGCCGTCCTCTCGAACGGGTAGAAGAACAGTGTAGTACCCGTCGCGGAGCTTCATCCGCTCGCATCAGCCATTCGCGCTCGTCGGGCAACGCCGACCAGCGCCGCTGCAACTCGAGCAGCGGCCGCACTGAGCTTCGAGCTCGGCGTGAATCGTAAACGCCGTGCTTGGCGGCCCCGATCAGCCGCCGCGTCGCGCTTGGACAGCAGCGTCGACAGCGGCATCTTCGTGCCGAGCCAGCGCGGGACGATCGCCGTCTGCGCCGGCGCGAGCCTCACCCACGCCGTCATCTCGCGCACGCGCAGGAATTCGAGCACGCGTCCGGCGAACACGAACGCGTCGCCCGGCTTGAGCCGCGCGATGAACGATTCTCGACGTGGCCGAGCCGGCGGCCGTTGCGCAACTGCACGGTGATGCTCGCATCCGACACGATCGTGCCGGATCTGCGCGCGATGCCGGCGCGCGATCTGCGCGGTCGGGCACGCGCGCGATGCCGTCGTCGCCGATGACGACGCGGCGGTACTCGGGGTACGCGTTGAGGCTCGCGCCGCCGTGCACGACGAAGTCGAGCGCCCATTGCCACTCGGCGTCCGATCAGCGCGCGTACGCGTGCGTCGTCGCGGATTTCGCGCAGCAGGTCGTCCGGCGCGAAGCCGCCGCCGAGCGCGCAGGTGACGAGATGCTGGACGAGGACGTCGGAGCGGCGCCTGCAATCGACGCGCGGCTCGATGCGTCGCTCGCTGCGGCGGCCTCGCGCGCCGCCGCGGCCTCGACGAGCTCGAGCGCCTGCGTGGGCACGACGGTGATCCTCGAGACGCGCGCCGGGCTGATGGCCGCTGCGGCCCGCGCGCTGCAGCAGGCGCGCGACACCTTCGGGCTGCCGATCTGCAGCACCTGGTCGACCGGCGAGTAAGTCGACGCCGAGGTCGAGGCTCGACGTGCAGACGACGGCACGCAGCGCGCTGCGGCGCAGGCCATCCTCGACCCAGTCGCGCACGTCGCGCTCGAGCGAGCCGTGGTGGAGCGCGATGTGGCCGGCCCAATCGGGACGCGCCTCGAGCAGCGCCTGGTACCAGATCTCGGTCGCCGAGCGCGCACGTTGGTGAACACGAGCGTCGAGCGCGCGCCTCGATCGCCGCGGATCACCTGCGGCAGCAGCTTGAGGCCGATGTGGCCGCGCCCACGGGAAAGCGCTCGATCGTCGCCGGCCGCGCGGTGGCGATCGCGATCGTCTTCGCCGTCGAGGCCGCGACGATGCGGCGCGCGCGCGCGTCGCGGGCCGAGCGAGGCACGCCAGCGCTTCGTCGAGATTGGCGAGCGTGGCCGACAGCCCCCACACGCGCAAGCCGCGGCACGCGCGCTGCGCAGCCGCGCGAGCGCGAGCTCGACCTGCACGCCGCGCTTGCGACGACATGCAGCTCGTGCCACTCGTCGACGACGACGGCGGCGAGATGCGCGAAACGCTCGCGCCAGTCGTCGCGCGACGAGCAGCAGCGTCAGGCTCTCGGGCGTCGTGACGAGCGCGGTCGGCAACCGGCGTTGCTGGCGCGCGCGTGCTGACGGTGACGATGTCGCCCGTGCGCACGTCGACGGTCCAGCGCGGCTGCAGCGCAGCGCGGCGCGCGCCAGCGCGAGCCCGGTGTCCGCGGCGAGCGCGCGCAGCGGCGTCAGCCACAGCACGCCAAGCGGAGGAGGGCTGTCCGCGCTACCGGCAGGGCCGAGAACGAGCGGCCGATCCACGCCGCATACGTCTTGCCCATGCCGGTCGGCGCGTGGATCAGGCCGGATCTACCGCGCGGAGGCCGTCCACACCGCGTCCTGGAACGGAAACGGTGTGTAGCCGCAGTGTTTCGAACCAGCGCGTCGCCGCGTCGACGATACGCGCGGCGGCTTCGTCCGTTTCGCGCGTCGCCGTCGCGGCGGCTGCGTCGCGCGCGACGCTCGCCGCCGGGTGGCTGACGGCGTCCGACGTCAATCGGCGGCGACCGCCACTTTCGCGAACGTCACCACGGCAGGCGCACCGCGAAAGCGCTCGAGCAGCGCGGCCTCGCGCGCCTTCGCGTCCTTCAGGTGGCGATCCTTCACGTGGCCGTAGCCGCGGATGTGCTCGGGGATCGACGCCAGACGAAACCGCCAGCTCGTAATTCTGACGGCGTCAGCCGTGCGAGCAGCTCGTCGATCGAGCGTCTCGTACTCGCGCTGATCAGCGCGCGCTCCTTCTGGCGCTCGTCGGTCCTCCCGAAGATGTCGAGCGCGCCGCCGCGGAACCTGCGCAACTTCGCAAGCACGCGAAACGCCTGCAGCATCCACGGGCCGTACGTCGACTTCTTCGGCTCGCCGCGTCTTGGGTCGGGCTTGTTCAGCGTCGGCGGCGCGAGATGGAAGCGGAGCTTGTAGTCGCCTTCGAACTGCGCGGCGACACGCTGCGTGAAGTCGGTCTCGGCGTAGAGCCGCGCGACTTCGTACTCGTCCTTGATCGCGAGCAGCTTGAAGTAATAGCGCGCGACGGCTTCGGTGAGACTCGGTCGCGCCTGGCTGCTTGACGGCCTCCGCCGCACGCACTTTGCGCGACGAGGTCCGTGTAACGCTTCGCGTACGCGGCGTCCTGGTAATCGGTGAGGAACTGCCGCTGCGACGCGTCGATCGTCTCGTCCAGCGACTCCGACAGCCGCTGCGATGTCGGGCTTGGCCATCGGGATCGCGGCGGCCGCCACTTTCGCGGGCTCGATCGCGGCGAGCCGGCCCCAGTTGAAGCTCAGCTTGTTCGACTCTACGCGCGGCGCCGTTCAGCTCGATCGCCCGGACGATCGACGCTTCGCCGAGCGGAAGCAGCCCGCGCTGGTACGCGTAGCCGACCATGAACAGGTTCGTCGCGATCGAATCGCCCATCAGGCCGGTGGCGAGCTTCGTCGCGTCGAGAAACTCGGCATCGCCCGGCGCCGACGGCGTCCTTGATCTCCTGCTCCATCGAGCCCGTCGGGAACGCGAGATCGGGCTCGCGCGTGAACTGCGCCGGCATGACGCAGCGCCGTGTTGACGAGCGCCTTGGTCACGCCTTTCTGCATCTTCGCGAGCGCCTCCGGGCCGACACCGGTCAGGATGTCGCAGGCGAGCACGAGCTGCGCTTCGCCAGCGGCGATGCGCGTCGCGTAGAGCTGCTCCGGCGTGTCGGCGATGCGCACGTGCGACACGACGGCGCCGTTCTTCTGCGCGAGGCCGGTCATGTCGAGCACGCTGCAGCCCTTGCCTTCCAGATGCGCCGCCATGCCGAGCAGTGCGCCGATCGTCACGACACCGGTGCCGCCGATGCCCGTGACGAGCAATGCCGTAGGGGCTGGCGCTCGACGCGTGCGAAGGCTCGGTCGGCATGCGGAAAGTCGACGCCTTCGGCCTTCTTCGGCTTGCGCAGCTGGCCGCCTTCGACGGTGACGAAGCTCGGGCAGAACCCGTTCACGCACGAGTAGTCCTTGTTGCACGACGACTGGTCGATCGTCCGCTTGCGGCCGAACTCGGTCTCGACCGGCGCGACCGACACGCAATTCGACTTGACGCCGCAATCGCCGCAGCCTTCGCAGACGAGCTCGTTGATGACGACGCGCTTCGCCGGATCGGCGAACTTGCCGCGCTTCCTGCGCCGGCGCTTTTCGGCCGCGCACGTCTGGTCGTAGAGCAGGATCGTGCATGCCCGACAGTGTCGCGCAGCTGTTCGCTGCACGGCGTCGAGATCGTCGCGATGGTGGATCTCGATGTCGCTCGGCGAAATAGCCCGACGGATACTTGTCGGGCTCGTCGCTGACGACGACGATCTTCGCTGACGCCTTCGGCCGCGCACTCGCTGCGCGATCGTCGCGCCGGCTGAGATCGGACCGTCGACCGGCTGGCCGCCGGTCATCGCCACGGCGTCGTTGTAGAGGATCTTGTACGTGATGTTGACGTTGGCGGCGACCGCGGCGCGGATCGCCAGGATGCCGCTGTGGTAGTACGTGCCGTCGCCGAGGTTCGCGAACACGTGCTTCTCGTCGGTGAACGGCGCCTGGCCGATCCATGGCACGCCTTCGCCGCCCATGTGCGTGAACGTCGACGTGCTGCGGTCCATCCAGATCGCCATCACGTGGCAGCCGATGCCGGCAGTCGCGCGGCTGCCTTCCGGCACGCTTGGTCGACGTGTTGTGCGGGCAGCCGGAACAGAAGTACGGCATGCCGCGCGAGACTGATCTTCGGCTTGCGCGAGCGCCGCTGCTCCTTCTGCGTTGATGCAGTCGACGCGCTGCGCGGATCCGTTCGATCGCGCGCGGATGCAGCTCGAGGCGCTCGATCCGCTGCGCGATGACGCGCGCGATCATCGCCGGCGTCAGCTCCGACAGCGCCGGCAGCAGCCAGTCGCCGTGCGGGCGCACCCATTCGCCCTTTTCGTCGAACTTGCCGACGACGCGCGGGCGCACGTCGTCGCGCCAGTTGTAGAGCTGCTCCTTCAGCTGGTACTCGACGATCTGCCGCTTCTCCTCGACGACGAGGATTTCCGTCGAGGCCTTCGGCGAACTGCCGCACGCCTTCCGGCTCGAGCGGCCACGGCATCGCGACCTTGTAACACGCGGATGCCGATCTCGGCGGCGTCGGCTTCGGTGATGCCGAGATCGTCGAGCGCCTGCCGCACGTCGAGATAGCTCTTGCCGCTGGTGATGATGCCAAGGCGCGGCTTCGGCGAGTCGATGACGATCCGGTTCAGCTTGTTGACGCGGCAGTAATGCAGCGCCGCGTAGATCTTGTAGTCCTGCATCCGCGCTTCGGTCTCGAGGAATGCCGTCGGGCCAGCGGATCGACACGCCGTCGGGCGGCAGCGGAAAGTCGTCGGGCACGATGATCTGCGTGCGCGGTCGGCGTCGACGTACACGGACGCCGAGCTCTCGACGGTGTCCGGCACGCACTTGAAGCCGACCCAGCAGCCCGAGTAGCGCGCACATCGCCCAGCCGTGCAGGCCGAGGTCGAGGATCTCCTGCACCGACGACGGATACAGCACCGGCATCATCGCCGCCGAGAACTGGTGGTCGGACTGGTGCGGCAGCGTCGACGACTTGGCGGCGTGATCGTCGCCGGCCAGCACCAGCACGCCGCCGTGCTTCGACGTGCCGGCGAAGTTCGCGTGCTTGAACACGTCGCCGCAGCGGTCGACACCGGGCCCCTTGCCGTACCACATCGCGAACACGCCGTCGTACGTTTGCGCCCTCGTACAGATTGACCTGCTGCGTGCCCCAGACCGCAGTCGCGGCGAGGTCCTCGTTGAAGCCCGGGCTGGAACTTGATGTGCGCGCGGTCGAGGAACTTCTGCGCCTTCCACAGCGACTGGTCGAGTCGCGCCGAGCGGCGAGCCGCGATAGCCGGAGACGAAGCCGCCGGTCTTCAGCCCGGCGAGCGTATCGCGCTGCCGCTGGAGGATCAGCAGCCGGACGAGCGCCTGGACGCCGGTGAGGAAGACGCGTCCGGATCCGAGCTCGAACTTGTCGTCGAGCGAGACGTCGCGAAGGGGAGGCGGGGTTACCGCGCCGGTAATGGCCATCGACAAGCTCCAAGAATCGTGTTCCGGATTTCGCCGCGACGTGCGTCGCGCGGCCTTAGGGAGTCGCGGCGATTGTGTCGCCGGCCTTGCGTGAACGCGAATTTTACGCCGAATCGAAGCGGCCGTCCGTCACGGGCTTACGGTGATCCGCCGGGCGCGGATCGCCTGCTCAGGCGCCGAGCAGGCCGCGCGCGATCGCTGATGACGAACAGCACGTTGGGTCGTTGCGGATCCCGGCTCGCCATCGTCGGCTCCGCTTTAGCCCATCACGATGCCGCCGTCGACGTTGAACGCCGCGCCGGTCGTGAAGTCGCAGTCGTCGGACGCGACGAACAGCGCCATGGGGTTGCGCGACGGGTCGCCGACAAGCTTTCGCCGCTGGCTCGGTCAGCCGATCATCGTCGAGGTCACGCGCAGTCGCTTACGCGAAAGCGCGGCCTGGCGCGCTTTCCTATGCGGGATCAGCGCGCGGCACCGATCGATGACTGCCACTGAGCCGGGCGCTACGGTGGCGACGCCCGCTGTCGTTACACGGGTCGCGTCGATTACGTGCACATCGAGCCCGGCGCACACCCGCATGGCAGCTACGCCAATCGACCGAGTGCGACGCCCAGCGCGATTGACTTCGCGGCGGCCGCAAGCGCGCGGCGGCGCATGGCAGTGCGTCGGCTAGAATGGGCTCATCGTTCCTGATGAGCATCGGCATGGCAGCGGATCTTCTCGACGCCGTTGAAATCGAAACGGCGTCCGGCCCGGATGCGTCCGTGATCTGGATGCACGGACTCGGCGACGACGGCAAAGGATGGTCGGAGGTCGTGCCGGCGCTGAACCTGCCGAAGTCGCTCGCCGTCCGTTTCATCTTCCCGCATGCACCCGTCGTTGCCGTCACGATCAACAACGGCATGCGGATGCGTGCGTGGTACGACATTCGCCAAGCGAATCTCAACGAGCGCGCCGACGTCGACGGCGTGCGGCGCTCGCAGGCGCACGTCGAGGCGCTCGTCACGCGCGAGACGACGCGGGGCGTCGCGTCGCGTCGCGTGCTGCTCGCCGGATTTTCGCAAGGCGGGGCCATCGCGCTGTACGCCGGCGTGCAGTCACGCCGAGCGCCTCGGCGGATTGATCGGATTGTCGACGTACCTGATCGGCGCGGATCGCGTGGTGGCGGAGGCGAGTGCGGCGAATCGCGACGTTCCGGTGTTCATGGCACACGGCACGTACGATCCCGTCGATGCAGCTGGCGTGGGCCGAGCGTTCGCGCGACGCGTTGCGCGCGGGCGGCTGGCCCGTCGAATGGCACGTGTACCCGATCGAGCATTCCGCCGTGATCGAAGAGATCGTCGCCGTTGGCGAGTTCATCGTAAAAACACTTTGTTAACAGCAATTTATATAAATTATTTAACGTGAATTCTACTACTCGTTTTACCCGGCCGGTTCGCTCAAGCGCGATGCGCGCGTCATCGGCGTCGTCAGCCTCGCGCATGGCGTATCGCACTTCCTGCAACTGGCGCTGCCGCCGCTGTTTCCGCTACTGCGCGCCGAGTTCGACGTCTCGTGGACGCTGCTCGGGTTCATCGCCGGCACGTTCTACATCGCGAGCGGCGTCGTGCAGATTCGCCGCGGGCTTCGTCGTCGACCGGCTCGGCGCGCGACCGGTGCTGCTCGGCGGCATGGCATTGCTGGTCGTCGGCACGCTGCTGGCGTCGCTCGCGCCGAATCCGTGGTGGATCTTTCCGTGTGCGGCGATCATGGGCGCGGGCAACGGCGTGTTCCATCCGTCCGATTTCGCGATCCTCAACGCGCGAACGTCACGGTGCGGCGGCTGGGCCATGCCTATTCGACGCACGGTGTCGGCGGCAATCTCGGCTATGCGCTCGCGCCGATCGTCAGCTTCGGACTCGGCGCGGCGTTCGGCTGGCGCGTGGCGATTGCCGCGATGGGTGTGTGCGGACTGATCGTCCTCGGCGTTCTCGCGAGCCAGCGCAGCGTGCCTCACGTCGCACCGCGCCGCCGACGCGCACTTGCACACGCTGAAAGGCAGCGTCGGACTGTTCGTCAAGCCGGCGATCCTGCTGTGCTTCGCTTACTTCGTGTTCCAGACGGCGGCGGCCGTCGGACTGCAGACATTCCTGCCGCTCGGCGCTCAACGCCGGTCTCGCCGTGCCGCTGGTCGTCGCGACGTCGGCCGTCACCGCCTATCTGCTCGGCGGAACCGCAGGCATCGTCATCGGCGGGTTTCTGGCGGTGCGCACGTTGCGGCACGACCGCGTCGCCGCCACCGGCCTGCTGCTCGGTGCGGCGTTGCTCGCGCTGATCGCGGCGAACGCGGTGCCGATGCCGTGGATCGTGCCGGTGTTCGTCGTCGATCGGGCTGTTCATCGGCGCGACGGGGCCGTCGCGCGACCTGATCGTGCGGCAACGCAACGCCGCAAAGGCGCCGCGGGACGCGTCTACGGCTTCGTCTACTCCGGCCTCGACCTCGGTGCGATGCTCGGCCCCGTCTGGTTCGGCATCGATGCTCGATCACGGCCTGGCGCGCGAAGTCTTCTTCGTCATCGGCGCGCTGTTCGTCGTCGCGATCGGCACCGTCGTCCAGGTGCGCCGCGTCGCGGTGCCGCGCGCGGCCTGACAAGCGGCGATGGATCTCGGCCTCACCGGTCGGCGCGCGCTGGTCTGCGCAGCCAGCAAAGGGCTCGGTCGGGGATGCGCCGAGGCGCTCGCCCGCGAAGGTGTCGACGTCACGATCTGCGCGCGCACCGCGGCGGACGTCGAGCAGCGCGGCCGCGGAGATCGGTGCGGCTGGCCGGACGCAACGTCGCGTGGGTCGCTTGCGACATCACGACAGCCAGCGGCCGCGCGCAGGCGCTCGCCGCGTGTCCGCAACCGGACATCCTCGTCAACAACGCGGGCGGCCCGCCGCCGGGCGACTTTCGCGACTGGGATCGCGACGCCTGGCTGCGCGCGCTCGACGCGAACATGCTGACGCCGATCGAGCTGATCAAGGCGACGGTCGACACGATGATCGAGCGCAGGTTCGGCCGCATCGTCAACATCACGTCGAGCGGCCGTGAAGGCGCCGATCGACGTCCTCGGCCTCTCCAACGGCGCGCGCTCGGGCCTGACCGGCTTCGTCGCCGGGCTCGCGCGCAAGCGTCGTGCGCGCACAACGTCACGATCAACAACCTGCTGCCCGGCGCGTTCGCCACCGATCGGCTGCGCACGAACATTCAGATCGCGCGCGAGGCCGCCGGCAAAGTCGTTCGACGAGGTTCGCGACGCCGCGATGGATGCGACGCCGGCGGGACGCTTCGGCGACCCGCGCGAGTTCGGCGCGATCTGCGCGTTCCTGTGCAGCGTACACGCCGGCTACATCGTCGGGCCAGAACCTGCTGATCGACGGCGGCGCGTATCCGGGAACGTTCTAGGCCTGTTAACGGGCCCCGACGACATGATCGACCTCTACTACTGGACGACGCCGAACGGCCACAAGCTCGACGATGTTCCTCGAGGAAACCGGGCTTCCGTACACGGTGAAGCCGGTCAACATCTCGCAAGCGGCGAGCAGTTCGCGCCCGACGTTCCTCGACGATCGCGCCGAACAACCGGATTCCGGCGATCGTCGATCACGCACCGGAGCATCGGCGGTGGCGCCGGTTTCGCTGTTCGAATCGGGCGCGATCCTGCTCTATCTCGCCGACAAGACCGGCAAGCCTGATTCCCACGGACGGCATGCGCGCTGGCGAGTGCATCCAGTGGCTGTTCTGGCAGATGGCGAGGCTTGGGGCCGATGGCTCGGCCAGAATCACCACTTCGCGCAGCTACGCGATCGAGCAAGATTCCCTACGCGATCGATCGCTACGTCAATGAGACCGGACGGCTTTATGCAGTGCTCGATCGACAGCTGCGCCGACCGCGAGTTCATCGTCGACAGCTACTACTCGATCGCCGACATGCGCGTGCTATCCGTGGATCCAGCCCGAGCGGCAGCGGCAGAACATCGACGAGCTTCCCGCACCTGAAGCGCTGGCAGGCGGCGATCGCCGCGCGCCCTGCGACAGCAGCGCGCCTACGCGATTGCGAAGACGATCAACGTGGCGCCGGCGATCAGCGACGAGGAATCGCGGAAGATCCTGTTCGGGCAGGGGCGGCATACCGTTCGCTGAACGGCGCGGTGCCGCAAGTGCGGCGGCACGCGCGAACTAGGGCCTGTTAGCAGGCCCTAATGCAGAGCGTCCCAGCCGTTCGCGGAACCTTCGCGACGATCCGGAACCCCGACATCGCGCCGAGCGGCTCGACGACCGCCATCTCGCCTTCGGCAAGATACGGTGCGCCGGCGAGCGCATGGAACGGGTTGCCGTGGCTGACGATCGCCAGGTTGGCGCCCGGGGCCGCCGGCGTCGACAGCAGCGTTTTCAGCGCCGCGTAGCGCTCGCGATCGTCGGTTTGCGGCAGGGCCGCCGCGCACGCGCGAGCATCGGCCGTGCGCACGGCCGAAACACGAGCTCGCGCGGTTTCGCGTCGTGCGGCAGAACGGGCTCGCGAGCACCGTCGTGACCGGGATGTGCAGCCGCCGAATCGCCGCGCCGATCGCTCGCGCATCGGCGCGGCCGCTGATCGGTGAGGTTGCGCTGCTGCGCGCAATCCTCGTAGCCGCGTCATCTGTCGTCGTTCTGGCCGAAGTCCGTCGCGGCGTGGCGAAAGTAGAGCACGAAGCCACCGTGCTGCAGCGCGGCGCGCAACGCGGTGCCCGTCAGCGACTCCGGGCGAATCCGCGGGCGCAGCGACCGTGACGGCGCACGCCACGGCGAGCAATCCAGCATTCGCCAGATCGCAGCAAGGCGTCCTGCGCTCATGTTGGCGTTCGCAGGACCTCAGCCGCCGGAGGGCGCGCGTCAGCGCCGCGTCGACGAGCGCGATGACGGCCTCGGCGGCTTCGCGCGGCAGCGAATCATCGGCATCGAAAGCGATGTCGCCATCGGGCGTCGGGAAGCGCCCGTTGCGCGACACGCGGCTGAAGTCCTGCAGCTCGCGATCCAGCAGATGCGTCGGCACGACGTTGCCCATCGCGTTGAAGATCGACTCGATGCGGCCCGGGAAGCTTGCGTTCCCATTCGCGCAGCATCGCGCCGACCTGCTTGCGCTGCAGGTTCTCCTGCGAGCCGCACAGCGTGCACGGGATGAGCGGGAACGGCCGTCGCTTCGGCATAAGCGGCGAGGTCGCGCTCGCGCACGTAGGCGAGCGGGCGGATCACGACGTGGCTGGCCGTCGTCGGACACGAGCTTCGGCGGCATCGTCTTCAGCTTGCCGCCGAAGAACAGGTTGAGGAAGAACGTCGCCAGCAGGTCGTCGCGGTGATGGCCGAGCGCGATCTTGGTCGCGCCGAGCTCGCCGGCGACGCGATAGAGCACGCCGCGGCGCAGCCGCGAGCACAGCGAGCACATCGTCGCGCCTTCGGGGATCAGGCGCTTGACGACGCTGTACGTGTCCTGCTCGGCGATGCGGAACGCGACGCCGCGCTCGGTCGAGGTAACGCGGCAGCACGTCGGCGGGAAACCCGGGCTGCTTCTGGTCGAGGTTGACCGCGACGAGCTCGAACGGCATGCGGCGCGCGTCTCTTGCAGCGACAGCAGGATGTCGAGCAAGCCGTAGCTGTCCTTGCCGCCCGACAGGCAGACCATCACGCGGTCGCTCGGCCTCGATCATCGGAATAGTCGGCGATCGCCTGGCCGGTGAGCCTGCGCAGCCGCTTGCGGGCTTGCCGAGCTCGAAGTCGGCCTTGCGCGTGTCGGGCCGCCCGTCGTCGCGGCGAGGTGGGCGTTCGTGCCGAGCGCTGATTCGGTCATTCGTCGATTCTACTGCAGTGCGTCGTCGCTCTTTTCGCGCGCCGCGGCCGTCGGTCAGCGACGGTTTGCGGCACTACGCGATGACGCGTGAGCGCTGCGCGTGTAGACGACATGCGTGCACGCATCGTTGCGGGGGTCGCACGGACGCCACGACAATGCGCCGCGGCAACGATCGAGGGGAGGTGGTTGCGACGGTTGACGCTGAGGAGCGTGGAGCTCCACCCTTTGGACGGGAAAGCGTCGACCCGGCGCAACCGAAGTCGAATGTGCAAGGGCGATGCCAGCCGGCACGAACGGCCGCAAGCGTCGCGCCGCCGAAACCCGCGGACGATCGCGCTGCGTTGTGCAACATCCGGATCGTTCCGCACGCTCGAATGAAAACGGCCGTCGCGCTGACGGCCGTTGCTCACTACAGAATCGACCTTACTTCTTCGGGGCTTCCTTGGCAGCTTCGTTCTGCCTTCTGCGCGGCGTCGTTGGCCTTCGCGGCGGCGTCCCTGACGCGTCGGCTGCCTGGTTTCGCGTCCTTCGTCGTATCGGACGCGGACTTCGCGGCGTCGGCTGCAGCGTTGGTTGCGTCCTTCGCAGCGGCCGAGGCGGCGGTCGCGGCATCCTTGGTTGCGGTGGCTGCGCTGTCGGCGGCCTTCGATGCCGATGCCTTCGCCTTGTCGGCGGCTTGCTGCGATTCCTGGCCACAGGCTGCGAGCGTTGCGGTCAACGCGATCGCCGTCAGCGCGGTATGCATGAGTCTGGTCATTTTCGTCTCCCGATCCTGATCGATTGAACGTTGGTGGACGTCGCGGATTGCGAACCTCGGCGGCGCCTCCCGTCAGCCCATTATTATAGCGAGCCGCGCGCGTCGGCGTTCCCACCACGCGAGCCAAAGCCCGCTCCCTACGATGATCGATATGCCCGATCGCGGACACGCCGTCCGGATGCTGGCCAAAGACGGCACGAGACCCAGCGCCGTCGCCCACAGGATCTGCAGGTACGTGAACGGCGTCAGCAGCGACGCGGTGCGTGCATGTAGGCGTGCGTCAGGCACCAGTGGCCGAGCCCGCCAGGAGTCCCATCAGCAGGAACAGCAGCGGTGCCGAAGCCGTCGAGCGGCGGCAGCTCGAGCGTGACCGCGAGCGCCAGCGAAAGCACGGACAGTGCCGACAGTGGCGCTGGCAGAAGAGCGTCGTATTCGGACGCTCGTCAGGCAGCTTGCGCGATCAAGCAGCTGGTGAGCGCGTTCGCCCAGCGCAGCGCCGACCGAGCGGCGGCACGGCCGGATGCATGACCGCCGATCCGGGACACGCAGCAGGATCAGGATTGCCCGGCGGAAAACGACATGCGACCGGCGCGATCAGCGCGCGCCGCCGGCGCGTGCTCGCACCGGCGGCCAGGACGAAGGCGCGACGATGAAGAGATCGGCGCGCAGGAATGCGATCGCCGATGCCTCGGCGGAGAGCGGCAGATAGCGCAGCCCCGCCGAAAAAGCCGAGGCGTCGCGAGCACCAGCATCAGCCGAAGCAGCGAACGAGGTGCAGCGGCGAGTCGCTCGGCAGTAATGCCGGGAACGCGACGGCCCCCGCGCGGTGCCACCCGCAGCGCGGCGGCGACGAACGGCATCTGCCCCGCATGGCGGGCCCAGACGACGAGCAGCAGCGAGTGATCGCGCACGAGATGCCTGCCGGTCGCATCGGGGCCCGACAGGCACTGCAATCCGGCGAGCAGGAACAGCGGCAGCGCGTGCGCCAGCCCGCGCTGCATCGCTTCTTCTAAGTCTTAGGCGCGCCGATCGCGCAGCTCGCTCAGGCCACGGCTCGCGCAGGACTGAACGGCAGGATGCCGCCGTGGTGGTAGTAGTCGACCTCGATCGGCGTGTCGATGCGGCAGCAGCACCGTGACATCGTCTGCCGCGTGCCGTCCTGTGCGGTGGATCGTCGAGCGTCACGTCCATCTGCGGCTGATGCGTCCTCGAGGCACGGTGATGTCGAACGTCTCGTCGCCTGTGATGCCGAGCGACTGCGACGCTGTCGCGTGCCCTTGAACTGCAGCGGCAGCACGCCCATGCCGACCAGGTTCGAGCGGTGGATGCGCTCGAAGCTCTCGCGCGATCACCGCCTTGACGCCGAGCAGCTGCGTGCCTTTCGCCGCCCAGTCGCGCGACGACTCCGGTGCCGTATTCCTCGCCGCCGAACACGACGGTCGGCGTCGCCTTGCGCGATGTACTTCATCGCCGCGTCGTAGATCGGACATCCTGCTCGTCCGCCCGGCTGGAACAGCGTGACGCCGCCTTCGCTCGCGCGTGCCGTCCGGCACGCGGCGGCAGCATCAGGTTCTTGATGCGCACGTTGGCGAACGTGCCGCGCATCATCACCTCGTGGTTGCCGCGGCGCGAGCCGTAGCTGTTGAAGTCGGCGACCGTCGACGTCGTGCTCGAGCAGGTAGATGCCGGCGGGCGAGGTCGGCTTGATCGAGCCGGCGGGCAGATGTGGTCGGTCGTGACCGAGTCGCCGAAGATGCCGAGCGCGCGCGCGCCCTGATGTCGGCGATCGCGCGTCGGGCGTCATCGTGAACCCGTCGAAGAACGGCGGCTTGGCGATGTAGGTCGACGTCGGCCAGTCGTAGACCTGGCCCGTCGCGCCGGCGATCGTGCCTCCACAGCGGATTGGCGTTGGCGAAGATCGCCGTAGAGCCTGCCGGTAGATCGCGGGATCGCGTCGCGTACGTGCATCACGGCGCGCGATCTCGTGCGACGTCGGCCAGATGTCGCTGCAGGAAGACGGGCTTGCCGTCCTTGCCGTCGCCGAGCGGCTCGGTCGTCAGGTCGTGCAGCACGGTGCCGGCGATCGCGTAGGCGACGACGAGCGGCGGCGACGCGAGGAAGTTCGCCTTGAGGTTCGGATGGATGCGCGCCTCGAAGTTGCGGTTGCCCGACAGCACGGCGGCGCAGATCGAGGTCGTTGCGTCGACGATCGCGTCGTTGATCTCGGGCGCGCAGGTCGCCGGCGTTGCCGATGCACGTCGTGCAGCCGTACGCGGCGACGGTCGAAGCCGAGCTGCTCGAGGTAGGGCAGCAATCCGGCCTTGGTCAGGTAGTCGGTGACCACGCGCGAGCCGGGCGCGAGCGACGTCTTGATGTGCCGCTTCACGCGTCAGGCCGCTTGCTCGACGGCCTTCTTCGCGAGCAGACCCGCGGCGAGCAGCACGCTCGGGTTCGACGTATTCGTGCACGACGTGATCGCGGCGATCAGCACGTCGCCGTTGCCGATGTCGACCGGCTTCGCCGTCGCGGCTCGTCGTACGCGGTCGGGCGTGGGCCGGTTGTTGACCATCTCGACGACGTCGCGCGGCGTGCCCGTTGCGGCGACTGCATGCTGACGCGTCGCTGATCGCGCCACGCCGCTGCCGGCGACCATCGGCGTCACGATAGCGCTGGTCGAGCTTGTCCGGCGGCTTGGCGAAACCCGTTCTCGCTGACCGGCTTGCTGAAGAGCTCGGCGAACGCCGCCTTGCGATCGTCCGCAGCTCGATGCGGTCCTGCGGGCGCTTCGGTCCCGCGAGCGACGGCGCTGACCGAGCGCGCAGGTCGAGCGACAGCGTCTTCGTGTAGTCGATCGTCGCCGGCCGCGGGCATGCCGAACAGGCCCTGCGCCTTGAAATAGCGACTCGAACGCGTCGATCTCCGCCGTCGGTGCGGCCGGTGCTGGCGCAGGTAGTCGATCGGTCGCCTCGTCGACCGGGAAGAAGCCCATCGTCGCGCCGTACTCCGGCGCCATGTTGCGCGATCGTCGCGCGATCGGGCACCGACAGCGACGCCGTGCCCTCGCCGAAGAACTCGACGAACTTGCCGACGACCTTCTCCTTGCGCAGCATCTCGGTGACGGTGAGCACGAGGTCGGTCGCGGTCACGCCTTCGGTGAGCTTGCCCTTCAGCTCGACGCCGACGACGTCCGGCGTCAGGAAGTACACCGGCTGGCCCAGCATGCCGGCTTCGGCCTCGATGCCGCCGACGCCCCAGCCGACGACGCCGATGCCGTTGATCATCGTCGTGTGGCTGTCGGTGCCGACCAGCGTGTCGGGGTAGTAGACGCCGTCCTTCGCGATGCACGCCGCGCGCCAGGTACTCGAGGTTGACCTGGTGCACGATGCCGATGCCCGGCGGCACGACCTTGAACGTGTCGAACGCCTGCATGCCCCATTTCATGAACTGGTAGCGCTCGGCGTTGCGCTCGAACTCGAGCTTCATGTTGAGGTCGAGCGCGTCCTTGCGTGCCGTAGTGGTCGACCATGCACCGAGTGGTCGACGACGAGGTCGACCGGCACCAGCGGCTCGATCACCTTCGGGTTCTTGCCCATGTCGCTGGCGACGTTGCGCATCGCCGCCAGATCGCCGAGCAGCGGGCACGCCGGTGAAGTCCTGCAGCACGACGCGCGCGACGACGAACGGAATCTCGTCGGTGCGCGCGCGCGGTCGGCGCCCAGTCGGCGAGCTCGCTGCACGTGCTGCCTCGGTCACCTTCTTGCCGTCGCAGTTGCGCAGCACCGACTCGAGCACGATGCGGATCGAGACCGGAAGCCGCGAGATCTTGCCGACGCCCGCGGCCTCGAGCGCAGGCAGCGAATAGATAGCGTGCCCGGAAGCGCCCGAAGCCAGGCTGAAGCGTTTGTGCGGCGTATCGAACAGGTTGTATCGTCATCGGGAGCTCTCTTCAGGTGTCGGTCGGACTGTGGCGGCGTAAGCGCCGGCGGCGCGCGCCTTCGGCGGCGCGCCTCTATGTTCCATCATCGCGTCGCGCATATTGAGCGTCTGCCCGTTCGGCAGCATCATGTCGCCGGGCCGCTGGCCAGCCTTGCACGCGCCGACGTTGCGTGCCGTCGATGCACGGTCGTGATTTCCGTCTGCACTCGTGCAGCGGCGGATCGAAGGTCGCTGTCGACTCTCGGTGCGGTACGCGGTGTTGCCGGTGAGCGTCATCGCCGACGTCGTAGTGCATGCGTCTGTCGCCGATGATCGCAGACGACGTCGACGGTCACGCCGGTTGCCCGACGAGCTTGAACTCGTGCTTGCTGCACATGCCCTGCATCGCGCCGCGCCCATGTCGAACATCTCCGTTCATGTCCGCGCACCGAGTCGTCGAGGCACATCGTCGATGCGCGGTTGCATCTGCGGCTTGGCCCGCCGCGCCGCGCGATCCGTCTCCCACAGGCCGGCCTTCAGCTTCGGCGGATCGTCGCGCGCGACGCTCGGCACGGCCAAGAGCGGCGAGCAGCAGGACGAGCAATGCGCATCCGTAGGATCCTATGAATGAACGTGCCAGACGTCGCTGCACGGTTGTCTGCGTCGAGAGCGCATGGGCGATTCAGATGCACCAGCAGGTCGACGAACTCGTGCACCGGCATCGCTTCGAGCCTGTCGGCGTCGAGCGCGACGTCGAGGATCGCGCGCTGCTGCTTCGCCGGGAAAGCGCCGCGCGAGGTTGGTCTGGAACTTCTCGACCAGCACGGGAATGCCTTCCTTGCGCCGCCGGCGGTGGCCGATCGGATACTCGACGACGACTTCCTTCGAGCTGCGTGCCGTCGTTGAACTCGACGGTGATCGCATTGGCGATCGAGCGCTTGTCCGGATCGAGGTAGTCGCTGCGAGAACTGCTTGTCCTCGACGCAGACCATCTTCGCGCGCAGGGCGGTCGATGCGAGGATCGGCGGCGACGCTGTCCTCGTAGTCGGCGGCGGTGAGCCGGCCGAAGATCAGCGGCACGGCGACCATGTACTGGATGCAGTGGTCGCGGTCGGCCGGATTGGCGAGCGGCCCCTGCTTGTCGATGATGCGGATCGCCGACTCGTGCGTGCGGATCGTGATCTGCGCGATGTCGTCGAGCCGGTCGCTTGACGCTGCGGGTGGAGCTGCCATCGCGCATTCGACCGCGGTCTGCGCGTGGAATTCGGCCGGGAAGCTGATCTTGAACAGCACGTTCTCCATCACGTAGCTGCCGTACGGCCGCTGGAACGTGAACGGCGTTGCCCTTGAACAGCACGTCGTAGAAGCCCCAGGTCTTCGCGGTCAGCACCGACGGATAGCCCATCTCGCCGGTCTTGCGCGATCAGCGCGAGCCGCACGGCGCGCGACGTCGCGTCGCCGGCCGCCCAGCTCTTGCGCGAGCCGGTGTTCGGCGCGTGGCGATAGGTGCGCAGGCTCTGGCCGTCGACCCACGCCAGCGAAACGGCGTCGATGATCTCGTCGCGCGACGAGGCCCAGCATGCTGCGCGACGACGGCGGTCGGACGCGACCTTGACCAGCACGACGTGGTCGAGCCCGACGCGGTTGAAGCTGTTCTCCAGCGCGATCACGCCCTGGATCTCGTGCGCCTTGATCATCGCCGGTCAGCACGTCCTGCATCGTCAGCGGCGCGCTTGCCCGCGGCGACCGCGTTGCGCGACAGCCAGTCGGCGGTCGGCGAGGATGCCGCCGAGATTGTCCGACGGATGGCCCCATTCCGCGGCGAGCCAGGTGTCGTTGAAGTCGAGCCAGCGGATCATCGCGCCGATGTTGAACGCCGCCTGCACCGGATCGAGCTGAAACTGCGTGCCCGGCACCTTGGCGCCGTTCGGCACGACCGTGCCCGGAACGATCGGGCCGAGCAGCTTGGTGCAGGCCGGATAGGACAGCGCCTCGAGGCCGCAGCCGAGCGTATCGATCAGGCAGTAGCGCGCGCGGTCTCGTAACGCCTCCGTGCTCTTGATCTCGTAGCTCGCGCGCGTAGTCGGCGATGTCGACGAGGACCGCAGTCGGGCTCGGGTCGGACGTTGCGAGATCTGGGCTGACATGGTGTCTCGTGGCGCTGACCTTCAGCTCGCGCTTGGTCGATCGGGATGAACGCGCTGGTCGTCAGGACCGGTGTAGTTCGCCGACGGCCGGATGATCTTGCCGTCGATGCGCTGCTCGATCACGTGCGCGGCCCAGCCGGCGGTGCGCGAGATGACGAACAGCGGCGTGAACATCGCGCGTCGGCACGCCCATCATGTGGTAGCTGCACCGCGCGAGAACCAGTCGAGGTTGGCGAACATCTTCTTCGCGTCCCACATCACCGCTCTCGATGCGCTCGGCGATGTCGAACATCTTCATGTTGCCCGCGTCCTCGCGACAGCTGCGCGCGACCTCCTTGATCACCTTGTTGCGCGGGTCGCCGATCGTGTAGACCGGGTGGCCGAAGCCGATGATCGACCTCCTTGCGCCTCGACGCGCCGGCGGATGTCCGCTTCGGCTTCGTCGGGGCTGTCGTAGCGCTTCTGCGATCTCGAATGCGAACCTCGTTGGCGCCGCCGTGCTTGGGTCCGCGCAGCGCGCCGATCGCGCCGGTGATCGCCGAGTACATGTCGGAGCCGGTGCCGGCGATCACGCGCGCGGTGAAGGTCGAGGCGTTGAACTCGTGCTCGGCGTAGAGGTTGAGCGAGGTGTGCATCGCGCGCACCCACGACGCGCGGCGGCGTCGCGCCGTGCAGCAGATGCAGGAAGTGGCCGCCGATCGAGTCGTCGTCGGTCTCGACGTCGATGCGCTTGCCGTTGCTGGCTGCAGTGATACCAGTACAGCAGCATCGAGCCGAGCGAGGCCATCAGCCGGTCGGCGATGTCGCGCGCGCCTGGCGACGCTGTGGTCGTCCTTCTCGGGCAGCACGCGTGCCGAGCGCCGAGACGCGCGGTGCGCATGACGTCCATCGGATGCGCGGCCGCCGGAATGCTGCTCGAGCATCTCGCTGCACCGGCTCGGGCACGCCGCGCAGCGCCTCGAGCTTTGCCTTGTAGCGCGGCGAGCTCGGCGCGCGGTCGGGCAGCTTGCCGTGCACCAGCAGGTGCGCGATCTCCTCGAATTCGCAGATCGTCGGCGATGTCGAGGATGTCGTAGCCGCGGTAGTGCAGGTCGTTGCCGGTGCGGCCGACCGTGCACAGCGCGGTGTTGCCGGCGGCGACGCCGGACAGGCGCGACGGACTTCTTCGGTTTCGGCCGCCAGCGACGGCGTCGCTATCGATCGGTCATGCAAGCTGCTCCTCGGTTTCTCGGCTTGCGAACAGCTGGTCGAGCTTCTGCTCGTAGCGCGTGGTAGCCGAGGTAGTCGTAGAGCTCGCCGCGCGTCTGCATCGCCGTCGACGACGTTCTTCTGCGTGCCGTCGCGCGCGCATGCGCCTGATAGACGTCGAGCGCCGCCTTGTTCATCGCGCGGAACGCCGACAGCGGGATAGAGCGCGATCGCCGACGCCGGCGCTCGGCGAGCTCGTCGACGCGTGAACAGCGGCGTCTGCGCCGAACTCGGTGATGTTGGCGAGGACCGGCACCTCGACCGCGTCGGCGAACTGCCGGTACATCGCGAGCTCGGTGATCGCCTCCGGGAAGATCATGTCGGCGCCGGCCTCGACGCAGGCGCGCGCGCCGGTCGATCGCCGCCTCCAGGCCCTCGACGGCCAGCGCATCGGTGCGCGCCATGATCACGAAGTCCGGAGTCGGTTCGCGCGTCGACGGCGCGCCTTGACGCGGTCGACCATCTCCTGCCTGGCGACGAGCTCCTTGCCGGGCCGGTGGCCGCAGCGCTTGGCGCCGACCTGGTCCTCGATGTGCATCGCCGCCGGCGCCGAACTTGATCAGCGACTTGACGGTGCGCGCGATGTTGAACGCCGACGCGCCGAAGCCGGTGTCGACGTCGACCAGCAGCGGCAGCGTCGCAGACGTCGGTGATGCGGCGCACGTCGGTGAGCACGTCGTCGAGCGTCGCTGATGCCGAGGTCGGGCATGCCGAGCGAGCCCGCGGCCACGCCGCCGCCCGAGAGGTAGATCGCCCTGTAGCCGGCGCGCTCGGCCAGAGCGCGTGGATAGGCGCAGATCGCGCCGGGAACCTGCAGCGGTTGCTCGGCGGCCAGCGCGCGCGGAACTCGTGCCGGGCGATGAGCGGTCATCATGCGCCGCGACCGGCGGCTTGCCACGGCCGCTCCGGCGGAGGCGTCGACACGAAGAACGCCGCGCCGGCGGCCGGGAGCGCTGCCCCGGAGGCGTGTGCGCGCTGGAGCATCGTCCCAGCAGTAGCGATACGACGCGCGGTCATAGAGCTTGTTCGTCGTGCCGGATCGGCGCCCAGGCGGCGGCCTGCGCGGCGACGAGCACCGCCACCGCGGTGGCGAGCTCCGCCTCGTCGGGCTGGAACGCCGACACGATCGGGCTCGATCTGCGAAGGGTGGATGCTCCACATGCGCAGGAAACCGAATTCCTTGCGCGCGCGCCTGCGTCGGCACGCACCACGGCGGGATCGTCGAGCGCGAGCGTCACGCCGTGCGCCGGTACCACGGAGTGCGCGAGCGCGGCTGCGACCATCTCGCACTTCGCATGGCGCACCAGCGGATGATCGAACTGGCCGGGGCTGACCATCGCCGAGGACGGTATCGCGCCGTGGTGCGCGCTGACGAAGTCGAGGGTTCCGAAGTCGAGGACTCGACACGCCGGGGAGCGCGGCGATCGACCAGGCCTCGTGCACCGCGCCCGGTGTTTCGATCATGATGCTTACCGGGATCGTTGCGCCGCAGGTCGGCACGCAAGGCTTCGGCGCGCAGGATGCGCAGGAAGCGCGACACGTCGGCCGCCGAGTGCGCCTTGGGCAAGGTCACGAACGCCAGCCGGTCGCCGGCCTCGCCGAGCAGGATATCGAGCTCGGCGCGCCAGGCGGGTGCGACAGATCGTGGATCCGCGCGCCGACGCGCCCGTGCACGTTCTCGCCGCCCTTGATGAGCGCTGCCATCGCCTTCGCGTGCGCACGCTCCCTCCCACGGGGGCGCCGTCCTCGCAATCGCAGGCGATGTCGAACACGGGTCCGCGGCTCGCGCTGGAGCGACAACGCGTTGCGGATATAGCGCTCGCTGCCGGCGTAATGAACGCACGGGGCAGCGGCGCCATTGCGCGCTCGGTGCCATAGAGCGCCGCGGCGGGATGAAGGTTCTGGGGCATCTCTCGGTCCTGAGCGAAGCTGTCGCGGAGCTGCGGCTAGCCGAGCAGCGAAGCGACGCCGGTGCGCTCCTCCTCCAGCTCCTTGAGCGTCGCGTTCATCTTCTCGCGCGAGAACTCGTCGATCTCGAGATCCCGGACGAGCTCGTATTCGCCGCCTGCGGTGGTTACCGGAACACCGTACATCGATGTCATGGGGGATGCCGTAGCTGCCGTCGGACGGCACGCCCATGGTCACCCATTTGCCGCCGCTGCCGGCGAGCCAGTCGCGCACGTGATCGATCGCCGCATTGGCTGCCGATGCGGCGGACGACAGCCCGCGCGCCTCGAATGATCGCGGCGCCGCGCTTGCCGACCGTCGGGATGAACGTCGTGCGGTTCCAGTCCTCGTCGTTGATGCGCGCCTTGAGCTCGACTCTCGCCCGACGTGGCGAAGCGATAGTCCGGATACATGGTCGGCGAGTGGTTGCCCCACACGATGAGCTTTTCGATCGAATCGACGGGAACGCCGGCCTTGGCCGCGAGCTGCGAGGCCGCGCGGTTGTGGTCGAGGCGCAGCATGGCCGTGAAATTCTTCTTCGGCAGCGACGGCGCCGATTTCATCGCGATGTAGGCGTTGGTGTTGGCCGGGTTGCCGACGACCAGGATCTTGATCGTCGCGGTGCGCAACCTCGTTGAGCGCCTTGCCCTGCTCGGTGAAGATCTTCGCGTTCTCGAGCAGCAGGTCCTTGCGCTCCATGCCCGGGACCGCGCGGCCGGGCGCCGACCAGCAGCGCGCAGTTCGGCGTCCTGAACGCGACCTTCGGGTTGGCCGTTCCGCTCATCCCGGCCAGCAGCCGGAAGGCGCAGTCCTCCATCTCCATCATGACGCCTTTGAGTGCGGCCTGTGCCTTGTCGAGCGGAAGCTCCAGCAACTGCAGGATCACCGGCTGATCCGCGCCGAGCATCTCGCCACTGGCGATGCGGAACAACAGGCTGTAGCCGATCTGACCGGCGGCGCCGGTGACGGCTACGCGGATGGGCTTCTTCATGGGCGTGGCTCCTGGAGAGCGTTGGCAAGGCGGCCGGAGGTGGCGACAGGCACCGCGGGACGGACAGCCGGCATCCGGCCGGGCGGTGGCCGCAACATCCTACCCGTTTCATGCTACGTGGGGACCGGGCGGGGTGTCAATCAACTCTTCTATATGGATATATGATATAAGACAATCTCGGCCCAGATGTTGCGCTCCTCCACTCACCACAGGTCGGCAAGGACCCGGCGCTCGCGGAACCGCGCGAACGCCGTCGTTTCGTCCCCTGTACCTGCAGATCGGGACCTGCCTCGTGGAGCGGCTCGACGCATCGGAATGGCAGCCCGCACGATGCGATTCCGAGCGAGATCGAGCTCGCCGCGCGCTTCAATGTCTCGCAGGGAACCGGTGCGCAAGGCGATCGATGTGCTCGCCGCGGACAATCTGCTCGTGCAGCCGCCAGGGGAAGGGCACGTACGTCGCGACCCATACCGAAGAGAAGCTACTACGATGTTCCGGTTCCTGCGGATCCGGCGCAACGACGAGCCTGGACGAGTATCCCGTCAGCCGGCTGATCGACGTGCGCCGGGCCCGGGCGAGCTCGGAGGCGCGCAGAGCGCTCGCGCTCAAGGCGGGCGCTCCGGTGATCGTGCTGCGGCGGGTGCTGGAGTATGGTGGCGAGCCAGCCAGTGCTGGACGAAATCGTGGTGTCCGCCGCGCTGTTCAAGTGGGCCTCGACCCGCCCGGGTCGCCGCCTACCGCGGCTCGATGTACAGCCTGTTCTGAAACCCAGTTCGGCGTTCGCATCGTCAGGGCGCAGGAGAAACTGCGCGCGGTCGATGCGGACGCGCAGTCCGCAGGGCTGCTGCGCGTCGAGCCCGGGCAACCGCTGCTCGCCGTCGAGCGCGTGACTTATACCTACGCAGACCGGGCCGTCGAGTGGCGCCGCGGACTGTGCACGACGCGCCGGCACTCACCATCTGAACGATCCTGGGTTGACGCGACGCCGATAGGACTGTCGACAGGGGCGAATCAGCGACCAAGCTCCCGGCGCGGTGGCGACGGCGCGACCATTGCCTGCATAATTTTTGGCGCTTCGATCTCCGGGCGCGATCGCGTGCCTGGCTCGCTCCGAGATTCGCCATGTCAGCCCTAGAGCGACCCACGACCAAGCCGCGCCCGGTCTACCTCGATCTCAGTGCGAATCCGGCCAGCCGCTGCCCGGGGTCGTGTCGATCCTGCACCGGGTGAGCGGGCGCGGCGCTCTTCCTCGTCGGCATCCCGCTGCTTCTGCTGGGACTGCGTTCGAGTCTTGCCTCGTCCGGAGGCATTCGTGCGACTCGAAGCGGTGTTCTCACAACCGCTGGTGAAGCTCGTGCTGATCGGCTGATCTGGGCCTACCTGCACCACTTCTTCGCCGGGATCCGCTTCCTGCTGCTCGACGTCCAGCTCGGGATCGAGCTCGCGCCCGCGCGGCGGTCGAGCGTCGCGGTGCTCGCCGCGGAGCCTTGCGCTCACGGTGATCATCGGAGGCGGTTGTGGTAGAACGCGTCGTCGTCGGCGCGCATTACGGCCTCAGGGACTGGCTCGCTCAACGCATCACCGCCGTGGTGATGGCGATCTACACGCTGCTCTGGCTGGCGATCGCTCTCTACAACGGCGGGCTGGATCGGGACCTCTGGCTGGCGTTGTTCGCCAATGGAGCCTTCCGCGTCGCCACGCTGCTGTTCTGGCTGGCGCTCCTCTGGCACGCCT
>ERZ1370068.6071-contig-5073_pt1 | contig 41579 bp, 38 predicted proteins | sample MGYA00561227_ERZ1370068 | MGnify/ENA primary metagenome ERZ1370068 (study PRJEB38410, sample SAMEA6850437) | metagenome | study: Metagenomic assessment of the ecological functions of the soil: analysis of the soil microbiota associated with the... | reverse complement strand
CATGCTGCTGCTGGGCGGCCTGCTCGTCCCGGTCGGCGGAGCCTGCTCGCGCGCTTCTTCCTGCTGCGCCGCCCCGTCCGCGTCCCCGAACTCTATGACCCGGCCGGTTCCGCTCGCCCGACACGGAGAGGTTCTCCGTGCCGGGCCTCGCGGCCTGGGCCGCCGGCGCCGCCGTCTATTTCCTGGCGGCGCGGATCGGCGCGACGCTCCGTCGCTTGCGACGTCGATCGTCGTGTACTGGGCCGCCGCGAGCCTCGCGGCGGCCCGGTCGGATTCCCGGTTAGAAGCGGGCGAGCCGCCCGTCCCTGAGAGCACGAACCAGAAGGAGAGGCCGTTGCTGGCCACGCCCTCCGGGTTGCTTCCTGGCCCGGATCCACGACACCGATCTCGCTCAGGTCCGTCGCCTTCCACACGGAGATCGTGCTTCCGTCCTCGTGCGTGACGAGAACGCGCTGGCCGTCGAAGGCCGCCTGGAAGCCGCTCCCGAGCGAGCCGTCGCTGACCGTGGACGAGGACCACGCCCGTGGTGGCGCGGACCACCGAGATCCGCCCGCTGCTGGCCGGGACCCAGATGTTCACGCCCGTCGTAAACGGGATGCCTGGAGAGTGGCCTGGACGGTCACGGTCTGGAGGATCGCGCCGTTGGCGGCGAGCTTCCAGCAGCGTGCCCGCGTTCGTGTCGGTGACCCAGATGTTGGGAGCCCGTCGTAGAGGATTCCCTCGGGAGCGGTGAAGCCGGACGTGACGGTCGTCACGGACCAGGGGATCGACGCGCCCAGGGTGATGATCGAGATCGAGCCGCCGGTGTTGCCCTGGCCGTTGTTGGCGGTCCAGACGCGCTGCCCGTCGAACGCGATGCCGCGGCTGGCCTGGCCGAGGCTGGAGGCCGCGGTCGTGACGGCGCCGGCAGGGGCGCTCGGATCGATCCGGTAGAGCCGGCCCAGGTCGTCGCGCCCGCCACGAAGATCCGCCCATCGCCGGAGAGAACAGCCTGGCCGCTGGAAGCGCCCGTCCAGGCGCCGGAGGACGCGGCCGTCGCTCGCGTGCACTCGAGCGACGGTGCCCCCGCGTGCGACACCCAGAGATCCTCGCCGTCGGACTTCGACGAATCCCGGGGTGGCCGCTGCCGAGCGTCGTCAGCCCGAAGGCCGACGGGTCCTTCGTCGTCCAGTTCTGCCGGTGAGACGCGCGCAGGCTTGCCTTCCTGAGGGCCGCGTCCACGGTGCGGAGACAGGAACGCCGCCATCTGGAGGCGGCTCACGTTGGCCGTCGGATCGAACGTGGTGGGGTCGTCGCCCGTCGTGATCCCGGAATAGAAGATCGCCAGGACGAACGGGCAGAATTGGGCGTCCGTGAAGTCGGTGAACGGTCCGCAGACCGCGAGCACGGACACGGCCCCGGTCAGGAGCGATGCCTTGAGCACAAGTAAGCAGGCGGCGAGGACACGCCGTCCGCGGCGATACGAGTTCATGGGTGTCTCTTATGTTAATGAGAGACTAAGGTACTCCTCCGTCCGTCCGGATTCGCGAACTGTCCTGAAGGACAGGTATTGCCAGACAGATTCCCTACTGGATCCGGCCCCAGGCGCCGATCGCCGAGCTCCGTCTCGACGTGGCCGCGCGCGCGACGCCGTAGAGGCGGTCGTGGAGGTTGGAGACGACGCAGGCGTGGTTGGGGAGGATGCGGACGCGCTCGCCGACGCGGAAGCGAGTCGCCGTGCCGACCCGCGCGACGCCGTGCTCTTCCGAGAGGCTACCGAGGCGCGTCCGCGTGCCGAGGATCAGACCCATGGCCGTCGGGCGCGCGGGCGTCAGTGATATCCTGCGAGCAGGGTCTTGGAGCCGGCGTCCAGGACCGCGCGGTCCGGCGCGGGGACGCTCACGACCGTCGCGCAGGATCGTCATCGCGCAGTCCTCGGGGCCGCAGGTGCCCAGGAGCCGACCTGCGAGCCGTCGTGAAGAACGTAGTTGCCCGGCCGGCACTCGGTGACTCCGGCGACGCTGCATGGCGTCGGCGGGCGGACGGCGTCGAGCCGACGGAGACTTCCTCGATCGGATACCCGGCTGCCGGCATGGCGGCGGCGGCCGCGGCCAGCGTCTCTGCCTCTCTGTTTTCCGATCGCGCGCCACGCGCGCTCGGGAGTCTCGGCGCCGAGTGAGACGTGGCCGGCGTGCGTGAAGATGCCGCGCAGCGAAGAGTCCCGGCAGCTCCGCGATCTGCGGCGCGATCGCCGGCGCGCTTCCGGCGGCGACGCCGACGCGGTGATAGCCGCACGTCCGACCTTCAGAAGGACGCCGAGCGTCACTCCCGCCGCGCGGAAGACGCGCGAGATCCCGGCCGCGCCTCTCGAGGCTGTCGCACCCGACGGCCAACCGGGTCCTTCCGAGCCAGGGCGAGAAGCCGCTCCGCCTTTCCCGAGCCGACCACCGGGTACGCGATGAAGATGTCCTCGAAGCCCGCCGTCGGCGAAGACCTCGGCCTCGGAGGTCTTCGCGAGCGAGATGCCGGCCGCCCCGGCGCGAGCTGCATCCGCGCGATCTCGGGGCACTTGTGCGTCTTGGCGTGAGGGCGCAGGTTCACGCCCGCCGCGCGCGCGCGCTCGGCCTGTCGGGCGATGTTGCGCTCGAGGACGTCCAGGTCCACGAGGACAGCCGGGCGTCGGCAAGATCCTCGATCGCGCCTCGTCGTCATCGCGGCTGCTGCCGCGTCAGGCAGTGGAGCGTGCCGAGTCCCCAGACGAGGTCCGACCGCGTGGATCCCGACGACCGGCCGGTCGCGGAAGAGCCGCCGAGGATCGCCGAGCGCGAGCCGGTCCTTCGGGTCGTTGAAGGTCGGCACGAGGACCGCCGCGTTGCCGATGTAGAAGTTCGGCGTAGGAGGCCGGAAGCGCTGCCGCCCGTCGAAGTAAAGGGGCGCCGGCATCGGCAGGAAGATCACCTCGACCTTCGAGCCGTCCTCGAGCCGCATCGCCCTCGAGCCTCTCGCGGTTCTCCTCGAGGACGCGGTAGTTCTCGTCCGACGGATTCGTCTCGCGGCAGAGGACGATCGGTCGCGGCGTTGACGAAGCGGCGAGGTCGTCCACGTGCCCGTGGGTGTCGTCGCCGGCGATGCCGCGGTTCAGCCACAGGACGTTGCCGGCTCCGAGCAGCTCCCGGAAGGCCCTCTCGTAGTCGCGCGCGCGTCATGCCCGGGATTGCGCACCTGCACGCTTTCGGATCGAGCGAGGCACTCTTCGGTCGTCAGGAGCGTCCCGGCGCCGTTGACGTCGATCGCGCCTCCTTCCAGGACGAGTCTCGCGGCCGCGGAACGCGCCGGGCAGGAGCGGCAGACCGCAGCGCCTTCGCGGCCTTCTGGCGGGATCGCGTCGTCCTTCTTCCAGTCGTCGTAGCGCGCCCAGCCGTTGAACCGGAAGCGGCGGATGGCGATCTCCTGGCGCTTCGCCGGCGCTCGACGAACGCGGGCCCGAGTCCCGCGTCCAGCCCCGGTTGGTCGGAAAGCGGAAGAACTCGACCCGCGACGCGTCGCGCGTCCGGCCAGCGCGCGAGGACTCGTCGCGCCGCGGAGCCTCGTGCTCTTTCGACTCGACGAGGACCTCGCACGATCTCGCCGGGCGCGAGCTTGCGGACGATCTCGCCGTAGACCCAGGGGATCGGGCCGAACTTGCCCGGCCAGTCGGTCGCGGTTGTGCGGCCAGCCGATCCAGGTCGCCTCGTGCGGCTCCCACTCGGCCGGCAGCCGGAAGCCGTGCGGCGTCACGCCGCAGTCTCACGGGTCGTCGTCGAGGAACCGGCGCGTGATCCCGGAGTAGGCGTCGATGCGGCGGTCGCGCAGGAAGGGCCAGTTGCGCCGCACGTCCTCGATGCGCGCGGGTCGACCTCGGCGACGAGAATCTCCTCGCGGTCCGTCGAGGCCTCCGGCGACGACGACGCCCTGCGGATCGGCGACGAACGAAGCTGCCCCAGAACTCGATGCCGCGCCGCCGCCTGCCGGGCGTGCTCGTGCCCGACGCGGTTGACCGCCGCGCACGTAGACGCCGTTGGCGATCGCGTGCGCCGCGCTGGACCGTCCGCCAGGCGTCGCGCTGCGCCGCGCCCGTGCTCGGCCTTCTCGTGCGGGTGCCAGCCGATCGCCGTCGGGTAGAAGAGGACGCTCGCGCCCGCGAGCGCCGCCAGCCGCGCGCCCTCCGGATACCACTGGTCCCAGCAGATGAGCGTCGCGATGCGCGCCGGCTGCGTGTCGAACGCCGCGGAAGCCCAGGTCGCCCGGCGTGAAGTAGAACTTCTCGTAGTAGGCGGGATCGTCGGGGATGTGCATCTTGCGGTAGAGGCCGGCGATCCGGCCGTCGGCGTCGATGACGGCCGCGCTGTTGTGGTACAGGCCCGGGCGCGCGCCGCTCGAAGACCGGGCGCGACCACGGCGACGCCGAGGCGCCGCGCCGGCCTGCGCGAGCGCCTGCGGTCGTCGGGCCCGGCACCGGCTCGGCGAGGTCGAAGAGCGCCGCGATCCTCCCGCTGGCAGAAGTAGCGCGACATGGAAGAGCTTCCGGGCAGCGCACACGCATCTCGCGCGCGCCGCTTCCTCGCCGCCTCGACGCCTCGGCACCGCCTTCGCAGGTTCTCCGCCGGATCCGCCGATCACGCTCATCTGGACCAGGCCTGATCGAGAACTTCTCCATCATGAAGCAGCCTACTCTTCCCCCTGGCGGGAGAGGCTTGGGTCAAAGGTCGTTCCTCGGCTCACGATCTCCGCCCCGATAAAACGGGATCGACCCGCATGAGGAAGAACGCCGTCTCGTTGACGAAGCAGCGCCGCGAGCAGCGCTCGGTAATCAGACGACGTCGTCGCGCCGCCCTCCCGCGCAAAGTTGCCGCGCCGCCGCGATCGGAAACGCGAACACCAGGAACAGGAACGAGCACGGCGAAGAAATACCGCCCGTTGGTCGCCCGCATCTGCCCGTAGATCTCGAACGCCTCGAAGCTGTTGACCAGGTAGGCGGCGTAGAACACCAGGAAAACGAGCTGCGAGCCCGCGAAGACCTTCTCTCGCCCGCCGTTGCGCTCCCTCGAAGGCCGCAGCGGCAGAGCGACGAACGGAACCGGCGGCGATCAGGCTGTAAACGATCCCGCTTCAACAGGCCGGATCGCGCCGGCTCGCGCGAAGAACGCCAGGTAACAGAACAGGAACACGGAAGCGAGCGATCGCGCCGCTGCAGACGGCTCGCGCCGCGCCGACGGATCCGCCGCCGCGCTTCCAGAACCAGAGAGCCGCTCCCGCCGCGCAAAGGACCCCGAGCAGGAGGTACGGCGCCAGAAAGACTCCGGAGACCTGGAACCACCGGACCTCCCCGCGCCCGGTGCCCATCCAGCCGATCAGGCTGAAGCAAGTTCTTGAACGTGTGGTCGAGGACCGGTTCGCCGCGCAGGTAGTCGAGGAAGCTCGAGAGCTGGAACGGCTCTCGGGAAACCGGATGAACGCGCGTGTTGCCGAAGCAGCCATCCAGTGGCGCAGCGTCCAGGCCAGCGCGAGCGAGACGGCAGGTCGCGCCGATCGCCGATCGACCTGCAGCGAACCGGCGTCATCCCCGCGCCTTCAGGCGGCAACGCCAGCGAGCAGCGTCAGGGCGGCGGCGGGAAGCAGAACCGCGGACAGCTTGATCGCCGCCGGCCAGAGCGAGTGCCCCGGCCATCGTCATGGCGTCGGCGAAGGACCCGGATCTCGCTCGAGCCGCGCGAACCCGAGCGCGCGCCAGCCTGCTCGCAGAGCGCGAGCAGGATGTCGTGGTTGGTCCCCGAGGCGAGGTGGCTGTACATCGTGAACGAACCCGACGCCCGCCGCCGCCGCGAAGGAAAGCAGCGGATCCGCCGCTCGCCTCGAGGAACGCGCGCGAAGAAGAAGCAGGAGGCCGCGCGCGCCGGAGATCGCCGAGAGCAGCCGCGGCGCGCGGTAGAGCCATCGCGGCTCTGCCGTGACGGCGTCGCCGGCCGACAGGATCGGCGCCGCGAGCAGGTGGTAGAGCGGGGATGCTGCGCGACCCAGTTGAGGTACAGCTCCGCGGTCTTCCCCTTCTGATCCAGTCCGGCGAGGACGTCGGCCGGCAGCGATGGTCCTCCCGGGCACCGCGAGCCTCGCCCTCGCGCGAGGTCGGCCACGATCCCGTAGTGCCCCGACTCGTCCGGGACATCCCACAACGGGGTGACCCAGAACGCCAGGACCACCGCCTTGACCAGGAAACACCGCCGCGATGACTCCCATCGCCCGCCGGATCACGTGGCTCCCGATCGCGGCGGCTCCCAGCTTCGCGTTCGTAGGGGAGGGGCTCACGCCCCTCCCGCCTGGTCGCTCCCTTCGGACCGACAGTCATCCGTACCAATCGGCTTCGAGCATCAGGCGCAGCCACTGCGCTAAGCTCCGCGTGTCGAGGAAGGTCTCGCAGATCCAGCGTCGCGAAGACCCTCGAGGGCTCTTTCTCCTTCCCGAGCCCTGGAGTATCGCTTCAGACTCGAGGCTCGCTGCCGCCCGGGAGGCGTTGCGGGTGAACCCGTGCGCCGAGCGCCAGGTCTTGATTCCGCCCAGACCGCCGGGAGGACGGCGGCGCAGAGGAGGAAGAAGACGCTGACCGAGCGCAGGCCCACTCCCGAGAGCGGGTTCTTCGTCACGAAGGACGCGATCTCGAAGCCGAAGTGGACGAAGACCGCCGCGACGCGCTCGAGAAGAAGAAGAACGGCAGCAGCCGCGGGTTGTCCCAGGAGAGCGGCTCCCTGCGCCCGCGCCTGAAGCAGCCATCTGCGCGGAGAGCCGCGTCAGAGCTGGTAGAAGCTGACGAGGCCTTCGAGACCCCGCGTCCACGCCGCCGCACGCGGCCGGCTCGGGCTGCTCCGGGGACGGGCGCGGAGCGGGCAATGGCCTGAGCTCCACCCTCGTCAGGACCTCGATCTCCTGAGACCCCTCCCGCCCGATCCACCGCGAGTAGTCGCCTCCGCCGGCTCGCGCCCCGTCCAGTAATCCGGGCTCTGTCAGGAGGACGGCAGAAGAGGATCCGCAATCGCCCGCCTTGTAGCGCCAGAGAAGCCAGCCTTCCTGCCGGTAGAGGACGAGGCTGCGAACGACCGAGAAGAACGTGAGCCCGACGGCCAGGGCCTCGACGAAGAGGGAGCGAGAGCGCGGCCACCGGCGGCCCTCCTGCCAGGCGTCCACGAGCTGGTGGTGGAAGGAGAGCTGGAGGATCGCGAGCACGATCGCGACCGTGCCGCAGAGCGCGGAGAGCGTGGCGGAATACTCGTAGCGCTCGCGGTTGAGGGAGGCGGTCTCCGGTCGGCCTGCTCGAATTCTCTCGAAGAGCGACCCGGGCCCGCTCTCCGGGCCGCATCTCGCGAGGAATTCCCGCAGCCGATCAGGGGCCGCGGGATCGGCGGCGAGCCCCCGCATGTCCTCCGGGCCGCGAAGCGATCACGCCTTTTTCGATCCGGTAGCCCAGGGCGAGGATCGCCTGATCGTTTCCATCGCCGTCCGCCGGTCGTACTCCTTGTCCCCCTCGGAGAGCTCCTCCTCGTAGGGGACCAGGCTGCAGTGCCCTTGCGCTCGTCGTTGCGCTCGGGGCCGTAGCTCCAGCCGTCCTGGAGCCTCTGGCGGGCCCAGTTCTCGTGGGTGTTCTTCGCCAGGAGCTCGGTCAACTGCTCGATCGGTTTCGGCAGTGAGACGCCTCGAGGTGTCGCGCGGTGCGGGGCGGTAAGTCAACGCAATCCTCGCCTCTACTTTCCTCACAGAACTCTGTCTCGACGTTCCACGTTCGACGTTCTACGTTGGAAGAGATGTTACCGATAAACGTAGAACGTAGAACGCCGCACGTCGAACAGTCGTGCGCGGTATGCTGACAATGCCTACAGCGCGGAATACTCATGAGAACTTGCTCGATCGTTCCTCCGCACATGCTGATCGCGATCTGTCAGAACGGGACGGTGGAGGAGAGGGGGAGGGCCCTTCGCACCCTCGTCCTGTCCGAGAGGCTGAGGGGAACGGAGGATGGTGCTTTCCCCCCCTGCCGGGCGCGGACTCCGGTCGGGAAGAAGCGGCGGGCGGTCTACGACGCCAGGCACCGGACGACTCTGCCGGGCACGCTCGTTCGGTCGGAGGGAGATCCGCCCGGGAAAGACGCCGCGGTGGACGAGGCCTACGACGGGGCCGGTGCGACCTACGACCTCTACGAAACGATCTACAAGCAGAAACTCGATCGACGGGCGCGGGCTGCGCCTGACTCCCGGTGCACTATGCGGTCGGCTACGACAACGCCTTCTGGAACGGCTCGCAGATCGTTTGCGGAGACGGCGACGGGAAGCTCTTCAACCGCTTCACGATCTCGGTGGACGTCATCGGCCACGAGCTGACCCACGGGGTGACCGAGCACGAAGCGAACCTCGATTACCGGACCAGCCCGGCGCCTTGAACGAGTCCTTCTCGGACGTCTTCGGCTCTGCTCGTCAAGCAGCGTCAGCTCGAGCAGAACGGCGGACGAGGCCGACTGGCTGATCGGCGCCGGCCTGTTCACGCCGAAGGTCCAGGGCGTGGCGCTGCGCTCGCTGAAAGCGCCGGGCACGGCGTACGACGATCCCGTTCTCGGCAAGGACCCGCAGCCCGCCCACATGAAGGATTACGTCAACGACCCCGAGGACGACGGCGGCGTCCACGTCAACTCTGGGATCCCCAGCCGCGCTTTCTACCTGGCGGCCTCGGCAATCGGGGGCTTCGCCTGGGAGAAGGCGGGGCTGATCTGGTACACCGCGCTGACAGGCACCTGCGCCGCGACAGCGATTTCGCGGCGGCGGCGCGGCTGACGCAGACCGCCGCTTCGGATCTCTACGGGAAGGGGAGCGCCGAGGAGAAGGCGGTCCGCGAGGCCTGGAGGCCGTGGGCGTCGAGCAGCCGGCTCTCGCGCCGCCGCCGAAGTCATGAAGATCTGCCTCGTCCGCAGCGGCGGGTTCTCCGGCATGCGCCGCGAGGTGACGATCGACACGGAGACGCTCGACGCGGCGAGCGCGGAGGAGATCCGCGGGCCCTCGAGGCGGCCGAGCGCGCCGGGCTCTTCCGGCAGGCCTCGGTCCGGCAAACGTCGGAGCACCGCGACCGGTTTTCGCTATCGCCTCACGATCGATAGACGGCAGCGGCAACAAGGCGCGAGGCCCAGTTCTCGGAGGAGAGCGCCTCCCGGAGCGTTGCCCTGGTGGTGGAAGCCGTCTGGAAGCCGCCGGGCCTGAGGACGATCCCGACGAGCTGGGCGTAACGCGCGCGTCAGAAGCGCGCGATCTTGCTGGCGCCAGTTCAGCGAGATCCAGGCTGATCCCGTCGCTGCATGCGCCGAAAGGCTGTGATCCGGCGCCCGTCGGGAACGAGCCGAGCGGCGACAAGTCGGCCGCCTTCCAGAGGAAGACGCTGTCGGAGCCCTGGCTGGTGACGAGGATGCGCTGCCCGTCGAAGGCGCGCCGCCGGCAGGCCGGGCCCCAGTCCGATCCCGGTGAGCGTTCCCAGGACCGCGCCGCTCGAGGCCCGCACGACCGTCACGGACGAGATGTTGGGAACCCAGATGTTGGACCCGTCGAAAGTGGGAATGTCCGGAAGACTCCCACGGTCACCGTCTGGAGGACGCGCGCCGGCGGCGTCGAGCTTGAGAAGCTTGCCGGCGGTGTGATCGGTCGCCCACATGTTCGCGCCGTCGAAGATCAGTCCCCACGGCCGCGTCAAGCCAACCGTCACAGTCGTCGCGGACCACGGAATCGAGGTTCCCGGCGTGATGATCGAAACGGAACCGGGCGTAACGGTTGGCGGTCCACACGCGTCCGCCGTCGAAGGCCACCGAGGTCGGATCCCCGCCGAGGTTGCTCGCGACGAGCGTCGGGCTGCCGCGGGCGCCCGGTCGGATCGATGCGGTAGAGCCGTCCCGGGTTCGTCTCCGCCGTGACGATGACGGCGCCGGCCGCGACGAGGACTCCATAGGCGTCGCCCAGGCCGGTCCACGTCTGGAGGAGCGCTCCATCGCTTGCGCGGACCCGGGAGACCCGGCCGGCTCCGCTGCCCTCGCTAGCGACCCAGACGTCCGCTCCGTCGGAGCGCAGGAGCCTCGGAAACGGTGGACTGTAACAAGGCCCAGCACGGTCGCGTTCTGCGGCGTCGAGAACTGGTCGAGCGAGCGCGCGGCGGCTCGCCGCGCTTCAGGACGCCGTCCACCGTCCGCGAGAGAAACGCGGCCATCTGGAGCCGGTGTGACGCTGCTCGCCGGATCGAAGGTCGTCGGCGTCGTCCCGGTCGTGATCCCGAGATAGAAGATCTCGAGAACGAACGGGCAGAAGGTGGCGTCGGCGAAGTCGGTGAACGGCCCGCAGACGCCGAGCAGGAGCGCTCGAGCCGCCGATCATCAGGCCAGACAGCGGCGACGACAACGGCGGACGCAACCAGCCGGAGAGAGCGCGGTGTCGCATGAAGGCCTCCCTCGACTGGATCGAAATCTCATACCCGCGTGGACCGTCAGAACCGGCGCGATCTTGTCCGGTCCCCAGCGCGATCCAGAAGTTCAGCCCGTCGCTGCAGGCGCCGAACGGGAGCGTGCCGACTCCCGTCGAGACGGACCCCAGCGAGGCCAGGTCGGCCGCCTTCCAGAGGACGACCGTTGCTGGCGGACTGGTTCGTGACGAGGACCCGCTCGCCGTCGAAGGCCGCCGTCAGCGGCGCGTCCAGAGCCGTTGCCGGTCAGCGTCTGCAGGACGGCTCCGCTGGAGGCGCGGACGACCGTCACGGAGGTCGATCCGGAAGTTGGGCACCCAGATGTTCGCGTTCCGTCGAACGCCGGATAGAACGGCGTCGGTGCCGACGGTCACCGTCTGGAGGACGGCGCCGGCGGAGTCGAGCTCGAGAAGCGTCCCGGCGCTCTTGTCGGTGACCCAGATGTTGGATCCGTCGAATACGGGCGCGGCCGAGCTCGAGAGAACCCGCCGTGACCGTCGTGACGCTCCAGGGAATCGACGCGCCGGGCGTCACGATCGAGACGGATCGCGGGAACGCCGGGGTTGGCGGTCCAGACGCGGCCTCCGTCGAACGCGATCCCGTCGGAGGCCCTCCCAGGTTGCTCGCGACGATCGTGACGATCCCGGGCGCGAGCCTCGGATCGAGCGCGTAGAGGCTGCCGGGGTTGGTCGCGCCGACGGCGATGATCAGGCCCATGGCGGCCAGGACGCCCCAGGCCTCGTTGGCCCCGGTCCACGTCTCCAGTGAGCATGCCGTCGCTCGCGCGGACTCGCGAGATCGTGTCGCCGCTGCCGTTGGCGACCCAGATGTCGGCCCCGTCGAAGCGGCATGCCTTGGGGAACGTCCCGACCGTGGTCAGCCTGAGCACGGTCTGCGTTCTGCGGCATCCAGAACTGGTCCGCGGCGGCCCGGCGGCTGCCGCGCCTGGCGACGCCGTCCACGCGTGCGCGAGAGAAACGCCGCCATCTGGAGGCGCGAGACGTCGCCGTCGGGATCGATAGGTAGTCGGCGTCGTCCCGGTCGTGATCCCCAGGTAGAAGACTTCCGAGGACGAACGGACAGAAACCGTCGTTGGCGGTGGTTCGGTGAAGGGACCGCAAATGCTCAGAGAGCGGTGCAGAAGCTCCGGCGAAAAAGCGCGAGCGGCTGCGAAAAGGGAAGAATCGAGCGGCGGAGGAAGGCTGGGAGGGGCATGGAACCTCTTGGAAGGAGGCCATCATGGCACTCCCGGCGCCGCAGCGAGGCGGGCGTTTCAGCACGACCCGGCCGACGAGGCCCGGCGTGGAAGAGCCGGCGGTCCACCGTCGAGAGCGACCGGACGACGCGCGACGGGAGAAGCGCGCGGTGTGGGATGTCGCAGAGCGCCTCGGGAATCTCCCAGAGGTCCTTCTCCGAGGTCATCCAATCGATGCCGGTCGAAGCGCGAGACGTTGAAGGGGCGCGAGGAAGCGCCGCAGCGTCTTTTCGCCGCGCAGGTTGGAAGCACGACTCAGAAGTAGGAGAGCACGAGGCTCTCGATGGTGGGGTGGACCGGTTCCCGGAACCGCAGGCCCGAGTAGTTGGATCGCGCGACCGCCCCCACAGCGGCCGTTCTGCCGGAAGACCGCCAGCACGTGATCGTCGTCCCGCACGGCCTCCAGGTCGAGGATCAGGGAGGGTGTCCCCTGGACGCTCAGGGCCGCGGCCGCAAGAGCGCTCGTCCATGCACTGCACCCGCCGCTCTCGCAGGACCCGGCGCGCCGACCGGCACCCTTCGCCCTTCACGTGCCGTAGTCCAGCCCGTCGAGAAATTTCTGGATCCGCGAGGCGGGCTTCAGGTTCGAGAGGAACGACCACCCCGCGGCGTCAATCCGAAGCGTGGGAGAGCGGCGCCTCACGGACGTAGCCTATACAATCCGCCGACTCCGGGGAGGGATGCGGATGAAGGGTTCGGGCGAAGGCGCTTCTGCGGCGGCGGCGATGGCCGCTGGTGCTCCTTCCGGGCTGCCGGAAATCGGAGGCGCCTCGAGGCCGCCCCGGCCGACACGGAAGCCGCGAAACAGGCGAGGGCGAGGCCGCCGTTCGGCTTGATCGACACGCCCAAGATAACGAGGCGATGGCCTCGGGCGCGCAGGGAACCGGCTGGGCGCTCGACGATTCTGGGACGCGAAGGTCGAGGCGGGACTGGACAACGGCCGCGCGCGGCGGCGCAGATCGGGCAGCCCTTCCCCGGGCGTCAGGACGCGTATCCCACCTATCCCGACTCCGACAAGGCGGGCTTCTACCTTCACGATGCCGTCGGTTGCCGCGGGCCCGCACCTCTCGCTCGTCACGATCACCGGCAAGGACGGCGGCAAGACCGACCTGCGCCGCCACGCACAAATCCGCTAGCGGGGAATGACTCCGGCGCCTCGACGGGCGCGGCGATGAAGACCGTCGTCGATGTTCCTGCCGGTGACGATCAGAACGGCCGGCCCGGGAGCGGCGATCTTCGGCAGGGCCGCCAGGGCGCGGCGGCCGCGCCTTCGACCCGGATGCCGGCGCGGGCATAGTCCCCGACCGCGGACGCGATCTCCCTCTCCGAGACGAGGGAGGACGCGGTCCACCAACCGCGCATCGTCTCGACGGCGAATGGGATCGCGACCCGCACCGCCAGCCCGTCGGCGAACGTCGCCATCCGATCGCACTCGACCGGACGCGCCGCCTCGAAGGAGAGGGCCATGACCGGCGCCTCGCCGCGGCGACGCCGATGACCGGCGGTCGGGCGACCGCTCCCGGATCGCCATCCTGATCCCGCAGATCAGGGCTCCGTTTCCGACCGGCACGATGACGGCCGCCGGCGGCGCGGAGATCTGGCCGAGGATCTCCTCTCCGATCGTTCGATAGCCCTCGTACTGCCGGCTCGGCGCCGTCCTCGGAAAACGAAGCCCCGTTTCTTCGCGAAGGCGCCCGCTTCCCCCTTGGCTTCGTCGAGGTCGCGGCCCGACGAGGCGATCTCCGCGCCCTGCCCTTCGATCAACGCCAGCTTGGCGCGCGAGACGTTCTCCGGCGCAAAGACCATGACTGCGGATTCTGAGCCGGCGGCCTGCCCAGGCCGTGGCGGCTCCGTGGATTGCCGGTGGAAGCCGTGACGACCCCGGCCGCGCCCTGACCGCGGAAGCGTTCGGAGCAGCGGGAACGGCGCCGCGCCATCGTTGAAGGCTCCGAGCTCGTGGTAGATCCTCGCGCTTCAACCAGACCTCGCGGCCGGTTGAGAGCGTCCTCGGGGCGCGCTCGAGCGGAGTGGCGGGAATCATCGCGGCCGATCGGCCGCCAAAGCGAGCTACCGCTACTTCTTGCTGGTGTATGTCCGGCGACGCGGTCGAAGCCGGGGAGGATCGCCCTTGATGAAGGCGTTTCCTCGAAAGAGCTTCCCGATGACCTGAAGACGCTCGCCGACGCGCTGCCGACCTCGCCGGAGATGTTGGCCTGTGGTGGCGACGTCGTCGGTCTCTTTGTTCTCCAGGAGCTTCGCGACGCCTGCTCGACGATGGACTCGTAGAGCTTGTGGAAGAAGCTCTTCCTCCTTGTCCTGCTCCGGGTCGTACACCTTTCATCCCGGAGATGAGCGGCTTGACGTACCCCCTCGATCGTGATTGTTCTTGATCCGCAGCTGCGAATAGAACCCGAATTCGCCCTGCGTCACGTCGAACTTCCGTAGGCCCGCAGCATGTCGTTCATCTTCGTCAGGTCCGTGTTCTCGATCGCGATGTCCACGGACAGGTCGGCCATCTTGTTCTCGGGTCGGAAGCTCGCTGTCGCGACGGTGGGTACCGCTCCCCATGAACTTCCCGGTCAGCTGCGCGCGCGCGAGGCCGTCGGCGGCGTGGTTGGGAGAGGTTGGTCACGCGCAGGTCCGCGCCGGAGAACGAAGATCCGGTAATCGGGCGTCGTGGCCCTGTTGATCAGGCCCAGCGTTGAGTGCAGCAGCCTCGAACTTGTCGAGCTTCAGGACGATGTTCGGGTTGTTGCTCGCCTTCCTCGCGGCCTCCTTGACGTCCCGCTTGACGGCGTTTTCCTTGGGAGCGGTCGCGGTCGGTGTGAAGGAAGTCGAGGTGCAGGCCGTCGATCGAGAGGTCTTGACGCGGGCGAGCTTGGCGTTCGGCGCGGTACTCGGAGCTCGCCTTCGCTCGCGAGGACGCCGCCCTTGATCGACATGTCCGCCGAGCGCGCCAGAGGCGAGCGGGAACTGCTCGAGCGGGACCTTCTCGACCCAGTAGATGACGTGGACCCCGGCGAAAGGCTCCGCGAGGAAGTCCGCGTTAAGCCGCCGACGACTCCCTTGCCCTCGTCGAAAGATGACGCCGTTCGGCGTGGATCGGGGACGGGCAAGCGTGGTCCCTGGAGTGGATGTTGCGGATGTTGCTCGCCCGGAAGTTCAGGTGCGAGACGTGGAGCGGGCCGTCCGACGGGTCCTTGTCGATGTACGACGAAGTCGCCCTCGTTGACCCGGAGCAGGTTGATCTGGAACGGATAGATCGCGAGAGCCGCCTCCCGCCACCCTCTGTCCTTTGATCGGCGTGGGTCCTTCGCTTCCTTCTGAAGCTGCGGGAGGTTGATGTGGATCTTTCGGGTGGTCGAAAGAGAAGTCCGACACCAGGTGCCCGGAGAGGATCTCCCGCCAGTGAAGGCCTCGCGTGGAGCCGGGATGAAGGCGACCGGGGCTCGGGATTCTCCTTCTGCCGGATGGTCAGGTCGCGGAGGGTCACCGAGAGGCCTGATCAGCCGGAAGTGGAGCTCGGGAGGGTGACGCTGTAGCCGGTCAGCTTCTGGTTCATCGAGCGTTCCATCGCGCTGCCGCATCGGCCTCGTCCACGAAGAAGGACGCGATGAAGAGAATGGACGACCCAGCCCGACGATAGATCCTGACCGTCCACAGCGCGGTCTTCGAAACGCCCCTCCCGATCCTCAGAATCAGGCCTTTTTTCAGGTGTTTCGCCCCCGGGTGTCCCCTCGGGAACACTCTTCTTCTCCCGCGGCGACCTTTCGCTGCTCATACACCGACTCAACTCTTCAATGCCCATGCCAGTTCGTGCGGCTGCCTGATGGTGTCGAAAGGCGCCCGTCCTCGTGCCTGGTGTCGTAGGGAGGGGCTTGTCCTCCCGCACCGCAGGCGATTGCGCTGGCCGTGGAACCGGGTCAGGACGCTTGTCATCCCGAGGAAAGCGCCAGCGACCGAGGGTCCCTCTCGACCGAGCCGCGTTATTCTCTTCTCCGATAGGGCACGACCGGCGGGAGGCAAAGCCCTCCCCTACGACACGAGCAGGGACCGAGTTGATTGCTAGCTTCGCCGCGAGGAACTCCTCGACGGTCTTGATGAACATCGCGGGCTGGTCCACGAAGGTCATGTGTCCGCTCTGCGGAAAGATGACCAGCTTCGACCCCGCGATCTTTCGTCTGCATCACCCGCGACACAGCGCCGGGTCGCACTCGTCGTGATCGCCCGCCGTGACGAGGGTCGGAACGCGGATCGTCGAAAGGCGGATCGGTGTACTCGGCCGACACGAGGTTCCCGTCGATGACGTACTCCCCGTGCGACCCCATACTCCCGGTACAGGTCCCACGCCATGATCCCGCCGCGACCGGGTCGTAGTTCGGATCGGGCCGCCGCTGGTAGAGGTACGGGAAATAACCTCTCCCCACGCCGCGGTCATGTAATCGGCGGTGTACCGATTCTTCTCGAAGTCCTTGCCGTGTCCGCAGAGCCCGTCCCTTCTCCGACTTCTCGATCCGGTCGCGCAGCTCCTTCGGCATCTTCTCCTTTGATCCGATCGAACACCTTTGTTCATCTCCTTCGTCGAGGAGAAGGTCGAGCAGAGAAGCAGGCTCGAGAGCCCGGCTGGGTACTTGAAGGCGTATGCCCGCGCGAGGACACCGCCATAGGAGTGGCCGAGCAGCGCGACTCTTCCCGGGCCGATGGGCCCGGCGCACCGCCTCGACGTCCTCGACCATGTTCTCCACCGTGTAGAGCTTGGCGTCCTCGAGCTTCTGCGAGTGCCCGAGCCGCGCTCGTCGATGAAGACGACGCGGTGGTTCGCGCGCGAGCGGCAGCAGGTAGGGAAGAAAGTAGTCGTGCGAAGCGCCCGGGCCCGCCGTGAACGACGAGAAGAGGCGATCCTTTCCCGACCGACTTGTAATAGATGATGACGCCGTTGGCGTCCACGAATCCTCCTGGATGGGAAGACCCCGGGGTCTGCGCGGAAGCCGCGAAGGCGCTGGCGAGCGAAGAGCAGGGCTGAGAGAGTGTTTTCTTCATGTCTCCGATCCTATCGCCGGGGCTCCTCGGTCTCCGCGGGAGATAATCCCGGTCGATGAGCGCGAGCGACATTGACTTCTCCTTCGAGGAGCGTCTCTCCGCGTCGCGGACGCTGCCGGCGCGCGTCCACACCGACTCCGCCGTTCTGAGAGATGGAGCGCGAGGCCGTCTTCGGCCGGGCCTGGCAGCTGATCGGCGCGCGAAGACCAGGCCGCCTCGCCCGGAACCTACTTCACGGCCCACGTCGGCCACGAGCCCATCCTCGTCGTCCGAGGCGCCGACTCGAAACTGCGCGCCCTCTCCAACGTCTGCCGCCACAGCGCGGGACCCGTCGCGGCGCGGAGAGGGCTACCGCCAGGCGCTTCACGCTGCGGCTATCACGGCTGGACGCTACGGCCTCGACGGCCGCCTCCTCGACCACGCCCGAGTTCGACGGCGTCGAGAACTTCCGGAAGCGAAGACCACTGTTCCCGAGGTTTCGGCTGCAGAGCTGGCTCGGCCTCCTGTTACGTCAACCTCCGATCCTGCTCGTGTGCTCTCCGCCCCGCGACGCCGCCCCTCGAAGACCTCCGGACGTCTCGCCGCACGCAATCTCGAAGCGATGAAGCCCAGCGGCGAAGAAGGACTGGATGGTCGAGTGCAACTGGAAGGTCTACGTGGACAACTACCTCTGAGGGGTACCACATCCCGATCGTCCACCCGTCGCTGATGAAGAGAGCCTCGACTACGCGCGCTACGTCACCGAGACGAGCGCGCCTACTCGCTGCAGCACTCCCGATCCGCGAACGAGCCCCGGGCGCCTGGGTAAGCGTTCGGCGTCGTGAGGACGAGGCGCCTGCTTCTGGATCTATCCGAACCTGATGCTGAACGTCTATCCCGACAACTTCTCCACGAACCTGATCCTCCCGCATCACCACGAGCGCACCCTGACGTGTCTTCGAGTGGTTCTTTCCTCGATCCCGAGAAGCCCGAGGTCGCCGAGGAGCTCCGCCGCACCGTCACGAGTTCTCCGACGAGATCCAGCTCCAGGACATCGCCATCTGCGAGGCGGTTCAGAAGGGCTGAAGTCCCGCACCTACGACCGAGGCCGCTGCTCGGTGCGTCGCGAGAACGGCGTCCACCACTTCCACTCAGCTCTACGCCCGCTCGCTGCGCGGATACCTGACGAATCCCTCATGTTACGCTGAGACTTCGAGCACGATCGCGTGTCCGGGCTCGCATTGGACTTTGGTCCAGCTGCCGGGCTCGCAACGGCGCGGACGTCTCAAGAGGACAGCCAGCGATTCTGAGCGTTTTCCAGGTTGCTCCCGCTCTGGAAGTGATATGAATGCAACAGGTTCAATAAGCGGAGTCGGTGGGTTCCAGCTAGCCCGTATCGGAGTTTCTGACGCGACAGATTCGGGCGGTGTCTGGAAGCACAGCACGCAGCGCTGCACAGAGGAGGCATCCATGCAGTCTCATTGGCGGGCTCCCGCGGGCGATCCAGCTGATCATCGCGCCACGATCCTGATGCCGGCCTCGTACGGTGTCTTTCGGCTCAAGGGGCCAACTCCTTCGCGAAACCGACCTACAAGGAGAAGGTCCAGGCGAGCCAGGTCAAACGCGACTCTCGGGCAGCCGGTCGCTGTCACGGGAACCGGGTTCGAAGGCTCGGCCGCCGTCACTGTGCGCGTCACGCTCTCGGACAAAGCGGTGGACACGACGCGACGACCGTCGATCCCAGGGAGACCTCGGCTTCTTCTACGAGCCGCGCTCGCTGGCGGGAGCTTCGCTCTCGAAACACTGGGGGCCGACGATTTCGGGCTCGCCGCGGCGAGCTTCACCAAATGGCCCGGTCGATCCAGGCGGTGAAAGGCAACTACTTCGCCGGCGAAGCGGCCGGACTGGCCGGAGCTGGCTGGCGGCCTCGAGAGGCCGTGACGCTGATCGTTCACGGAGTCCAACCCGTCGATCTGCCCGGACCGGGCGTTCGTGGCGAGGGCGGACTCGAAGGGAAACCTGTCGAGTTCCGATTTCGTCATGGAGTCGCACGACGAAGATGTGACGTTTACGCTGACCGCGACGGGGCAGTCCTCGGGGCTGACATCGGCGGAGACGGTATTCACCAGCGAGCGCGGCGTTCGTGGGCAACATCAGGACGCGCGACGCGGTCGACCAGCGGCAACACGAGCATCACAGATCACGGTGGGGGCCGCGGGCGTGGCTCACGGCGACAGCATCATCGTGGGGTTCGCTTCCTCGACGTTCGCCGGCGCGGTCGGCTGCGCTGACTCGGAGGGGCAACGCGTACCAACGTGGACGCGGACCGGATCAGACGGCGGCTCGGCCGGGTGACGGTCTGCTCGTCGCACTTTGGTGACGGCGCTCTCGGCCGGCGACACGATCACGGCGTCGTATCCCGGTTCAGCGGGCTCTCCTCGATGACGGCCAACGAGTTTCAGGGCCTTGCAGGCAGAGCGGGACGCTGGATGCGACCGCGACGGCCGTCGGCAACACCGCGTTCCCGACGTCCGGCCCCTCGCCGGCGACCTCCCGGCCTAACGGGATTCTCTACGGGGCGATCCCTCTTCTCCGGAACGAACTTCGCGACGTTCACCCCCGGAGCAGGCTACACGCGGACCAACCCGGAGCTTTCGGGGCGGCCTCTCGCCTCCGAGTTCATGGTCGTGTCCTCGACCCCGGGTCTACCAGGCCAACGGCACGCTAGACGTCCGCCAACCAGTGGGCCGCGGCGCCTCGTCACGTACAAGGTGGGGTCTGCTCCACCGACTCCGCCGCCGACGAACACTCTACCAATAGCCCTGACGAACGCCCCGGTGGTGCCGACGGACCTCCGACCAACACGCCGACCGAACACGCCCGATGCCGCCGACCAATACGCCCACGAATCAGCCCTGACCGACAGCTGACGAACACGCCCGTGCCCGCTGACCAATACGCTGACGAACATCGACGAATGACGCCGACACCAGGTTCCATGCGCGACCATCACCGGTCTCGCGCAACGGCGGAGGGGTCGTTCCCGGCCGAGCACCACAACTCGGCCTACACCGGCCGGAGCCACGGCTACCGGCGGCACGGCGTCCTACTCGTTCTCGAAGACTTTGGGGGATTCTCGAGCGGCCTGACGCTTACGAGCGCGGGCGATCAGCACGCCTCCGACGGCCACCGGCACGTTCATCTTCACCGTGCAGGCGACCGACGCCAACGACTGCACCGGCGCGGCCGGCTTCTCCATCGCCATCAATCCTGCCGCGGTCGGCGGCCCTACCTAGCAACCTCGTGGAACAACACGCAGGAGGTGATCACCGGCGGCTCGACGTCGGAGTCCGTCCACGCCGTTCACCTCGCACACGGCGAAGATCCTTGCCAACGACGCCGCCGGCCGGAGGGATCACCCTGACGACCGGGACGTTCGCGACGACCCAGGGCGGCAGCATCACCATCGCCTCCGACGGGACCTTCCTCTATACGCCGCCGGTCACCGTGAACGCGCCGCGTCCGGCACGTACGCCTACACGATCACCGAGCGATACGGCCGGAACCGGGATCCCGACAGGCGCGATGGCGACGATCACTTTGAATCTCACCAACCGGGTCTGGTGCGCGTGAAGAACAACGGCGCGGCGGGCAACGGCCAATCGCAGTCGCCCTTCAGCCCTGGCGAGTGCTGCCGGCGCCTCGACGGACAACGACGATCATCTTCGTGTACGGCGGCGACCTGACGAACACCAACCAGAACGCCGGGATCATCTTGAAGAACGGCCAGCAGCTCATCGGCGAGGCCGCCGGCCTGACCGTGAACGCCTTTGCGCTCGTCGCGGCCGACAACGCGAAGCGCCCCGTCATCGGGAACTCCGGCGGAGCCGGCGCGTGACCGCGGCGGCCAGCACGGCCAACGGCAATCGATCCAACATCGTGGTCAAAGGGCGCATCTCCGTCTCCGGGACGACCAGCGGCGTCGAGATGACCTCCGCAAACGCCGCAGCCGCTCTCGGCCACACGGTCGACAACGCCATCGTGAGCGGGACGGTGGCGACAACGGTGTCCGCGTCTTCGCCGCCAGCAGCGGTGTCCTCGGTCACCGTCCAGAACAGCACGATCACGAACAACAACCTTGGGCCTCGACCTCAACCACGACAGCTCCGGCCAACGTCACCGTACAAGGTGCTGAACAACAACTTCAGGGCCAGACGAGCCATGCCGTCAATCTTGTTCACCTCGAACGCCGCCGGCGCCAGCGGCAACGTGAACGCGCGCGAGTGACCGGCAACGTCATCGGCAACAGCGGCATCGTCGGCTCCGGCTCCGCGGTCGGCAACGGGCATCCGGGTCAGCGGCAGCCAGAACACGACCAAGGTCGTCCTGATCGACAACAACACCATCCGGCAGACGCCCAATGGCCGGGGCATCGAGGTGATCAATCGCAACGGCACCGGCAACATGGACGTGACGGTGACGAACAACGACGTCAACCCCCAGGACACCTCCGGTTTCCCTCTGGCAGCGATCTTCGTGCAGACCAACTGCGTGGTCACCTGCAACTCGGCCCGCTCCGACGTGCGGGGCAACACCGTGCCGGCCGGCGTGACGTTCGACCTGCTGCCCACTCACATCGCCCTGGTGGAGATCGGCGCCTCCTCGCTGTCGCTGGTCGACACGCCCCGGCGAGCGCCACTTGCACGGCCCAGCTGATCTTCCCCACCAACACCGGGAGCGCCAGCGCCCAGCGCCGGGTGCGCGCTGATCGCCGGTCCGATCAGCACGCCGCCATAGCGCTCCGTTGGGACCGGCGTAAACTGCGGCGGGCATGTACGAGCATCGCTCGAGCTCGCTCCTTCCCTGGCCGGCGTTTCGACGCCGCCTGCTCTGGACGACGACGCTCGGGCTTCTCCTGATCGCGGTTTCTCTCGCGATCGGAATTGTGGGTTACAAAGGTTTTGTCTCCGAAACCGATCACCTGGCCGGATGCCTTCCTGAACGCGGCGATGATCCTGTCGGGGATGGGACCCGTCGAACAGTTCGAAAACTGCAAGTGCACTCGGGCGCGAAGATCTTCGCCGGTCTCTACGCTCTTTACTGCGGCCTCGCCCTGCTCTCGATCGCCGGTGTCATCCTCTCGCCGGTCGTTCACCGGCTCCTCCACACGTTCCACCTGGAAAAGGGAAAGGGAGCGAAAGGCAGCTAGGGGGAGGCAAGCCCGCCCCGGCGCCGAAGTAGACTCCTCCGGAAAATCGGGAAACGGAAGGAGATCGGATGGACGCTCCGGATACTCGGTCTCTCCCCGAAAACGCCTACAAGGCCCTCGCGCCGGGCGAGGCGTATCAGCCGGTCGTCCCGGCGCGGGCGCAGCTGCCCGAGGCGACGGGGCGCGCGGTGTGGTGGGGCCTGTTCCTGTGCGTGATCTTCACGGTCGCCTCGGCATATTCCGGGCTGAAGGTCGGGCAGGTCATGGAGGCGGCGATCCCGATCTCGATCCTCGCGATCGGCCTGGCGCGCGTCTACCGGCGGCGCTCGACGATCCTCGAGAACGTCATCATCACGGGCATCGGCGGCGTCTCCGGCTCGGTCGTCGCCGGCGCGATCTTCACGCTCCCCGCGCTCTACATCCTCAAGCTCGATCCGCATCCGTGGCAGACGATCTTCATCTGCCTGGCGGGCGGGTGCCTGGGCGTCCTGTTCCTGATCCCGCTGCGGCGCTACTTCGTCCGCGACACGCACGGCCAGTTCCCGTATCCCGAGGCGACCGCCATCACCGAGGTCCTCGTCACGGGCGAGAAGGGCGGCTCGCAGGCGAAGCTCCTCCTGCAGGCGACCGCGATCGCCGGCGTCTACGACTTCTTCGTCACGACGTTCCAGGTCTGGAAGGAGTTCGTGGACCTGCGCTTCGTTCCGGTCGTCCGGGACATGGCCGACAAGGCCAAGATGGCGTTCTCCTTCGACGCCGTCGGCTTCATCCTGGGCCTCGGGTACGTCATGGGCCTGCGCTCGTCGCTGCTGCTGTGCGCGGGCGGCGTGCTCTCCAACTTCGTCCTCGTTCCGCTCGTCTGGTTCATCGGCAGCCACCTGGGAGATGCCGCGGTCTATCCGGCGACGATTCCGATCGCCAAGATGACGGCCAACGCAGATCTTCCGCGGCTACGTCCGCTTCATGGGCGTCGGCGCGATCGCGACGGCCGGCATCTTCGGGATCATCAAGTCGTTGAAGATCGTCGCCGGCTCCTTCGCGGATCGCCGTGAAGGCGTTCCGCGCGGGCCACGAGCACAGCCTGGAGAGGACCGACCGCGACGTCCCGGTCATGCAGATCCTGCTCGGCGTCGGTCGTCAGCGCGATCGCGGTCGCGGCGTTCCTCGGCAGCCTCGGCGGCGGATCGGTCGAGCGTGCTGGGCGTCGGCCTCGGCGCTGACGCTCGTCTTCTCCTTCTTCTTCACCTCGGTCGCGGCCAACGCGATCGCGACGACCGCGCGGAACCCGGTGTCGGGCATGACGATGCTGACGATCATCATCTCGTCGGTCGTGCTCCTGGAGTTCGGCCTGTCGGGCCGCACGGGGATGTTCTTCGTCATGGCGATCGCCGGCATGGTCTGCACGGCGCTGTCGGTCTCGGGGCAGACGATCACGGACCTGAAGACGGGTTACTGGCTCGGCTCGACGCCCGGCGGCGCAGGAGCGCGTCAAGTTCCTGCGGCGTCATCGCCGCCTCGGCCGCGGTCGGCCTGACGATCGTCATGCTGGCGCAAGACCTTCCAGTTCGGCGAGGCGGCGCCCGGGCGACGCGCGGGTCGTGCTCGCCTCGCCGCAGGCCTCGATCATGAAGGCCCTGGTCGAAGGCTTCATGAGCCACCAGCCGGTGGCCTACGTGCTCTTCGGCGCGGGCGCGATGATCGCCGTCGTCATGGAGATGCTCAGGTGCCGGCGCTGACCTTCGCTCTGGGCATGTACCTGCCGCTGGAGTTGAACACGCCGGCCCTCGTCGGAGGCTTCCTCGCCCACTTCCTGACGAAGCGCTCCGAGCGCGTCGGCGGCCACGCCGGCCAGACGATGCGCGAGCGCGGCGTCATCATCGCCTCGGGCCTGATGGCGGGCGGCGCCCTCGGCGGTGTCTTCGGCGCCGCCTTGCGGCTCTTCCCCTGGTACAAGGAGGAGCTGGTCAAGACGCCCTTCTACGACAACGAGCCCGTCTCGCAGCTCGTCAGCGCCGTCCTCTTCATTGCCCTCTGCGTGTACCTATGGCGCGGCTCGATGAAGAAGGAGCCGGCGACCACCACGTGAGGCGGGTGGCCGCCTGAGCGCGCCCAGGAAGTCGTGTCATCCTGAGCGAGCCCGAAGGGCGGCGGAAGGATCTACTCGACCGAGCCGCGTTATTCGTTTTCACGCGGCACAGCCGAGCAGGTTCCTCGGTCGCCCCGCTGCCTTGGAATGACAGAAGAGGGGAACGCGTATTTTGGCGATCCGGCTATAGGATCGTTGCTCTTCACTTTGGAGGCGTACCTTGGCCGACAAGAATCTCGATCATCTGACCGCGACCGCGATCCTCGGCATCGACACTCTCTGGGGCGGGGACGTGATGAACCCTTCGGGCACCGGCCGGTTCATCGCCGACTCGTGGTTCTCCGACCAGCCGCCTTCCGGCCGCCTATACGCATCCCGCCGCGCAGAAGGTCCGCGAGTCCGGCGGCGTTTCCGCCAAAGCAGCCTGATAAGGCCGCCATCGACGCGTACCTCGCCGCCGTGGACGTCAAGGGCGCGATCGACGCGATGACCACCGAAGGCAAAGCGGCTCGGCGGCCTGCGCGGCGCCTACTTCCGAGGGCTCGGAACCTGCTTCTCTCGCCATGTGGGATCTCGTGCAGGAGCTCCTCGGCCGCGGCGACGCCCGGTCCCCTACGAGCGCTGCGTCATCGGCTCGACGGGAAAGACCACCCGAGCCATCTCATCCGGAGATCAAGCGCGAGCGCGTCGCGCGAGCTGCTCACGAAGGCCGGTTATCCCTCGGGCGACGGCCACAGCCTGCTCAGCGCCGTGGACGGCTAGCGGCGCGAGCGGGTGGTTCCCGGCAGCGTCCATCCCGATGCTCGCCGACGCCCTGATCGCTCAGTTCTCCGCCGGGACCGCGAAGTACCTCGCCCGCTATCTCCCGCGGAGATCGCCGGGGTACCGCTCGCCAACATGAAGTTCCTCCCGATCAAGGACGCCTGGTTCTCCGGCTCGATGAACTACCTCGGTCGCGCCCGCAAGCCCGACGGCACGCCGGAATACGAGGCGACCTACGAGATCAACGCATCGCTCCAGATCAGCGTGCCCAGAGTTCGCGCAGCTCGTCTCGCACGAGGTCGTGCCCGGCCACGTCACCAGCTCCGCCGATCGTCCAGGCGCTCTACGTCCGCGGCCGGCTGGGCTTCGAGTGCCACGGTCCTGACGATGAACTCGCGCGGCGCGGCGCTCTTCGAAGGGATCGCCAACAACGCGATCCTGATCGCCCACGGCGTCACCGAGGTCGAGGAGCTCCCGAGCGACGACCTGCAGGTCGGCGTCCTTCCTCGCGCTGCTCAGGACGACGCGAAGAACCAGTCCTCCTGGCTGACCTGGAAGGAAGGCGTCGCTCAGAAAGACGTCGCCGCGACGCTGCGCCGCGACTACCTCGTTTCCGAGGAGCGCGCCGACAAGCTCTCGGGCGCCTGGGGCCGCCATCCGCTGCTCGGCCGCATGTACCTGCCGTGCTACCGCGCCGGCACCGAGCACGTGGCCGAGCTGCGCCGGCGCTACCCACCCGAGAAGGTGCTTCCGGCGCTCTACGGCTGCCGCGGCATGGTGGATGTCGTCACGGTCCGCCAGACGCGATCAGGGTAAGACTCACATCGGGCCCCTGCGTAGGAGGTGGCGATAGGCGCGTGACGTCCTGGCCCGCTATCGCGGGCGACGACGCTCGGTACGCCCCTCCTGCCCGGTCGTGCCCTATCGGAGAAGGAATAACGCGGCTTGGTCGAGTAGGTCCTTCCTCGGCTTCGCTCGGGACTCGCTTCGCTTTCCTCAGGATGACAGGGGGCTGACGCCTCCCTTTGTCGCCTTTGTGCCCGCGATCGCGCTCGCCACGCGCGTAGGCGGGAGGCCGAGGACGAGGCCGAGCCCGATCAATGACTCGACCGGGCCGCTCCGAGAGCGTGTTCATCGTCAGGAGGAACGACGATGCGACGAAGAGCGCCGGCACCCACGGGTACCCCCACGTCCGGTAGGGGCGGCGAGCGTCGCGGCATGCGTGCGCGCGCAGGGCGTAGATGCGCCGCTCCGGTCGCCGCGTAAGAAGAGCACTTCGACGAAGACGACGTAGGTGTAGAGCTGCTCGAAGGTCCCCGAGGCACGAGCACGCTCGCCCATGCTCGCCTGCGCGGCGAGGCTCGCCGTCGGGCACGTGGCTGGCGGGGATCGATGCGGGCGAGCGACTGGAAGAAGAGGCCGTCCTCCGCCATGGGCTGGTAGATGCGCGAGCAGGTCAGGATGTTGGCGGAGAGGCAGCCGAAGATCGAGACGAGGATCGCGGCGGAAGCCAGCTTCGCCGCCGCCGGCTCCGAAGAGCGCACTGCGCGGCGGCCTCGCCGGCGCGGGGCGACTGCGCGAGCTCCGCGATCGGCAGCGCGCGCAGGTAGACGAAGTTGATCACCCCGTAGATCGCGATCAGAGCGGCAGTCCCCGCGATCAGCCCGCGCGGGATCGTTCCGGCCCGGGTCGCGGACCTCGCCGGCGGAAAGGCGCGAAGCAGTACCAGCCGTCGTAGGCCCAGAGCACGGAGATCATCGCGACGCCAAAGGCGGCGAGCACGGACGTCGGAAGCGGCGCCGCCGAGGTCTCGGATGGACGGGCGCGGAGGCGAAGAGTCCGACTCCGGCCAGAGCGGCCAGCGCGGCGAGCTTGACGACCGTCACGAGGTTCTGGATCCACGCGCCCTCGCGCACGCCGGCGAAGTTGACCGCGGTCAGGAAGACGATCGCGAGAACGCCCGCGACGCCGCCGCCGGTCAGGTTCCAGCTTCGGGCTCCGAGAGGAACGGAGAACGAGGACGTTCTTCGTCGAGAAGAACGGGAGGAACGCTCAAGGTACTCGCCGAAGCCGGCCGCGAGCGCCGCGATCCCGCCCGACATGATCACGAAAAACGCGCCCCACCCGAAGAGAAAGCCGGCCAGCGGCCCGTCAGGCCTCCTTCAGGAAGTGGTACATCCCGCCGGCCTTCGGAAACATCGCGCCCATTTCGGCGTACGTCAGCGCTCCGGCAAGCGTCAGAAGTCCGCCGGCGAGCCAGACCGCGAGGATCAATCCGGGATGGGGCAGCGCCCGCGCGATGTCGGCCGGCGTGAGGAAGATCGCCGTCCGAGCACGGCGCCGATGGTGATGAGCGCGCCGTCCCACGGGCCGAGCGCGCGGTTGAGGACGGAGACGACGAGCTTTTCTCGGTCAACAGTGTGTTGAGTGTTTGAGGGTTGAGAGGCAAGTGTAGCTTGACCCCCGGTGGCTGCATCTGGCTCTCTCAACTCTCAACCTTCCCCTGTAGAGTTCGGCCGTGAACAAGACATCGCCTCGCCACCGTTCCGATCTGAGAGAGATCGCGCGCCGCGCGATGGTCGAGCGCGGCCTGGAGCCGGAGTTCCCGCCGGACGCGCAGGCGCAGCTTCAGCGGCTCCGCGGGCCGGCTCCGGCGTCCGGCCCGCGCGACCTGAGGGACCTGCCCTGGTGCTCGATCGACAACGACGACTCGCGCGACCTCGACCAGCTGACCGTCTCCGGAAAGCACGCCGGGCGGCGGCACACGGATCCTCGTCGCCGTCGCGGACGTGGACGCGCTGGTGCGAAGGGCGACCCGATCGACGCCCACGCCGCGCCGCAACACGACCTCGGTGTACACGGCCGCGCAGATCTTCCCGATGCTGCCGGAGCAGCTCTCCACCGACTGGACGTCCCTGAACCAGGATGAGGACCGGGAGGCGGTCGTCGTCGAGTTCGAAGTCGGCGAGGACGGCTCCGTCGGCAAGTCCTCGATCTCCGTCGCCTCGGTCCGCAACAAGGCGAAGCTCGCCTACGACGCCGTGTCCGCCTGGCTGGACGGCAAGGCGGAGCCGCCGGCGGCGCTCGCCCGCGGTGCCTGGCCTCGCCGAGCAGCTCCGCGCGCAGAAGGCCGCGGCGGGGAAGCTGCGGGACCGGCGCTTCGAGGAGGGAGCGCTCGACTTGGAGACGATCCAGCCCAAGGCGGTCTTCGACGGCGACAGCGTGGTCGGGCTGCGCCAGGAGGCGCACAACCGGGGCGCCGCCTGATCGAGGACTTCATGATCGCCGCCAACGGCGTGACGGCGCGGTTCCTCTCGGGCCAGGGACTGCCGTCGCTTCGGCGAGTCGTGCGCTCGCCCGAGCGCTGGCAGAGGATCGTCGAGGTGGCTCGGGAGAACGGAGAACGCCTTGCCGCCGGAGCCCGACTCGAAGGCGCTGTCGGACTTCCTCGTCCGGCGGCGAAAGGCGGATCCTGACCGGTTCCCGGACCTCTCGCTCGTCATCGTCAAGCTGATGGGCGCGGGCGAGTACGTCGTCGAGCGCCCCAACCGGCCGAGCGTGGGCCACTTCGGCCTGGCGGTCCGCGACTACGCGCACTCGACCGCTCCCAACCGCCGCTACCCGGACCTGATCACGCAGAGGCTGCTGAAGGCCGCCCTCGCCGGCAGCCGCGGCGCCCTACCCGGAGGACGAGCTGGAAGAGCTGGCGCGGCACTGCACGGAGCAGGAGGACAACGCGGACAAGGTCGAGCGCCAGGTCCGCAAGTCCGCCGCGGCGATGCTGCTGCAGAACCGCATCGACCACTATTTCGACGCCATCGTCACGGGGGCGTCCGAGAAGGGGACCTGGGTCCGGATCTTCGACCCGCCGGTGGAGGGCAAGCTCGTCCACGGCTTCGAGGGCCTGAAGGTCGGCCGGAAGCTCCGCGTCAAGCTCATCATGACGGACGCCGAACGCGGTTTCATCGACTTCGTCCGCGCCTGACGTCCGAACGTCCCGAGGAGTGCAACCCGGACGGCCCATCAACGTAACTAGAGCGGGGGAACTATGCTTGTTTGTCTTCTGATGGCAATCGTATCCGGAGCCGCGGCCCCGCCGCCGCAGGCGGTCGAGTCCCGGCGCAAGGCGTTCGAGACGTTTCTCGAGGAGCAGTGGGAATACACCCTGTCCCATTCGCCCGGAGTTCGCCTCGATCCTGGGCGACAAGAGGTGGAACGACAAGGTCTCGGACGTCTCGCAGAAAGCCATCGAGGCGCGACCTGGTGAAGACGAAGGAATTCCTGGCCCGCCTCGAGTCGATCGATACGACGGGATTCCGCGAGCAGGAAGAGCTGACGAAGACGCTGCTCGTCCGGTCCTTCCGGGAGGAGCTCGAGGACGCGCACTTCACGAGATGGAAGATGCCGGTGAGCCAGATCTCGAGGCTGCACTTGAACGCGCCGCAGCTCGTCTCGCTCCTCTCCTTCAAGACGGTCAAGGACTACGAGGATTACGTCGCCCGCCTGCGGCAGATGCCCAGGCAGTTCGACGACACGGTCGCGAAAATGCGCCTCGGGATGGCCGAGGGCCTGATGCCGCCGAAGTTCCTCCTCGAAAAGGTCGTGACGCAGGCGGAGAGGATCGCGAAGTCCGCCCGGAGGAGAGCCCGTTCGCCCGGCCGCTGTCGAAGATCCCGGCGGAGTTCTCGGAGGCGGACCGCGCGCGGTTGAAGGAAGCGGTGCTGTCGGCGATCCGCGAAGCGGTCGTTCCCGCCTACACGAAGTTCGGGCGTTCGTGAAGGAGGAGTACGCGCCGAAGGGGCGGTTGGAGCCGGGGATGTGGTCTCTCCCGGACGGCCCCGCGCGCTACGCCACCGCGGTCAAGCGCTCGACGACGACAGCGATGACTCCCGACGAGATCCACGCGATCGGGCTCTCCGAGGTCGCCCGCATCGAGAAGGAGATGAAGGTCATCGCGGGCAAGCTCGGCTACGACGACCTGAAGTCCTTCAACGCGGCGATCGAGAGGGACCCCAAGCGCCACGCCCACTCCCGCGAGGAAATCCTGGAGATCTACCGGAAGTACCTCGCCGGGATGAAGCCCCAGCTTCCCAAGCTCTTCGGGCGGCTTCCGAAGGCGGACGTGGAGGTGGACGCCGTCGAGAAATTCCGCGAGAAGGAGGCCTCCGGGGCGCAGTACAACCAGGGGCCAAGGACGGATCGCGGCCCGGGCGGATCCTGGTCAACACGGGGACCCCGAGTCGCGAAAGACCATCTCGATGGAATCCACGGCGTACCACGAGGGAGCCCCGGCCATCACCTCCAGATCTCCATCGCTCAGGAGCTCGAGGAACTTCCGCCGGTCCGCCAGCAGACCTTCTACACCTCGTTCGCCGAGGGCTGGGCGCTCTACTCCGAGAGGCTCGGCAAGGACATCGGTTTCTACAAGGACCCGTACAGCGACTATGGCCGGCTGCAGGACGAGATGCTGCGGGCGATCCGCCTCGTCGTGGACACCGGCTTCCACTCGAAGAAGTGGACGCGGGACCAGGTCGTCGCGTTCTTCCACGAGCATTCGGCGGTGGACGAGGTCGAGGTCCAGTCGGAGACGGACCGCTACATCTCCTGGCCCGGCCAGGCGCTGGCCTACAAGGTCGGGCAGATGAAGATCCTGGAGCTGCGCGAGCGCGCGAAGAAGGAGCTCGGCGGGAAGTTCGACATCCGCCGTTTCCACGACGCCGTGCTGGGCGCCGGCGCCCTCCCGATGGACGTCCTGGAGGCCCGGATCAACGCCTGGATCGCCGCCGAGAAATCCGGCAAGGCCTCGTGACCGGAGAGTCGATAGTCAATAGTCGATAGTCGATCGCTGGGCGCTTCCTGGGGAGGGGGCGTGCCTCCGCCGCTGCCGGGGCCCTGCCGGGGGAGGCAGAATAACGCGGCTCAGTCGAGAAGGTCCCTCGGTCGCTGGCGCTTCCTCGGGATGACAGCGGCGGAGCGTGTGCTCTGCCGCTGCCAGCTCTGCCCTCCCGCCCGGTCGTGGCCCTATCGGAGGAGGAATAAGCGCGGCTCAGTCGAGAAGGTCCCTCGGTCGCTGGCGCCTCGGATGGCGCAGCGGCGGAGCGTGTGCTCTGCCGCTGTCAGCTTGCCCCTCCTGCCCGGTCGTGCCCTTCCGATCCGTTAGAGTCTCCCTTTCTCGGAGACGCAGGAGTTATGGATGAAAACCAAACGACTTCTCACTGGCGGGCGCGCTGCTTCTTCCCGCCTTCTTGTTCGCCGTGCAGGCTGAGAAGGCTCCCCGAAACCCGCCGCCGGCAAGGCGCCCACCGCCGCCGAAGCGAAGGCCTTCCTCGACGAGGCCGAGGCGAAGCTCCTCTCCTCGCCACCGACGCCGGGGCGCGCCACCTGGGTTCAGTCCACCTTCATCACCGACGACACGGAGATCCTCGCGGCCCAGGCCAACGAGCGGCAGATTTCCGCCGCGGTCTCCTACGCCAAGCAGGCGACGCGCTTCGACGGGCTGAAGCTCCCGACGACCTCGCCCGCAAGATGAAGCTGCTGAAGCTGTCGCTCACGCTCGCCACACCGTCGGACCCGAAAGAGAGCGAGGAGCTGACCCGCATCACGGCGGCGATGGAAGGGGCCTACGGGAAGGGAAGTACTGCCCGCCCGGCAAGGACAAGTGCCTCGACCTGGAAGACATCACGAAGATCATGGCCAAAAGCCGCGACAACGCCGAGCTCTCGACGTCTGGCGCGGCTGGCACTCGATCGCGCCGCCGCTGCGCAAGGACTTCATCCGCTACGTCGATCTCGCCAACAAGGGCGCGAAGGAGCTGGGCTTCGCCGACAACGGGGCGATGTGGCGTTCCAAGTACGACATGCCGCCCGACGCCTTCGCGAAGGAGCTCGACCGCCTCTGGGAGCAGGTCAAGCCGCTCTACCTCTCGCTCCACGCCTACGTCCGATGGAAGCTGCGCGAGAAGTACGGCGACGCGGTCCCCGCTCAGGGCCCGATCCCGGCCCACCTGCTCGGCAACATGTGGGCGCAGACCTGGGACAACGTCTACCCGCTCATCGCCCCGAAAGACGGAGATCCCGGCTTCGACCTGACCGAGATCCTCAAGTCGCGCAAGACCGACCATCTCAGATGGTCCGCTACGGCGAAGGCTTCTTCACCTCGCTCGGCTTCGATCCGCTGCCCAAGACCTTCTGGGAGCGCTCCGCTTTTCACCAAGCCGCGAGACCGCGAGGTCGTCTGCCACGCCAGCGCCTGGGACGTCGACAACGTCAACGACCTCCGCATCAAGATGTGCATCGACATCACGGACGAGGACTTCTCGACGATCCACCACGAGCTCGGCCACAACTTCTACCAGCGCGCCTACAACACGCAGCCCTACCTCTTCCGCGACAGCGCCAACGACGGCTTCCACGAGGCGGTCGGCGACACGATCGCCCTCTCGATCACCCCGAGTACCTGGTCAAGCTCGGCCTGCTGCGACGAAGGCCCCGGACACCTCGAAGGACATCGGGCTGCTCCTGAAGAAAGCCCTCGAGAAGATCTCGTTCCTTCCTTTCGGCCTCGTCATCGACCAGTGGCGCTGGAAGGTCTTCTCCGGGGAGGTGACCCCGGCCAACTACAACGCGGCCTGGTGGGAGCTTCGGAAGCAAGTACCAGGGGTCGCGCCCGCCGTCCCGCGCAGCGAATCGGACTTCGACCCGGCCGCGAAGTACCACGTCGCGGCGAACGTCCCGTACATGCGGTATTTCCTGGCCGACATCCTCCAGTTCCAGTTTCACCGCGCGCTGGCGAAGGCGGCCGGCTGCACCGGGCCCCTGAATCGCTGCTCGATCTACGGCAACAAGGAGGCGGGCGCGAAGCTCGCGGCGATGCTGGCGATGGGGCAGTCGCGGCCGTGGCCCGACGCGCTCGAGGCGATGACCGGCCAGCGTCAGATGGACGCGACCGCGATCCGCGATTACTTCGCGCCGCTCCAGAAGTGGCTGGACGAGCAGAACAAGGGCAAGCCGCTGGGTTGGTAGAGCCGGCCAATCGAAGCCTCCGCACCCTGGCGGCGCTGGCGGTCGGCGGCCGCCGCGATCGGCACTCTCTTTCCTGCGCGGGCGGCCGGGAGGCGAAGCCGGCGCTCGTCGAGCGCCTCGAGCCTCGCCTGGTTCGACCGCGGCGGCCGGCGGGTGGAAGTCCTCGGAGAGACCGCCGATTACCTCGTCCCGAGGCTTTCTCCCGACGGGCGGCGCGTGGCGATGGACATGGTGGACGGCGTGTCGCATCGCCGCGACATCTGGCTGTGCGATCTCGAAAAGCACGCCTGGAGCCGGTTCACCACGGATCCCTCGAGCGCCTCGCACCCCGCCTGGTCGCATGACGGCCGCTACGTCGTGTTTTCCTCGACGCGCGGCGCCCCGAAGTCGGCTCTTTACTCGAAGGCCGTCGAAGGAACGGCGAAGGAAGAGCTTCTCTACCAATCCGATCGGACGAACCAGCCCACGGACTGGTCGCCGGACGGCAGATACCATCGCGTTCATGAGCGCCGAGCGAGAGTCGGAGACGGGCTGGGACATCTGGATCCTCGAGCTCTCCGGCCGCAAGGCCGCGCCGCTTCTGGAGACGAAAGCCCAGGAGCGGGGCGCGGTGTTTTCTCCGGACGGAGCGCGGATCGCGTACAGCTCCAGCGAATCGGGAGCCGACGAGGTTTACGTGCGGCCTTTTCCGGGGCCGGGCGAGGCCCGCCGAATCTCGAGCGGCGGCGGGACGTTTCCGAGATGGCGGCGGGACGGCAAGGAGCTCTTCTACGTCGCCCGGGCAACCACCTGATGTCGGCTTCCGTCTCGGAGAACGCGGCGCCGCGCCCCCTCTTCACCGCGAAGATGGCCTTCGCCGAGTTCTACGACGTCTCCCGCGACGGCCAGCGCTTCCTGATCAGCCTGTCCGATTGATCACGGGCACGACTGGCTGACGACCTCCGGCACGGAGTAGGACGGCGCCGGAGGAGGTTGGCCGAGGAGAAGTCGAGCTCGTCCGCGAGGTTGTTCGCGTTGGCGTCCCGCACCGACAGCGCCGGCAGGTCCCACCTCCACTCGATCATCTTCCAGGATCGACGTGTGGTCGTAAAGGCCCGTCGCGACCGTGGACCGCTTCGCGAAGGGGGAGATCAGCAGGCTCGGAACGCGGAACCCGCGCAGCCTGTACCTGGGGTCCACGTCCGGCGCCTCCTGCGGCGGGACGTGCTCGAAGAACCCGCCCCACTCGTCGAACGTGACGACCAGGACGGTGTGCTTCCACGCCGGGCTCCTGGTGACGGCGTTGTAGATCTTGTTCAGGAACGTTTCGCCGGCGCGGATGTCGCTGAGCGGGTGGTCGTCGCCGGAGGTCCCGTTGTCCCCGCTTTCGAACTTCGGCTCGACGTATCCGACGTGGGGAAGATCTCCTGACGCGCAATCGGCGAGGAAGTTGTCCACCGAGCGGAAGATCGGGGCGTACTTCGTGCCCCACAGGCCGAGGAACGGGAAATCGGTGAAGTAATAGCGGCCGACGAGGTCCTTCGAGGCGAGGCGGTCCCAGATCGTCGGCAGCGTCACGGGGGAGAGCGTGTTGTCGATCCGGTCCGTCACCCCGGAGTGCATGTAGATGCGGTTGGGGTAGGTCGGAGCCATGATGGCGGAGAAGTAGTTGTCGCAGACGGTCCAGTCCGGCGCGGCCTCGCCCGAGGAAGCTCAGGTCGTTCTGCGTGTAGTAGCCGATGCAGAAGTCGTCGTTGGATCCCGCCTTCAACCAGCCGTCGCAGAGCCCGCCGTTGTACTCGGTCCGGCCTCCGTCCCAGGAGTGGTCGGGATCGTGGAAGCTGCAGCCCTGGAAGTCCGGGGCGAGGGGATGCGTCGGGTGCTCGATCTCGTTCCGATCCTTGTAGACGAGCCCCGCCTGGCGGCCGTTGGCGCCGGGCAGCCATCCGAGGACGTGGTCGAAGGAGCGGTTCTCCATCGTCACCACGATGACGTGCTTCAGGGAGTTCGGCTTGGGCTTCTGCTTCGCGAAGAGAAACTTCGGTCCGACCGACAGCGCGGCAAGCGACGCGGCCGACCCGGTCAGGAACTGTCTGCGGGAAAAACGGCGCATGGATCTCCCCTCCTTGTGCGACCAAGACTTCGGCGCGACCGACGGAGCCCGCGCCCGGCGTTCCTCTCCGCGGGTGCAAGCAACATGCCCTAATGAGGTCGCTACGCGAAGGGACGCTTATCGCTAAGTACTCTTAGCCCCAGTGTCGTAGGGAGGGGCTTGCCCTCCCGCCCGGTGGGGCCCTATCGGAAGAGACAATAGCGCGGCTCGGTCGAGAAGGTCCCTCGGTCGCTGGCGCTTTCCTCGGGATGACAGCGGCGGAGCGTGTGCTCTGCCGCTGTCAGCTTGCCGGTCGTGCCCTATCGGAGGAGAAGTAACGCGGCTTTATCCAGTAGGTCCTTCCCTCGGCTTCGCTCGGGACTCGCTTCGCTTTCTCTCAGGATGACAGCGGCGGAGCTTGCGCTCTACCGCTGTCACTTGCCCTCCCGCCCGGTCGTCGCCCTCTCGGTGGAGGAAGGACGCCGTGAGAACCACCAGGGCGAGAGCGGCGTAGGCGGCCGCGAGTTGGAAGGAAGTGGTGCCGGCCTGCCAGGGGAGAAAGAGTGGTTCCCTGCGGGGCGGGCGAATGAATCACCCCGAAGAGGCAAAGCGACCGCGGCCGCGAAGAAGAAGATGGCGCACCGGCGAAACCGTCGGTCGATCAACTCCGCGACGGCGGCGCCCCAGAGGACGGCGGTGATGATGAAGCCGCTGGAGAGAAGCCGCAGCGTTCCGACGGATTCGGCGAGCTCTCCGCTGAGCGAGGCCGTTCGGGCAAGCACCGCCCCGACTTCGAGGGAAATGAGGAAGGCGAGCGACGGCAAGACCGCCAGCGATACCGCCGCGGCGTGCCGGGCCGGCGTGGCGAGGTAGGCCTGCGCCAGGACCTCCAGGCCGATGTAGATCAGGATCGGGGCGACCGCGGCCGCCGGGATCCAGTCGATCAGGAACGGCAGGTAGCCGAGGACCCCGCCCAGACCCACGAAGAGGCCCGTCGCGATGGCGTAGCCCGCCCCGGCCCCCATCTTCTTGTAGGCCGGGATGCCCGATGTACGGAGTGCTCTCGACGACACCGCCGCAGATCGCCGGCGGCGAGCGTCGCCACCGCTTCCGTCGCCAGGATCGCCCGCGCGTGTCGTAAGTCGTCGCCGGCGGCGGCCGCGCTCTCGGTGTTGTCGGTCCCGCCCACGATCGTCGCGACGGAGAACGGGAGAGCGATCGGCAGATATCCCCAGGCGAGCGACAGCCCTCCCAGGAACGCCAGGCCCGGCCACGGGAATGGAGAGAGTGAAGGCCGCCGGACCGCTTCGGACGCGGGCCGCCGCGAAGAGTCTTCGGATGCCGGCCGCTTCGAGAGGCGATAGGAAACCGCCACGGCGATCAAGCACCGACGACGAACGCGCCCGGCAATCCCCACGGCAGGCGGACCTTCCGAGAAGCGGTCACGAGGATGACGCCGAGGGCGATGAAGCCCGACGATCGGGTTCGCCATGGACCTTCAGCATCGGCAGGAGTCCGATCAGCGCGATCCCCGCCCCTCCGATCGAGCCCAGCAGCGCGGCGCGCGGCACCGCCCGGCGGACCGCGTTGCCCGCGAGGGCGAGTCCCGAGCTTGACCAGTCCCAGCAGGCACCGTGACCGCCATCCCCATCTTCCATGTGAGCTCGGCGTCGCCCGTCGCGACGTACGCCGGCCCCAGGACCGCGAACGCCATTCCGAAGACGCTCGGCGCGTTGATCCCCAGCGGCATCGCGGTCACGTCTGTCCGGCCGGTCCGGCGCGCGAGGCGCCGCGCCATCGCGGCGTAGATGAGGTCCCCGGACGAGCACGCCGACCGCCGTGCCCGGGACCATCCGGTAAAGGACGATCTCGCGCTGGGAAAGTGGAAGGCGCCGACGAGGATGGCCGTCAGGATGACCAGGTCTGGCGACGTTGTCGAACATCAGCGAGAAGAACGCGTTGGCAGTCCCCCGCGCGGAACCAGCGATAACGGCTCAGTCATGCCCCTGTCATCCTGAGGAGCGAGCGACGAAGGATCGGCTCGGGTGCTCGAAAGCGCGAGAGCTGGTGACCCTTCGCTTCGCTCAGGATGACAGCTGGAGCTCTAGAAAGTGACGCGGACGCCGAGCTGGAACTGGCGCGGGTCGCCCGAGCCCTCCTGCACCGTGCCGTCGAAATTGAAGACGAGGTTGGTCACCGGCCGGCGCAGGTTCTTCGTGTTCATCGAGGTTGAAGACCTCGATCGATCGGGCTCGATCGAGATGCCGCGAACGATCGCCGAACGCGCGCGAGAGGCGCAGGTCGAGCGAGGAGTACTGGTTGATCCTTGCGCCCCTGGTTGCGGCGCGTGACCGTGCCGTCCGGGCTGATCCGGTCCTGACGGCGTGGTGGTCGGAACGCCCGCCGCCGTGACGTCCGAGGGCTGCGCCGAGCGGTAGGAGTAGCGGAAGCGTTCACCTCGGCGGCCCCGAGCGCACGAGGAGCAGGTAGGCGTTCACGCGGTGGCGCTGGTCGCGGTCGGAGTAGCCCCACTCCTTCGAGAACTCGGCCGTCGGGTCGCAGGGTCCTCGTGGATCTTCGCGTAGCGGAAGGTGAACGGGTCCCGCTCGTTGTCGTCGTCGGACTTGTCCTTCGAATACGTGTAGTATGACCTGGAAGCCGAGCGCGGTCGGTGAAGCGCTTGTTGAACGCCGACCGTCACCCCCAGTACCGGCTCCTGGGCGCCGTGGACTCGACGGTCGTCAGACCGCTGACGCCGTTGGTCGCTGCCGGGGCGAGGCCGCGTCGACCACGGCGAGCCCAGCTCGGCCGGTCGTTGCGGTCCACGAAGCGCGTCAGGTGCGTCGCTCTTCGCGTAGTTGTACTTGACGGAGCACGGCCAGACCCGACATCGACTTCCTCTCGACCGACGCCGGCTGGCGGCCGTCGTGCGCGGGTTCTGGAAGTCCTCGTCGATGACGAAGACGCCCGGGTGGTCGGGCGTGCCGCTCGGTCTGGGACGGCCGGGAGCAGGTTGGGATAGACCGGCGGAAGCGGGCCGCCGAAGTTCGCGGAACGTGCTGTCACGATAGAGCGTCTGCCCGAGGCTGCCGTTGGTCGAGCGGGTCGAGGCGAGAGCGAGGCCGGGGATGCGGGCGTAGAAGAGTCCGACGTTCCGCGCGGACGACCGTCTTGCCGTCGCTTCCAGGATCCCAGGAGATCCCGAGGCGCGGCTGCCACATCGTTCTTGTCCGAGGGGATCGTCCCGTCGGAGGGGAACGTCTGCCCCTTGACCGTCTTCCCGATGAACGGCGCGAAGAAGACCTGCGAGTCGCGGCGTGATCGGGTCCGGCTCGATCTGCGCTTCCCAGCGCAGGCCCGCCTGGATCGTCAGGTTGGGCATCGGCTGCCAGACGTCCTGGATGAAGACGGCGGGCTCCTTCTGCGTGATCGTTCTGCGTCCCCGCCTGGTCCGCCGTCAGCCGCCGACGCCGGCCTGCTGGAGATAGAAGATGCACCGGCCCGGTGATGCCGACGTCCCGCCGGGCAGGTCGCCGGTCTGCCGAGTGGTGCCGTCCGAGCACTCGACGTAGTTCGGGTTGCGCGCGTAGTTCAGGAAGCCGTCGGTCGAGCTGAAGATGTAGCGTGCCGTTGCCGAACCCGCGGAACGTCTGGCCGAGCGTCACCTCGGTTGTACTCGACGCCCGGCCTTGAACGTGTGGTTGCCCTGGATGACGAGATGTTGTCGTTGAACTGGATGCGCGTCGTCGTAGTAGTCGACCGGGATGAAGAACGGCATGCCGAAGCGGTAGCCGCGTGCCGAAGTCGAAGGCGGTGTCGGGCAGCGGCCGGCTCTGCCCGGTGATGATCGGGCCGTCGTACGGCCGCGGCCGGTCCTCCCGCGCGCACTGGAAGCGGAACTCGTTGGAGCAGCGTGCTCGGAGAGGGTCGAGATCGCGCGAGCCGGTGCCGGCGTTGGAGTAGTCCTTCTCGATCGGCGTTGGCGCTCCGTCCCCAGGAGTCGACGTCGAAGGTGCCGTTGTTCTGCTCGGCCCAGGTGTAGTTGTAGCGGCACGGTGAGCGAGGTGCTCGGGCGACGCCTGCCAGTCGATCTTGCCGAGGAACACGCGGGCGTCGTTGGTGCGCTCGATCGAGCCGTTCTCGTCGCGGGCTGCCGAGCTCGAGCGAAGTAGTCGACCACGCCGCTGCTCGATGCGGTTCGGGTCGGTCTGCTTGGTCGAGCGCGCCGCGCTGGTCGTCGACGGCGAGGAAGTAGAAGAGCCGGTCCTGGCGATCGGGCCCGCCGAGCGTGACGCCGGCCTGCCCCTGGTCGAAATCGGAACTCGTCCTTGGCGTTGCCGTCGTCCGTCCTGCGGCGCGCGAGCGAGAGCTGTCGTCCTTGTAGTAGAGCGTGGCCGCTCCCGTGGAAGTCGTTGGTGCCCGACTTGGTGACGACGTTGACGAAGCCGCGAGGACGAGCGGCCGAACTCGGCGTTGGCGCCGTCGGCGACGCACGACCACCTCCTGGACCGCGTCGAGGTTGAAGGTGAACGCCGGCCGCTGGCCGCCGCGCTGCTCGCCGAAGAACGGGTTGTTGAAGTCGGCGCCGTCCACCGAGACGTTGTTGCTGGATCCCCTTCTGGCCGTTGATCGATCAGCTCGCTCGCCGTCGGGGCCCTGCACGATCGCTCACGCCCGGCGTCAGCTTGGTGAAGTCCAGGAAGTTGTGCTGGAGGTTCGGGAGGTTGTTGACCGCCTTCTCTCGATGTGAAGTCGCGCCGGCCGTCCGGCTGACTGCTCGATCACGGGGCGCCGGGGCGGCGGCTGACTGACCTGCTGCTGGGCGGTCGAGATCTCGAAGAGCTTCAGCGGGAGCGTGATCGTCGCGCCGGCCTCAGGCGAAGGCCGTCGCGCACGGTGTCGAGAAGCCGGGGAGCGCGGCCGTGACCCGGCATGGCCCGAGCAGAGCTGGACGGCGCGGAACCGGCCCTGGTTGTCGGTCCTGCAGGGTCTGTCTCGAATCCGGTGGCCGTGTTCGCGGATCGTCACGGACGCGCCAGGGAAGGACGCCGCCGCCGGGATCGACGACTGCTGTCCTTCGGTGACGCCGGTGGTCGCCTGGGCCTGGGCCTGGATCCGCAGACGGCCTGTTAAACGGAGAGAGGAACCGGAAACCGATCAGCGAGATGCGCGCGAGCGAGAAACTTCGCGACATCGAGATCTTCCTCCGCTTCGAATCCTTCCCGCGAAAACCCGATGATCCGGTTCTTCTCCACCTCACCGAAGTCAAGACGGACGTTGGGCGTTCTTCGGAACTCTTCTCGCATCGCCGGTGACATCGAGACGCGGTCCTGATCCGCGCCGCTGATGGCGAAAAGGCCGGGCAGGCCGAAGGCGCTCCTGCGCGAGCGAGCATCCTGTAGGGGAGGGCCTTGCGCCCTCCGCCCCGGTCGTGCACCGCCCCTTCGCGTGAGCGAGACGGCCCCGCGCGCCGGCGGGGCCCTGCGCCGCCACCCGGCCGCCGCCCATTCCCGCGGAACTCCTGAAGAGGGCACGACCGGGCGGAGAGGCAAGCCCCTCCCCTACGGCACGAGGACCGGGGCGCCGTAAGGCACAGACTGTAATAGCTTAGGCGGACTTCTTTTCCACAACGGATCGAGGCGGGAGGCGTCTAAGGGAGTGGATTGAGGTGGAAAAGGAGTGGGGCTTGGCACGGCGTTGGAGAGATCGCTCTCGCAGGTCGCCTCTTCGCGAAGGGAGGAGAAGCTGTCGAGTCGGATCGCCCCGGTGAGCCGCGGGACGACGACGAGTCACTTCTGGACGCGATCCGCGCGAAGGCGATGCTCAGCCTTCGAGCGCCTCTACGAGCTCCACGGAGCGCGCATGGCGCGCGTCGCGGCGAACCTGCTCGGCAACCCCGCCGACGCGGAAGACGCCGTCAGGAGACCTTCCTGAAGGTCTATCGCGGCGCGGCCGCCTTCCGCGGCACCGCGCGCCCTCGACCTGGATCATACCGCGTGCTCGTCAACGCCCTGCTACGACATGATGCGCCGCAAACGCCGCCGCCCCGTCGAGGTCGCCGGCGAGGCCTCGCGCCGGGGACGCCCGGGCCCGGAGTTTTCCGCTCCCGCCTCCGACCATCCCCTGAGCTCTTCCTCGAGTCTTCTCCGTGAAGGACCTCGAGCCGCGCCGCCGTCTCCGCCTTCGTCCTGTACGCGGTCGAGGGGTTCACGCACCGCGAGATCGGGGAGATCCTCGGCGTGCCCGAGGGGACCTCAAAGCCCTCCTCTTCGAAGCCCGGCGCGACCTTCAGCGGCGGCTCGCCGCGCCTGCGCGGCGGGAGGCCAGGCCATGAGCGAAACCCGCTGCGAGCGTTTCGAGAAGGCCCTCTCGGCGCGGCGAGGAGGCGGTCGCGGCGCTCGGAGCCGCACGCCCTTCATTGCGAAGAATGCCGCGAGTCGCTCCGGCTGTGGGAGGAGATCGAGGAGGCCGCCCCGTCCTCAAGAAGAGCTGGGAGACCCCGCGCTCCCGCCGGGCGTCGTCCGCGCGATCGAGGCGGAAAAGCGCAAGCCCCAGGCCGCACCCGCTCCCAGGCGCCGGCTCTCCTGGATCCCCATCGCGGCCGCCGCGTCGCTGCTTCGTCGTGTCGATGGTCGGGCTCTGCGTCTTCAGCAACCCGTACGTAACTT
>ERZ1370068.1213-contig-11106_pt1 | contig 41598 bp, 46 predicted proteins | sample MGYA00561227_ERZ1370068 | MGnify/ENA primary metagenome ERZ1370068 (study PRJEB38410, sample SAMEA6850437) | metagenome | study: Metagenomic assessment of the ecological functions of the soil: analysis of the soil microbiota associated with the... | reverse complement strand
GTATGCTTCGTTCAGTTACGTATTGCTGAGGCGATGTCGCGGTTGATCGATCTCAGACTCAAGTCCTCTGGGCCCAGGCGGTGCTACACCCGCGAGGCGCACCGGCCTCGCCACAGTGGACGCGAGAGTCAGAGCAGCCTCATGAGGCGTCTGGACCATACGTTAGACAGCTTGCCGAGTGATTGCCGCGGAAATCCTTGTCAGCCAGTTCCGTGGAGACAAGACACGCCCGGTGCGCAGTGATGTCTAGCTGTCGTCTGGGTAGCTGGCAGGATGCCCCGCACGGTGCTTGAACACCGCGGGGGCCTCGTCACCAAGTCCGAGATCCCTTGAAGGAGCGGCCGCGATGGGAATCGACATCATCAAAGAGCATCGATCGCGAACGTGGAGCGAGTTCGTGGATCGGTACCGCATGTACCGGAAGGCTGCCGTTCTGGGGAACCAAGACCTTTCGGCCGAATGAACGCGGAGAGCTGTCCCTGAGCAGCTCACCGCCATGCGACGGCAAAACAGGCTGCCCGCGAACGGGTCGCAGAAGCAATTCGCCGCCTGGAACGTGACTCGGCATTCCCGGGAACCCACGGGGCCTCAAACAGTCTACCTCGGCCGGATCAGAGCACGTCTTCTTACCTTGCCCTATCAGGCGTCGCTGCCGCCGCCTCATCCTCGATCGTGGCGGTTACATCGCTTTGGTACTGCAGGCGCAACGCGAGACGCGATAATGACGATCAAGGCATCGGTGGACCATTTGGCTTGGTCCGATCTGCGCCTGCCAGGGCGCTACGAGGTGGTGACGGGCTCCTCAACAACGAGTGTTCCCGCGTGCCGGCTTGATGCAATCTCGCGAAGGGGTCCATCCCCGAAGGTCCCTTTCTAAGAGGTTGCGGTCAATCGCGAAGTCCGTTCAGGAGAGGCCGATGCGCATCGTCTGTCGCGTGGACGCGTCTAGGGACTTCACGGATGACTTCCGCTCTCTCGCGTGAATGGCGGCGCTGGAACCGTGAAGTGGGAGACACCATACGGCCTGAGCACCGTGCCTCCTGGTCACCTGAGGCAAACAGTGGCGCGGCTGCGTGGAGGCGACACATGATCCAGGCGACCGAAGACCTCGCTCCGCAGATGCAGGCGCTGGGCTGTGAGAACGTCAGAAACTGGGCCGGTACGCTCGGATCTCCGTGACCACCCAAGGGACGAACTCGCGCTTGGAGTGATGGCCCGTCACCGTGACGCGCCGACGCGGGGTCAGGGCCTCGACGGCCACGCCCGGCGCAACCTCCAGCCGCGTCTCGCCGATGTAGAGCACGCGTGTCTCGGGTCTCCAGTCGGAGACCTCGCCCGCGAAGCACGAACGGGACCGGGTCGTCAGCCACGGCGGCGCGGAGTCAGTTCTGCGACACGAAGATCAGGTGGAGCCTGACGATGGCTGCCCGGACTGCCGCCAGGTACGCCGCTTGTTCGAGATCCCGGAGGTGTCTTCGATGGTCCTCGCCAGGACGCGCTCGGCCTTTCGAAGGTCCGTCAACGCCACCTGCAGGACGCGCTAGGCGTCGGCTTCCGCCACCGACAGGGGCTGTGGCTCCATGGCCGGGAGAGGCACGAATCATGCCACGTCGACCGATGAGGGAGGGGAGACTGATGGGCAGCGTGTTTCAGCGTGGGTCCGTCTGGTGAGCTCAAGTACCGGGCCACACGGACCGGATCATCCGCGAGTCGAGCGGGTCGACGAAGGAGGGCGACGCGAAAACCCTTCTGAAACTGCGGGAAGGGGCGGCCACCGAAGGCCGCCCGGTCATCCCGCGCGTTGAGCAGGTCACCGTCGGCGAGCTCCTCGACGGCCTCACGGCCGGAGTACGAGGCCAACGGCCGGCGCTCCGTGGACCGCCTCGCGTACAGCCTCGCGCCACCTCCGGCCAGTGTTCGGATCCCGACGCGCAGTCCACGTTACGGCCGCCGATGTGACGGTCTACGTCACGGCCCGCCAGGCGGCGCAGGCGAAGAACGCGACGATCAACCGGGAGCTGGCCGCGCTCAAGCAAGCGTACTCGCTCGGCGCTGGCCGCGGAGCGCATCCACCGGGCGCCCCGGTTCCGGATGCTCCAGGAGGACAACGTCCGGCAGGGCTTCTTCGAGCGGGACCAGCTCGAGGCCGTCCGCCGGCTCCTGCCGGAGTACCTCCGCGGGCTCGTGACGGTCGCCTACGTCACGGGCTGGCGGATCCAGAGCGAGCTGCTCGCCGCTCCAGTGGCGGCAGGTGGACTTCGGGGCCGGCACGCTCCGCCTCGAGCCCGGGACGACGAAGAACCGAGAGGGCCGGGTGTTCGTCATGACCCCGGAGCTCCGCGCCACCCTGGAGGCGCAGCGAGGCGCGCGACGGAGACGCGTCCAGCGGAAGCGGGGCGCTGATCCTGCCGTGGGTGTTCCACCGGCGCGGGAAGCCGATCGCAGGGCTCCGGAAGGCGTGGGCCGAAGGCGTGCGAGAAGGCCGGGGTGCCGGGCGCGGATCCCGCACGACCTCCGGCGGTCGGCCGTCCGGAACCTCGAGCGGGCCGGGGTGCCGCGCTCGGTCGCCATGAAGATGGTCGGGCACAAGACGGAGGCGATCTACCGGCGGTACGCGATCGTGGACGAGGCGATGCTGCGGGAGGGGCAGAGAAGCTCGCGCAGGCGGGAGGGGTTCCGCGCCGGGTGACCGTAGGCGGGGGCACAATCCTGCGGGCACAATGGACAAAGTCCAGTGCGCCGATGTACCGTAACTCCCGCGCGGGGGGTTAGCTCAGCCCGGGAGAGCGCTGGAATCGCACTCCAGAGGCCGAGGTTCGAATCCCTTACCCTCCACCAACACTTTCACGTGTTTTCTGAAGTTTCCGGGCGGTTCCGGGGTCATCGCCTCGGGCCGCCCGGTTCTGCGTTTAGTGCCTCCACCGTGCCACGCCGTGCCAGGAAAGTAGCAAAGTGGTCCGGGTGACCGTGGAGGGGATGGCGGGGGAACTCGAAGGACCCGAAACGATTCGCGACCTGGTCAGCCTGAGGGGTGGAGTTGCGGGACGCGCTGGCCATTTACCAGACGTCCTGGGCGCGGAGCCGCGAGTGCGGTGCTCTTGACTCCGTCAATCCTGCCGACCTCGAAGTTCAGCAGCGCACAATTGCGCGCCTACTCGCCAATACGAGCACGACCCGAACCCGAGTGGTTCGTGCCCACAATCCAAAGCGCCCCCTGCAACCAGCAAGATCAACGGGTTACGGCCCACGCCGCAGCCCGTTGGGTTTTTCGGGCAACGCCCGGCCAGAAATCACCGCCACAAACCTGGTCGTCCGCAGACAGACCATCGATCACTTCGCGGACAATTCGCTTCGAGCCCAATCATGACGATGATCGCCTTGACGGTCGTGGAGCCGACATCGACGCCCGCGAGCCTCACGGGGTCACCGCGCCCGGTGCCGGGCGCCGAGCGCGGTGGCAGGGACAGCGCGCGCCATCGAGCTCCCGCGGCCCATGCGGTCGGCGACGTCCAGGACCGCGTTGGCCGCGGTGCCGGCCGCGACTCGTGGACGCGGCACGCGGTACGTCGCGCGCCGCATGGCGGGGTGCGCCTCGAGGTAGGCGCGCACCTCTTCGACCTTGAGACCGGTGCGCTCGAGCGACCTCCGTCGAACTCGCGCTGGGCCCGCTTCTTCGCCTCGGTCAGGATCATCTGGCAGCGCGACAGGGCGTGGACCTCGGCGTCGCCCTTGATCTCGAGCGGCGCGTAGAGGAGGTCGGGATGCTTGCCGGCACGACCCGCCATCGCGCCGATGCTCATCGTGTTCGGCATGCACGAGTAGGGCGACAGCTCGCAGATCATGTGCGCCTTCTTGTGCTGGTGCGCCCAGAGCGCCTTGCCCACCAGCATGTCGCCCTCGCCGCCGTCGAGCCGGCTGTGGAAGTACGGCGCGGCGAGCCGGCGCAGCTCGAGCTGGTGCGGGCATCTCGTGCGGCAGGTCGCCCAGCGCGCGGCGCAGCCGGTCGTAGCGTCCACCGGTAGATGCCGCTGCGCCGCCCGGCCGGCGCCGCAGCTTGAGCCGCGCGCCGCGCTCGATGCCGATGTAGTCCTCGAATCGCTGGACGGCCGAGCGCGAAGCAGGTAGTCCAATCCAGACGATGACGGCCGCCGGGTAGACCTCGGCGCCCTCCGCCTCGAGCCAGCGGTGGATGTTGTAGTTCGGATCGCCTTCCACGGTCTGGAGGTAGAACTCGCCGGTGATCTTCACCGTCGGCTTCACGCGCAGCCGGTCGACCTCGATGGCGGAAGAACGTCCGGTGGACCTCGCGCAGCGCGCGGGCGAAGTACGGCGTGGTCAGGTGCCAGGCGACGGCGCTCCACCGACTCCTTGCCGCGGCCGGTTCTGGAACACGCTCGGAAGAGGTAGTCGATGCTCTCGCGGACCACGGCGTCCGTCTGGCCCGGCACTCGACCTCGTACGGCCGAACCTGGTACTCGAGGTCCTGCACGAGGTCGGCGCAGAAGATCGCCCACAGGCAGCCGAGCAGTGATCGGCAGGTTGAAGTCCAAGCCCGTCGCCCATGCACCGTCCTTCTGGTCCAGCTGGTCCTGGGCCGAGGAGGAACATGCGGAACGGCCTCGAGCCCGGTGTTGCGGAGGGCGAGCTCGTAGCTCTGGTGGTACTGACCGAAGCGGCACGCACCGCACGCAGCCCGCGGTGAGGTAGACGTATCGCTTCGCCACCTCCTCGGCGCCGATGCGCCTTCGACTCCGCTGCGCAGGAAGTTGACGAGGTTGCCGGTCGTGAAGCTGGTCGGGCAGCACTGCCCGATGTCGGCGCCACCTCGCGCCCCGGTGAGCAGGTCCTCCTTGGTGGCCGCCGGCGAGGATCCGCGCCCGGTAGCCGCTGTTCTCCAGCACCGCCTGGATGAGCCGCTCCGAGGCGCCAGTGGAGGCCGCCGAAGAGCGACCGTCGTCGAGTCGCGCTCGGCGCGGGTGAAGGGCTGCGGGCTGGTACGTGCGGTAGGGCTCAGCCGTCATAGTGGCCATGTCGTCCTCCTCGGCGCCGTGGTCGCGAATCGGCGTAAGAACGTAGGCGGCGCAAACGCTCATTCTGAGCACGGTGTCCTCCGCCCCGAGCCCCTACATGACCTGGCGCTCAGGTCACGCCGATGGTACCCGAGGGAGGGCCGTGCCAAGAGAGGAGAGGAGCGGGAGAGAGGGGGCGGGCGCGGCCGGGAACGGTGAGGCGGAGCCGGCGAGAGCCACGCGGGAGGCAGATCCCGGCCCGGTCGGCGGAGCCAGCGGACCTACACCACGGCCGGACCAGACCTACACCACGGCCATCAGGGATGCGCGGCGGCCATCGGCGGTGGCTCGGCCGCGAGCCCAAGCGCCGCGGGCGCCGCCGCACCGCGTGGGGCTCGGTGACGGCGCCCACGAGGCGGCGCGGGCCGGCACAGCGCGGACACGCGAGCTGTCCTTCTGTTTAACCTATCCAGGTGTTTGGAAGAGCTGCGGCAGTTAGTCAAGCGCCCGGGTGTTCCGTGTTGGGGTGTCAGACGCAAGGCGCAGGAAGACCGGGGTGTGGACCGCCCTGACCGGCCGACCGGCAGCTTTCGCCTGGCGGCACCGCCTGCAGGTCGGAAGGATCCTACGCCGCCTGGCGGGTGTAACGATGATGGAGGCCGCCGACCATGGGCGTCTCGACGATCCGGCCTTGCGTCGAGGCGCTCCACCAGTCTTGGCTCCGGCGCGTCCTTCGTCCAGCGAGAGGTGTGTTCTGGCGCGGTGGTAGTAGATGAGGTACGTCGCTCAGCAGGCGACGCAGATGGGTTTCGTTCAGCACCACGACGTGGTCGAGGCACTCGCGGCGGAGGGTGCCGATGAGACGTTCCACGTATGGATTCTGCCAAGGCGACCGAGGCGCCGTCTTGACTTCATGGATCCCCATGGTCTGGGCGCGGCTCGAGAACGCGACCCCGTACACCGCATCGCGATCGCGCAGGAGGTATCGCGGGGCAGTCTCCCAGGGGAACGCCTCCACGAGTTGCTGGGCCGTCCATTGGGCGGTGGGGGCGTCGGTGACGTTGATGTGGACGACGCGCCGCCGCTCGTGCGCCAGGACCACGAAGACGAACAAGACCTTGAACAGCACGGTGGGCACGACGAAGAAGTCCACGGAGACGAGGCTTCCCAGGTGGTGGTCCGGCCTGGCGTCGTTCCCTGCCGCTGCTCACGACCGTAGCCAGCGTGGCCGGCGATTCGACCACGGCTGGGACGGACGTCACGGGCCGGCGCTCCAGGGCTACACCGCCGTCCGGGTCCGGCGGCAGCTCTCGTCGTGCCGATAGACGGGAGGCGCGGCCCGGCCTGCCGCCTGGCCGACCTCGACGTCGGTCACCACGCCACGGCGGTCCACCGTGATGGTTGTCGGCCACGTGTCGACCCTGAAGCGGTCGGTGATCCGGCCCTTCGGGTCCGGGATCGCCACGGCCTCCAGCCCGAGCTCGCGGCGGAGGGCGTCGGCCTGTGTGCGGATCGGCGCCGTCGACGACGACCACGAGGGTGGGGGACCCTCCCGCGCCTCCTCCTCGGTAGCCGGTGCGGCCCGCGCGGCCAGGCGGCGGAGCTGGGCGCCGGACGCGCCGCCGTCGCGCTGCACGAACGCCAGCACCGTCTTGTTGACGTTGAGCAAGAACAGGGGCGCCGGCGGGCAGTCCGGCTCCAGCTGCGCCACCAGGTCGCCGTAGTCCTAGTGTAGGCGACCACGGCGCCAGGCGCATGCCCGGCTCGACCGCCGAGTCGTGCGGCGCCGGTCTTACGTCAGGCGCCCGCCGCAGGTGGGGTGTCCAGCGCGGTGGCCAGATCGTGAGCGCCGATCCGGCCGTGATGGGTCCACGCCGCGACCCCGTCCGGGCGTGACGATCGCCCAGCCGGGCTGGCCCGACCCCGGGCGCAGGTCGAGCGCCTTGGCCCAGTCGCCATGCACGTCCTCGTTCACGTGCGCGGCGATCCCAGCTTCCGCGCGTGCCGCTCGATCGACGCGATCACCCGGCCGCCGTCGGCCTCAGGATCCCCGACCGGAACAGCACGAGGATGCCGAGGCCGGCGTCGTAGCGCCGACAGGCTTCCAGCGCCCCGCCGAGCGTGTCGGCCGTCTCGCTCTCCCAGGCCCGATCGACGTAGATCAGAGGTGTTCGCCGCGCCGGCGGCGGGCCGCCCGCGGCGCACGGCGACAAGGGGGCTGCTCCGCCAGCTGCGGGAACGGCACATCCTGCGAGAGCTGCGGCATGTCACGCAGGAACAGCCGCCCGTCTTCCTTGATCTGCATCAGGATGTCGTGGCCGAAGACGGTTGCACTGCCGGGTGCTCGTGACCGTCACCATCTGGCCCGCGCGACGGGATCGACGCGGGCGCCCGTGATGCGAACGCAGACCTGTCCCCACCCGTCGAGCCCCGGCAGGGTAATCTGCCCGCCGACGGCCAGCCCCCCAGCGGCTGGCCTGCTTCCACGGCCGGCGGAGCAGGAAGCGGTCGCTGAAGGTCGCCTGGCCGGGCTCGCCTCCGCCGAACCACTTCCACGTCCACTCGATGCGATCGACGCGGCCGCCGGGGATCCAGCTCTCGATGGCGCTGTGCGCGTCGCCGGCCGGGATCGTCTCCTGCTTCACCACGACACCGTGGCGGGCGGCGACGCCGATGGCCCCGCGCAGGACGATCCCGTCCAGGACGAACTCGGCATCGTCAGGAGACGCTGGCCTGCCCGTCGAGCGTCTGAAGCGAGGCTGGCCAGCATCGCCGTCTGCCCCGTCGGCTTGTCCAGATCCTTCTGCGCCTTGTTGCACTCGTCGGCGACGATCTTCGGCACTTCATCCAGGATGGCCTTCTTGGTCTCGTCGACCCCGCCCGCTTCCCAGGCCGGAGGCGTGGACACTGATGCCGGGACCACGGCGAGAGCCGAAGGCCGCCGTCGAAGAACAGGGTGATGTTCTGTTTGATCGTGAAGGTGGCGTTGGCCCAGATCGCGTTGGTGTTCGCCCACCCGCTGAAGTTGATCTCGAAGACGGCATGGGAGCCGTAGGGCAACCACTTGACCGTGGGCGGATGGACCCCGACGTGGTAGACGGTGTCGAGTTGGGGGACCGGCACCGTCTTGCTGGAAATCTTGATCCGGTCCAGCGCCGGCCCACCACCGCCATGACGTAGTCGATGCTGACGCCGATGGCCACGTCGCGGCCACCGAGGATCACGTTGTCGACGGTGGCGATCTGGCCCACCAGATCGACGCTGAGGCCGGGCGGCACCGCGACCGCCGCGCCGCCAATCGGCGCGTTGAGGCTGCGCATCGACCCGCGCCGGAAGCGCTTCTCCACCGGGTGGGGCGCCGCCTGAAACGGTGCGCCAGGAGCTGGGCGATCTGCCGGGTGACCTGCGCGATGCGGGCGGCGGGATCGGACGCGGAGCCGACCACCACCAGGTCGGCGAGCCTGTCGTCCCTCGGCCGTCCCCAGGAAGCGCACCGAGTCCCGCCACGCCGGACACGGGAAGCCGGCGGCGGTGTGGGCGTAGTCCGAGACAGTTCGACGGGGATGTCGCGCAGCCGGTAGTCGGCGTGCACCGTCCCGTGGATGTAGGTCGCCATCGGCTTGGTGCCGGGGTCCGGCGCGGAACCAGGCCCATACGCCCAGCGCGAGATGGAACCGGTCGGTGAGGCCGTGGTGCAGCTCGACTTGCGGGACCCGGACGTCTGCGCGTGTGCACCACGCCGCGCACGCCGCTCGAAGGCGTGGTCGTCCCGAGGCGCATCCGCACGCTGTGCGGGGAAGCTGGGCGTCTTGGGGGTCGACGAAGGCGTTCTGGTGCATGGCTGGCGAGCAGGCGATTGCACCGTGCTGCCACTGACCTGAAGGACGGCCTCGAAATCGCCGGTCAACGGGTTCGGCATGGCGATGGGCACTCCGGCCCTGCGCGTCGGGTCGCTAGGGCCTGTTGATGTCGACGTGGTTCTCGATCTCGGCCGGTGACAGCGCCTTCCGGTGAAGTACGACCTCCTGGATCTCGCAGTTGATCGGCCGGCGCAGCCGAGGCGGTGTCTGCGCCGGGTTCGGCTCCTCGTTCTCGACGCCGATGAACAGCGGGGCGCCGTCCGGGCGGTTGTACGTCAGCACCGTGACCGGGCTCAGCGCCACCAACTTTGCCGTCGACGTAGAGACTCACGGCCTTCTGCACCCGCCGCCCACCAGGCACGATGTCGTCCACGGTGACGGCGACGTGGGTGCGCAGGCCGAGAGGGACGATCGGCGCCGACGGGAACAGCGGCGTGTTGCTCGGGGCGAGCTGCACCTGCCAGCCGCGCTGGCGGTTCACGAAGATCCGGAACCCGCGGTTGGCCGCGCCACCAGCCGCCCGGCAGCGCGTAGTTGCCGCCGGCGTCGAACAGCACGTACTCGAAGTCGGCGTCGAAGGCGTCCGCCCGGATCAGGCCTCGATCGTGAACTGGTCCGTGTAGATGTTGACACCGGGCTGGAGGGTGACGCGCACGTGTCCGCCCTCGAATCGGCGGCACTTCACCGTCGGGTCGGAGGCGATCAGGACTTGTTCTGGCCGGGCACGAAGTGGGCCGAGGCTTGCCCCGGAGCCGGCGGTCGTGCCGGTGGGGGCGATCGCGGGCAGCGTCTGGCCCTCCTGGTACGTTCCGTTCTGGACGTTCTTCTCGTCCTTGGCGTCGACGCTGGCCGCGGCATCGACGAGCCGCCAGTATGCGACGACGTCCGCCCCCGTTCGGGCGACGCTCGGTGTTCTTGACCATGCCGGGGTTGGGAACTCGCCCAGGATGTGACACGCGGTAGTTCGGCGGCGTCGTGATCGGCGTCGGCACGGAGCGCGTCGTGGCCAGCGGCGCGGCGGGCGGATCCCGTGCCGGGGCGGCAGCGGGATCTCCGGGCTCGGCCGTGCCGACCTCGTCCAGCCCGCAGCCGACGAAACGGAACAGCAGGACGATCGGCAGCACCAAGGCAGCGGCGTCAGGACGACAGCCCCTCGGTCATCGCCCGACGCGCCTCAGGATGCGCGGTTGATGTCGACATCCGGTTCGCGATCTCCTGCCGCCGACAGCGCCTTCGCGGTGGAGCACCGACCTCCTGCACGCGGCACAGGACCGGCGTGCGGGCGTCGGGGTTGTCCGTCGGGTCGTTCTGCGTGTGTTCTCGCACGACCGATGCAAGAGCGGGGCGTCGTACGGCGGGTCGTACGGGGAGATTCGCGGTGGCGAGTGACGCATTGCCGATCAACGTGCGATGGGCTCACCGTCTTCGCGGTGCCAGTCGCCGGCGCGCGACGGTGACACCGAGGTGGGTGCGGGCTTCCCCAGAGGCACAGTGGCGGCGCGCCGGAACTAGGTTGGCGAGCGCGCCGCCGCCCGGCCGGCGTGCCCATGCGGACCTGCCAGTGTCCGGTCCGGTCGGCGAAGATCCGGAACCCGCGCGGCGCGTTCGGGCTCCCGGCGGGCGAGCCAGCCAGTTCGCCGCCCGCGTCGACAGAGCGTGTGCTCGAAGTTCGCCGCCAGAAGGTCCACGCGGACCCAGGCCTCGAGCGTGAACTGCTCGGAGAGAGGCCCGGGTTTGTACGGCTACGAGGACGTAGCCGCCGTCGAAGAAGCGCCCCTTCACCACCGGGGTCGGAGTCGATGAGGCTCGACTGGCCGGTGCACGAACGTAGCCGGTGTCGCGGCCCTCCGGAGCCGGCGACGGTCGGCGTCGGATTGACCGTGGGCAGGGTGTGGCCCTGACTTGTAGTCGCCCGTTCTGAAAGGCCTTCTCGTCCACGGCGTCGCCGTACTGGTCGCCGCGTCGACGAGCCGCCAGTAGGCGATCACGTCAGCGCCGTTGGGGACCACGCGTGGGGTACGTTCACGAGCCCGGGGTTGGGTTGCTCGCCCAGGATGTACTTCCGATAGTTGGGCGGCTTACGTCTCGGTTGGCAGGTCGGCGGGGGCGTGGGCGGGGGCGGCGTCGGCGTGGGTTCCGGCGGGGGCTCCGGCGCGGGGGCGGCGGGGGCCCGGGATCAGTTGCCGGTCGTCGATGCCAGGACCACGCGCGCAAGCCGACGAAGCGGAACAGCCAGCACGATGGGCAGCACGAGGAACGGCGTCAGAACGACGACCCAGTCGGTGCATGCGGGCAGACGCGGCATCGCCTGGCCGGCCCTCAGGCGCGGTTGATCTCGACATGGTTCGCGATCTCCTCGGCCGACAGCGCCTTCCGGTGGAGCACCACCTCCTGGACCTGGCAGAGCACGGGCGTGCGGAGGGTCGGGGTGTCCCGTGGGGGTCGTTCTCCGTGTTCTCGAGGCCGATGAAGAGAGCGGGGCGTCGTACGGCGGGTCGTACGTCGGGAGCGTCGCGGTGCCCGCGACCTTGCCGTCCACGTAGAGAGTCACGGTCTTCGCCGTTGCCGGCGGCGGCGGCGACGGTGACCGCGAGGTGCGTCCGAACCACGGGGGGACGAGGGGCGGCGCCGGGAACGCAGTCGGTGACGGCGCCGCTTGGGCCGCGCCATGCGGACCTGCCAGTGTCGGTCCGATCCGCGAGGATGCGAAGCCCGCGGCACGTCCGGAGGTGCCGACGGGCGAGCCGTATGTTGCCGCCGGCGTCGACGAGCGTGTGGTCGAGAAGTTGGCGGCCAGCAGGTCGACGCGCACCCACGCCTCGAGGGTGAACTGCTCGGAGAAGAGCCCCGGCTTGTAGGGTACGAGGACGTACCCCCGTCGAAGACGGCCTTCCGACCCCGGGGTCCGGAGTCGATGAGAGCTCGACTGACCGGTCACGAGCAGCCGGCGCCCGGCCTCGGACCCGGCGACGGTCGGCGTCAGGTTGACCGTGGGCAGAGGTGTGGCCCTGCTTCGTAGTCGCCCTTCTGGAAGGCCTTCTCGTCCACGGCGTCGCCGCTGGCCGCCGCGTCGACGAGGCGCCAGTAGGCGATCACGTGGAGCGCCGTTGGGGACCCGCCCAGGAACGCGTTCACCAGCCCGGGGTTCGGTTGCTCGCCCAGGATGTACTTCCGATAGTTGGGCGGCTTATGGTCTCGGTCGGCGGCGGCTTCGGGAAGGCGGCGGCGTCCGGGACTGGGCTCTGCCGGATTGGGGGCGGCAGGAGGTGGGATTGACGTTCGGGTCCAGGGTCGCCGGCTCGACGCCCATGATCGCCGCGCACCCGACGAAGCGGAACAGCAGCGGTGGGCCAGCACCAGGGGCAGCGTCAGCACCCACGCCCACTCGATCATGCGCCGTTCGCTTCGCGCGGTCGGCGTGCCGCGCCGGCGCGGCCCCGCGGCGCAGGCTCACCGGAGCGCACGCGACCGCCAGCGCGCCAGCGCAATGGCGACGAACCAGTGGAGATGGCCCGGTGCACGCTCGTGCCGCGACGCGGTCGCGTCTCGTCGGAGCGGCTCAGGAGGATGCGGCCGCGCCGTGAGGCTGCGGGTGAACAACAGCACCGCGCCGCCGAAGGGGCGCCGGCTCCACAGGCCGCACGCGCCCGCCAGCACGCCCACGCCTACGAGGGCCTGGGCGGGACCGCGTGCCCCGGTAGTCGGGCAGCGGGACGCCCCACCGGCTCGCCGTGGGCCGGCCAGCGCAGCAGCCGTTGAGGTGGCAGCCGGCGCGCGTGACGATCATCCCCACCAGCATGGTGAAGGAGGCGGTGTCGGGCCCGGGCAGGCGCCCAACGGCAGCAGCGGCAGCAGGAGGACGGACAGCGGGACCGCGACGAGCACCCGCCGTACATGGACGCGCCGCCCTCGGCGAACCGCAGGATGCGCGCAGAGGTCCGCCCGGTAGACCGGCCAGTGGGCGACGACGTGCAGCAGGCGCGCGCCGAGGACGCCGTCAGCAGGAGCAGGGTGGCGGCCAGGGTGCAGCCAGCGTCGAGGTCGAGCGAGCGCGCGGCGCCGAGCTGCGCGTAGATGCCGAGGACGTGCCCGTACAGCATCGCCGGATAGCTGGCACCGCCACCGCCCACACGAACAGCACGCGTCGCATCGAGGGCTCCCGCGGCCGGACCGACGGCGGCACCCCGCCCGTCGGGCCCGTCCGTTCACAGGTGCAGCGCGATCACGCCCCGCCGACGATGGCCCGTCCGCGAGGTTGAACACCGGCCAGACCCGGAGGTCGACGAGGGTCGACGACGCCACGCCGCCAGAGACGGTCCACGAGGTTGCTCCCGGCGCCACCGAGCGCGGCGCCGAGGGCGACCAGGACCGCGCGCCCTGGAAGAAGGGCCGAGCTGCAGGACGCCCAGCGCGGCGGCCACGGTGACCCCAGAGCGCGGCCAGCCCGACGCGGCTCCGGATCGCGCACGCCTCGGCCGGGCGATTGAGGACGACGCGCAACGTCATCACGCCGAGGGCGACGGTGCGACCGTCACCGAGGCCGCGCGAGGGCCAAGGCCTTCGCGGACTGATCGAGCAGAAACGGCAGGGTTGCCGAGGGCAAAAGTACGCGTGCTGGCATCGCTCGCCCAGGAACGGCGATCGCGGCCATTACGTGGCGGGGCGCCGAGGGTTGTCAAAGGCGGCCCGACGGCGCCCGCGCGTCAGTTCGTCGTCGGGGCTCCTTGTCGTAGAGGGTCTCGAGCGCCAGGCCCAAGCGATGCCAGAAGTCCTCGCAGCTCTACGCCTATGCGGGCTTTCCGCGCAAGCCTCAATGCCCCTCGCCGAACTGATGAAGGTGCTGGACGCGCAAACAGCGAGGCATTCAGGATGCTCCGGAGTCGCGGGCCCCAGCCGCGCCATACCGAAGGGCGAGGCGCTGCTCGCCGCGAGGCACCGCCAACCAGACCCAGACGGCGGGTGTGCCGGTCAGAGGGCCGTTGTTCGACTTTGCGCCGGCCATCGACGGATACCTCAAGACCCACTTGTTCGGCGACATCTTCGAGCGCGACAACCTCGATTGGCAAAGCCGCGAGCTGGCCACCGTGAGTATGCTCTCGCGCTGCCGGGGCTGAGTCTCAACTGCAATCGCACATGCGCGTCAGCATGAACGTCGGTCTCACCGCCAGCCAGCTCCGAAGCTCACCCGGGTATTGGCCGACCGCGTGGACGCCGACAATGCCCGGCGATGCGCGCGAGGCGCTGGGCGGCAACTGGCCGCCAAATCCGGAGGCTGGTGTCCGCGCCGGAGACTGTGACCACCCGTGCGTGGCCTGGAGGGTGATGGGGCGAGGCAGCGGCGGCCCTGGTTGTTGGTCTTGGCGTGGGCCTGGCCGGCGATGGCCGATGAAGGGCCGTCTCCGGCCGTGACCCGGGGGTTGCATTCTGGACCGCTCACCTCGCGTTCCAGCTGGCTGAAGTCCCCATGACTGTGCGGAGCAGGGATTCCGGGCGGCCTCCGAGGTCAGAGTTCGCCGTCGGCGGGCCTGGATGGTCGCCACCTCCGAGAGACGGTCGAGGAACAACCCCCGCACGCGTTGTGTCGCATTCAACGTGATCGCAGCCCGGTCCTGGCGAGCACTGTGCCGTACCTGGCAAAGTGAGACCGGATCGTGGCAAAGTGGCCACCCGTCCTGAAAATCCGCGCGGTTGGCGTGCAGGATTTACGGAATCGCACTCCAGAGGCCGAGGGTTCGAATCCCTTACCCTCCACCGCCAAAAACACCGAGGTCCTCAAGGAGTTGTGCGTCCTTGAGGGCCTTCGGTGTTAGGTGGCGCTAGCCGTCGGTGCCACTCTGGGTGCCACTGGCAAACGACGCCAGCGTCCCGGACTCTCAGACAAGCCGGGGCCCCGTGGGTCGACCGGCGCGGATTCGCCCGGCGTCAAGGTCGGTGGCGCCCGTGCGTCAGTTACACGACCTGCGCCACACATTCGCCACCATGGTCAGGCCGAATTGGGAGACCTGCGGGTCACCCAGGTCGTCCTAGGCCACGCGGATATCCGGATGACCCTCCGATATAGCCACGTGTCCGAGACGCGGCTTGCGGAGGCGGCCCGGGCGAGCGCCCTCGTACGCCCGCCCGACGTCCACGTAGCGAGTCCCCGTGTCGGCGTTCCAGAACACGTAGTCCGTCCCCAGGCGGCGGAGGAGTCGCTGCAGCTCCGCCGCGAGAACGTCGTTGATGGGAGGACCCGCCTTACCGCTCTTGGTCGGGTGAACCGGATCACGCCGCGTTCGGAGGTCGACCGCGTCCCAGGTCAAGCCGAGTAACTCGCCCTTCCGCGCGCCGGTATGGACCGTTGCCACGACGATAGGGCGGAGGTGCGGCGCACAGGCCGCAAGGAGCGCTGCGTATTCCTCTGGGCCGAGGTACCTGGTTCGCCCGGGCGGTTCCTGGAGCGCCTTCACTTTCGCCATCCGGGTGGATGGGGAGTAGGTCCACTCAACGGGGAGCGTGAGCATCCGCCGGGCAAGGCGAAGCTCACGGTTGACGGTGGCGGCCGCCTTCTTCGCCTGGAGGCGGGGCGCAGTCTTATACCGCTCGACCCGCGTCGGCGCGGAGGTCCCGGAGGAGCACGTCGCCGAGCGCTGCCGGAAGCGGCTTGAAGCGGTAGCGGTCGGTCGTGCAGGAGCGCTTGTTCGCCGTGGCGTAGTCCTTGAGATACCGCGCACTCAGGTCCCGGAGCGTGAGCGGGCGCTGGCGCCGCGCGGCAGACGGGACCGAAGCGCCCTCGCGCCGGACCTGCGAGGCGCCGGGCGGCATGTTCCTCCGCGCGCGTCGCCTTGGGGCCCACCCTTTCCCAGTGACGATGGCTCGCCGCGCAGATGTGGCTAATCCGCCAATCGCCGCGGGTCGCGTCCGGCAATCGCTGACTCCCTCACGGGTCGGCCTCGAGCGGCGGACGAAGATCTTGCCGGCGAGTCGGTAGCAGGAGGGCTTCATCCGGCAGGCGCTCAATAAACCCGCGGGGTGTCGGGTGTCTTGTCTTGGCCCCGACGGCCTGGCAGGTTGGCCTTCGCCACCCGCCGGTACGGGCCGAGTGTTCGACGGCGCGCGCCTGCCGCCAACGGGCGATGCGGCACTTCGGGGAGCAGACCGCGGGGGCGCCCTGAGAAGGTCGAATCGGGCGCCAGGCGGGGAGCCTACCGCGCCGGCGGGAATGTCACGGTGGCACGCCTCAGGCCGCACTATCGGCGAAGCGCCGCAAGGGGCCCCAGCCCGCTTCCCGGCTGGCGGATGTCCCAGAAATCCTGAAACCGTCGTTCGCACTCAATGCTCTACCGGACCGCCGGCCGGGTCAGCGAGGAGCATGCAGGTTGGTCCGTGTCTTGCGTTCGCCAGCCGGCCCTTTCGGGGATGACGGAGGGGAGGTTCATGTCGACTACGCTCCGGACCTCATTGAGGGTCGGCACCTGATGGAGGCCGTGACGCAGCTTCACCTTGACGACGCGCATCCGTCGCCGGACCACCAGAGGGCCTGGTGGGCTCCGCAATCGTCCGGCGGCTCCAGATGGAGGGTTCCGGAACCTGCTCCTCGCCACGAGCGCCGAGCTCGACCTGCGGGACCAGGCCGCCGTCGACCGCGTGGTACCAGGGCAACGCGCCCGACTCACGTTTTCCTGGTCGCCGGCACAGTCGGCGGTATCCTGCCGAACTCTACGCGTCCGGCCGAGTTTCTCTACGACAACATGATGATCCACGCAACGGTGATCCACGCGGCGCACATGGCTGCGCGTGAAGAAGCTCCTCTACCTCGGAAGCTCGTGCATCTACCCGCGCGCCTGCCCGCAGCCCATGCGCGAGGAGGATCTGCTCACCGGACAGCCCGAGCCAACAAACGAGGCATATGCCATCGCCAAGATCGCCGGGATCAAGCTATGCACGTCTTACCGCCGGCAATACGGCTGCAACTTCATCAGCGCCATCCCGACGAACATCTACAGGCCCCTACGACAACTTCGATCTCGGCGACGCGGCACGTCCTGCCCGCGCTCATCCGCAGGTTTTACGAGGCCGCTAGGCGCGGCGACCGAGCCGTCACCGTGTGGGGCACCGGGTCCCCGCGCCGCGAGTTTCTCCATACTGACGACCTCGCGGACGCGTGCCTATTCCTCATGAGGTACTACGAGGACGCGACACACATCAACGTTGGCACCGGTGTTGACGGCAGTATCCGCGATCTCGCCGGACACGATTCGCCGCGTCGCCGCCCTGGCGTGGGGTTGTCTTCGACTCGTCTAAGCCTGACGGCATGCCATGCAAGCTCCTTGACGTGTCGAAGATCAACGCGCTTGGCTGGAAAACGAAGATCGACCTTGAGGAGGGCATCCGGTCGACCGTGGCTTGGTTCGCCGAGCACTACGATGAGGCCTCAACGGAGGCGCACCCGTGTCCCGCTGGCCTTAGAAGAGCGTCGCAGGGCGCTCATCACCGGCACTACAGTCCTCACGGCTCGTACCTCGCCGAGCGCTGCTCTCGAAGGGTACGAGGTATCGGGATGATCCGCCGATCGCCGCTCCGACGCCCATACTCATCATATGGTAGGTACATGCTGAGATTGGAATCTCTAGCTAGTGAATTCTTATTAAGTTGACTTTAGTGAGCCCACGACCTTAGGTTCAAGGCATTCCGCAAGCGCCTCAGAATCGTCACGCGGAGGAGGATCGTCAATGAGCCGCTCGAATCGGATCGGACGCGCCGGTAGTGGTGGGAGCCCTCATTGGGTCCCTTGCCGTGGCCGCTTCCACTCTGGAGCGCGGCTGTGTCAGGAGAGGCACGGCGCGCGGCGTCCGCGCCGTCGAATTCTCGCTCGACAGCGGGAAGACGTGGCTCGCGCTCGGTGCGACGTCCATGCCCAGTGCTGGACGGCGCTCAGATCCGCAGCCGGAACGGCGGGGCGATCCTCGACTTCGCGGACGGCAGTCGGCTCAACGTCCTGCCCTTCCAGCTCGGTCCAGTTCCGGGAGACGGGCAGGCCGCCGAGGTGTCGCTGGTCTACGGCCGCGTGACGTTCCAGCTTCCCGCGCAAACGCGCCTCGAGGCTGCGCACTCCGACCGCGCGGCTCCGAGCCCGTCCGCGGATCAGGTGATGGGCGGTGAGCTGTTCGCGGGTGGCGACGGCGACGACGGGCGTACGGATGAGCTCAGGCGCGCTCCGGATCGAGGAGCTCGCCGGAACCAGGCGCACGATGACGGCGAGCCTCGAGCCCGTGTTCCTGCCGAAGCGTCCGGCGACCCCGGACCGCTCTTCAGCGCCGAGGCGCCGAGCGAGGAGCCCGGCCGCGGGGCGCGAGGCCGTCTTCAGCCCGAAGGGCGAGAGCTTCGGCTTCCTGCAGCCGACCAAGCAGCTCGTGGTGCGGCCCGGCTACAGCGCCGACCTCACCCAGCCCTTCCCGCGCCGGACGAGTCCAGCTCGCGATGGCGAAGGTGCCGGACACGGACCGTGCGGAAGCGACACCCCTGTTCGACGTGAACGGCGGCTATGTCGGTTACCTTGCCGGCCCGGCGTTCTACGCGCAGGCGGTCGGTACCGCGCCGCAGACACCGGGCGGTCAGATGCAGATGGCGCAGGCAGTCGGCTCGAGCGCGGAGCGAAGGCGGGACGACGATCTCGCCCTGGATCGTGGGCGGCAGCCTGCTGGTCGTCGGGGCGCCACCGCGGGAGGGATGTGTCTCGCTCAGGCCGGAATCTGCGAAGGAGCGATAGCGGCGGTGGAACGAGAGGCGGGCCGCCGGTCGCGACAGCATCTTCGTCCGAGGCGCCGGTAGCGGCCAGCTGGGACCCCGTCCAAGGTTTCGCGGAATTCGCGGGTGAGTTAGTATGTCGCGCACGAGGCGGTCCGCCACCGTGGCCGCGCTTTCCCTGACGCTCTTGGCCTGCAGCGCGGCTCAGCCCGCCCGACCTCCCCGCCCGGGCCGATTACCGGTCGTGGCGCAGCTCGGCGGGCCGCCGGTCGCGGCGCCGCCATTCGGAGGATCGCCTCGGCCGAACCTTCCCGGTGTGTCCCCGGCACCGACCGGGCCCCGGCGCCCGACACGTGCTGCCGCGGGGCCGCCGTCCAGCGTGGCGCGCCGCGACCCTCGACGCCAAAGCTCCTGCGCGAGATCTCCTCGCCAACCGGCGACGCCGACCTGCCGGTCGGTCCCGGCGACCTCATCGAGATCTCGGTCTTCGAGGTCGAGGAGCTCTCGAAGATCAAAGGTGCGGATCCCGATGAAGGGCACGATCACGCTGCCGCTTCTCGGGCAGATCCGGGCGACGGGTCTCTCGCCGCTCGAGCTCCAGGATCGGATCAGCGACCTGCTCCAGCGAAGTACATGCACAACCCGCAGGGTTTCGGTCTTCGTTCACGAGCACACGAGTCAGCGCGTCTCCGTCATGGGCTCGGTGCGAAAGGGGGCGTCTACACGCTCACGAGCCGGCTTCGGCTGGCCGATGCGCTGGCGATGGCCGATGGGCTGGCCGACGAGGCGGATCACACGATCTACCTGATCCGGCGGGTTCCGATGGGCACGGTCGGCCAGGGCCGCACGGATCGTCGTGGCGGCCAAGACCACGGTCCCGCCGCTGCCGGACGCGACCGAGGAGATCATGGTCGCGATCAAGCCTCGACGAGCTGACCGCCGGACGGGAGGAGCTGAACGTCCCCTTGCAGTCCGGCGACGTCGTCTACCGTCGCGCGCGCCGGCTGGTACTACGTTGGCGGCTCCGTCGAGAAGCCGGGCCCTTTTTCCTGCGCTCGAAGACGACCGTCCAGCAAGCGATCACGGCGGCCGGCGGGCCGAAGGACGTCGCCGACTGGGCGGACATCCGCCTCTACCGGCACGAAGCCGACCGGGGCGCGAGGTTCTGACGCTCAGCCTCAACTCGTTCGAGAAGGACCAGGCGCCGCCGGAAATCCAGAAGGACGACATCGTGGTCGTCGGCAAGTCGCAGGCCAAGGCGTTCTGGTTTGGTGTCTACGACTTCTTCAAGGGCGTCCTGGGGGTCTCGAAACCGCTATGATTCTGCCTGGCGGATCGCCCAACCCGCGCGCCCTGCCTCCCGCCGGCCAGGCGGGGGCTCTCGCCCACCCGGCGGCCACGGGCGGCGCCCGGCCACTGAGGCTCCCCGGTCTGGGCTCACCCCATCCCGGAAGAGGATGCGCATTTCTGGGACTACTGGCGGGTGCTGGTCCGCCACCGCTGGACGGTCATCACGTTCTTCCTGCTCGCGGTCGTCGTGGGCACGGTCTGGACGTTCACGACCCGACCGCTCTTCACCTCCGTCGCGACGCTTCGCATCGACAAGGAGGAGCCGCGCGTCCTCAAGTTCGGAGCAGGTGGTCCCGGCCGAGCAGGCCGACTGACCAGCAAGACCCAGTATCAGACCCAGCTCAAGATCCTGCAGAGCCGCGCGCTCGCAAGGCCGGGTCATCGGTCTCCTGACCCTCGACCAGCACCCGGAGTTTCAATCGCTGGACGCCGAGGCGGGCTGGCTCGCCGGCGCAAGGCCTGGGTCCGCGAGCAGCTCGTTCACTGGATCCGGTCCCGCCCGCCGGCGCCGGAGGCCAGCGAGGATCTGGCGCTCGAGTCGCCGCTCACGCGGGCCTTCGCCGAGCGACTGGCGGTGGAGCCGGTCCGGAACGCTCGTCTGGTCAAGCTCTCCTTCGAGAGCCACCTACCCGGACCTGGCGGCCCGCGTCGCCAACACGCTGGCCGAGGCCTTCATCGCGCAGAGCCTCGAGCAGAAGATCGAGGCGACCCCGCGACGCCACGCAGTTCCTGGCGACGCAGATGGAGGAGGCGCGCAGCAAGCTCGAAGCGGCGGAGACGAAGCACAACAAGTTCCTGAAGGAGAACGACATCTCTGTTCGTGGCGTCGGACCAGCGTCGGCGATCGCCAGGATCTCATCACCCAGCAGCTCACCCTGCTGTCGGAGTCGCTCCTCAAGGCGCGGGCCGACCGCATCGCCAAGGAGAGCCTCATGCACGAGGCGCTCCGCGGCGACGTCGACTTCCCTGCCGAGCCGTCCTGACGAGTCCGTTCATCGCGAAGCTCAGGAGGAGCTGGTGGAGCTGCGAGGGCAGTACCGGAAGCTCGCCCAGACGTTCAAGGCGGAGTACCCGCGGATGCTGCCGCATCCAGCAGAACGCGGCCGAGGTGCGCGAGCAGCTCCGGTCGAGATCAACCGGATCCTGGACTGCTCTCGATGCGGAGTACCGGTCGGCCCTTGCGCAGACGAGCGGGAGCTGCAGGTCTCCATGGACCAGCAGCGGAACCTCGCCCGGCGGCTCGGGGACCAGATGGTCCAGTACAGCCTCCTCCGGCGAGATGTCGACACTGAACCGGGAGCTCTACACGGCGCTCCTCACGCGGCTCAAGGAGACCCAGATCTCCTCGGCGCTGCTCACGTCGAACATCGCGATCGTGGACCGCGCGGAGGTTCCGCTCCACCCGTCAAGCCGCGCCGAGGCCTGAACCTCCTGATCGCTTGCGTGGTCGGGCTCTTCGGCGGCGTCGGGCTCGCCTTCTTCTTCGAGTACCTCGATACGAACATCAAGGATGCTCGAGGAGATCGAGACCGTGCTCGGGGTCCCGACGATCGGCCTGGTGCCTTCGCAGCACTTCGCTCGGCGGCCGCCGGATCGCGCGGCAGCGGCGGCTGGCCGCGGCGCAGCGGGACCGGCGAGCCCCTTCGCGCTGGTCGCCCACACCGAGAACGAGTCGGTCATGGCCGAGGCGTTCCGGAATCTCCGGACGAGCCTCCTCTACTCGTCGCCCGACCATCCGCCGAAGACGCATCATGATCACGTCCCTCCAGCCGGAGGACGGCAAGACCTCGACGGCGACGAACCTCGCCATCGCGCTGGCGCCAGCTCGGCTCCGGCGAGGTGCTCCTGATCGACGGGGACATGCGGCGACCAAACCTGCACGAGCTGCTGCGGGTGCAGTCAGGCGCCCGGCTCTCGACCTTCCTGACGGGCCAGGCTGGATCTGCCGAGCATCCTCAAGCCCACGCAAGATCCCGAATCTCCACGTGATCCCGCCGGCCGCACGCCCGCTCAACCCGGCCGAGCTGATGGCCTCCGCGCGCTCAACCAGGCGCTCGAGCTCCTCGGCGAGCGATTCACCCACATCGTGTTCGATGCCCCGCCGCTGATCGGCGTCAGCGACGCGATGATCCTGCGCGCCCCGGCTCGAGGGCGTGATCCTCGTGCTGCGCCACGGTCGGGCGAGCCGCGTCGCGGCGCACCGGGCGCTCCAGCTTCTGGCTCGGTGCGCGCGCGGGTCCTCGGCGTCGTCCTGAACGACGTCGATGTTTCAAAGAGTGGCTCCGGCTACTACTGGCTACTACACGTACAATGGCTACACTAACGGAGACGGCCGTCGCCGCGCTTGAGCGCTTCCCGGAGACGGCCCGGCGGATACCGGGCACGACCGGTGAGGCGCCGGCGATTCAGCGCCCGCCTCTCGCATCGCACCTGCTGGTCCGGCTGGACGCGCGGGCGTGGCGCGTCGCTCGCCGCGGTGCTGCTCTGGCGGGCGCGGCGGGCATCGGGAAGGCGATCGTGGAGCCCGCGATCGCAGAGCTACCTCGCCTCGCGACGCCTCGACCGAATCCGCGACCTGAGGCGCGCGCTCGCCTGGGATCCTGACGACCCGAGCTCCACCTCCGGCTGGCGCGGGTGCTGGCCGGCTCGTTCGGCGGAGACCTCGAGTCGCCGGCCCGCCGCCATCTCGACACCGCTCCGGCTCCGGCCCACCCACGCGGGGACGTGGCTCGAGCTGGCGCCTCGCCGACCGCCGGGGCGGGACGGCGCCGGCCAAGGTAGCCCTCGAGACCGCCCTTCGCCTCGACCCGCACAACGTGGACCTTCGCTGGGACGCGGCTCTCGTCCTTCTTCGCCGGCACGAGCCGGACGCGGCCATCGAGCACTTCCGGTACGTCATCGCCGTGGACCCACGCCGGCGTGACGCGGCGTTCAGCTCGCGTCGGCGCTCGTTCCCCGGAACGTCGGGCGACCGCCCTGATGCCCACCGAGCCCTGGCGCTCACGGGCCTCTCGTGGGTGCCATCGGCCGCGGTGATGTCGCGCTGGCCGGAGCGGCCTGGGAGCGTCGCGCTCCTCTGGCGCCCTCGATCCCGGACGGCTCCTGCGCCGCTATCTCGACCTGCTCCTCCGGGAGGGACGGGGGCGCGGCCGCGCGGCGGCTCTGGCTCGCGCGATGGTCCCCGGGGCCCAGGCCAGCCCGAACGGCGACGTCGATCTGGAACGGCGGCTTCGAGGCCGATCGGCTGGCCGGCTGGGGACTCGACTGGCAGATCCGCCGCGTGTGGGGCGTGGACGTGACGCTCGACCGCTTCAACGCGGCCCAGGGAAGCAATCACTCCGGCTGACGTTCAACAGCTATCCGACCCTCGACTTCGCGGGCGTCGTGCAGGCCGTGCCCGTGCAGCCCGGCCGCCAGTACCTCCCTCCGGGCCAAGGCCAGGGCGCTCGACTTCAGCACGCGCTCGGGCATCAAGCTCGAGGTGGCGCGCTCGACGACGAGAGGCTGGCCGAGACGCGCGACGTCAGCGGTACCACGCCCGACTGGGTCGTCCTGGAAGCCCGCCTTCGAGTGCCCTCCGACGCCACCCTGGTCCAGGTCCGCGTCCGGCGCGAGAAGGCCCCGGAGCCGGAAGGCAACCTCGGGGGCAAGGTCTGGCTCGACGACGTGTCCGCTCGTGCCTCTGGCGCCGGTGGCCGCGACCGCCGCGAGCCGAGCCGGAAGGCGATCATGACCGAGGCGCTGGCCAAGGCGATCGATGTGCGGCGCCTCGTGGGAGTGCTCGCCGCGCATCCGATCCTGCCGCCGATCGAGGCGGATGTCCTCGGATACCGAGGCGCTCCGGTCGGTGCTCGCCGACCTGGCGCGCGGTGAGGGACTCGTCCGAGGTCGAGACCCTGCGCGCCGTCGCGGCAGATCTCGTGGTTCCGGTGGAGGAGCTCATCTCACCGCGCGCAGTTCGTTCTGGCCTGTCTGGTCCTGGCCGCCGACCGGCACCCACTACGAGGTGCTCGGCGTGGGCCCGACTCGACGCCACAGGAGATCCGGCGGCGGTGGGCCGAGCTGATCCAGCGCTATCACCCCGACCGCTTCGGTGGCACCAACAGCTGGCTCGACAGCCAGGCCCGCCGCCTGATCGAGGCCTACCACACGCTGAAGGACCCGGATCGCCGCCAGACGTACGATGCGCAGCTCGCGTATTCCGCCGCGGCGGTCCGCTTCCGGCGTCCCAGATCGAGCGCGTGCGGCTCGGCTTGGGCCCTCGCGATGGCGATGGGCGCCGATCGCGGATGGCCGCGGTCAGCATCGTGGTCTTCCTGTGGGCCGATCGCTCGGCCGGCACCGGCACCGCTCCCGAAGGCATCGCTCCCGCCCGCGCCCAAGCTGCTCGAGTCCCGCAAGTCTCATCTCCCCGGTGGCCGCCACGGATCCGGCGCCGCGCCGCGCGGTAGGGTGGTCCTGCGGTCCCGACCGGACCCGCGTGGGGTGACCGAGGTCTCACGGGTCCCGATGCGCCCTCGCCCGACACCAGCGTTTCATCTTCCATGCGAGACCGCCTTCGGACCGTCGCCCACGGTCGCCCCTCTGACGTCGTTGCGCGGGCGGCGGCGGACGACATCCCAGAGCGGCCGCCGGGATGGACCCGTCCTCGGCCGGAGCACCGGCCACTCCCGCGGCAACCCCATCGGGTCGGGCGACCGGCGCTCGCGTCGGCTTCCCCTCGCCGCTCCAGGGTCGGCGCCGGCCGTGCGCCGACAGCGGAGCCGAGCCGGGCGTCGTCCAGCGTCCTCCGGCCATGCGGCGTCGACCGTTCTGACATTGCCGCGCTTCGACGACGGCGCCGCCGCTGGCCAGTCGGCGCTGGCCATCGCCCGTTCAGCCTTCGCGCCCGTCCGTCCCGCGCGACGAGCCCTCGCGGTCATCGAGCGGTATCGCGTCGCGTACGAGCGAAAGGACCTGGACACCTGCTCATCGGTCTCTGCAGCGCCGACTGTCCGCGATATCGGCGCGCAACGGGGCGGACAGAGCGTCAAGCAGCTCACGAACGGCACTTCTCCGCCCTGGACGGGATCCGCTACGACCTGACCGGGCTGGAGGTCGCGGCCGCAGGGCCCGAGCAGTTCGTCGCCACCGCAAGATTCCAGATCCCGCGCGACACGCGTCCGGACGTCCCCGTCAGCTGGACGCCACCGGATCGGTGCGATGGCAGCTCCACGGCAGGGGAGTCGGGCGCCACTCCGGATCACGGCCATCGACTACGAGCAGGTGCGTCTGGCTGAGCGCGCGACGCGCCGGTCATCCGCGCACGCGCGCGTGGTGGCGGGGTGGCATGCGCTGGTGGTCCTCCGGGTGGAGCGACCGGCTGGTGTTGGAGAGGCGGGCGTGCTGCGTTCCTGCTCGTCTTCACGCCCCTGGCGTTCGGCACGGTGGAACCATGGTCGGAGGCCATCGCGGAGCTGGTGGTGCTCGGGATGGTCGTGGCGTGGCTCCTCGAGCATGGCGCTGAGGGACTGGGAGCTCCGCATCTGAGGCTGCCGCCCGGCTGGCTGGCCGCGTCGCTGTTCCTGGCCCTCATCTTCCTGCAGGCCGTCCCGATCCCGATGGCGCTGGCCCGCGCCATCTCGCCCTGGACAACCGGGTTCCGCGACCAGGTCCGGATGTACACTGGGGGCCCCGGCCCGAGCAGCGTCCGCTGTCCCGCGGCGCACGACACCTGGCGCGAGGCGCTGAAGGTTGGCGCGGTCGCGGCCTTCTTCCTCGTTTGCTACAACGTCTACCGGACTACGCGCGCAGGTTCATCGCGCCCTCTGGACGATGATCGCCGTCACGGCGCCGCGATCTGCGGTGCTCGGCATCGTCCAGCGCGTCACCCTGGAACGGCCGCTTCTACTGGATCGGCCCGGAGGCCCCCACCGGAACGCCGCTTCCGGGCCCTTCGTGAAAATCGCGCGCACTTCGCGGGCCTCATGGTCGATCGTCGTGCCGATGGCGCTGGCGCTCTGGCTCGCCTCGCGATACACGCCGACGCGCAAGCAGCTCCGTCCGCACTTTGATCCGCGATCGACTGCGCAGCTGGGAGACACGTCCGACGGCGGTCCCACGACGTTGATCCCCTTCCCTCGTCCTGCTGATGGGCGGCGCGGCGCTCGTGAGCGGGACCCGGGGGTGGAGCTCGTCGCCCTCCTCGTCACGCTGCTCACGCCACGCCGATCGTGGCGGGCATGCGCCAGCGCACGAGGCGCTGCCGCGAGGATCGCGGCCTACGGAGCGCTCGTCGGCGCTCGCTCGGGCTCTGGATCGGGAGCGACGTGGTCCAGGGACCCTGGGGCGCCTGGTGGAGGACTCGAGCAGGGCTGCGAGAGCTCCCGCTCGCCATCTGGAGCGATTACGCTCGCCGTGTGGCGGCGGCATGCCGCGGCTTTCTGGGCGCCGAACCGCGACCTTCGGAACCGTCTTCCCGGGCGTCCGCACGATCATGGCGCCAGCGTCGTCTTCACGCATGCCGAGAGCGACTGGGTCCAGCTCCCTGACGGACACCGGCGCAGGTGGGATCTGCTCGCCGTGCTCACGCAACCCTCGGCGTCATCGTCGTGGCTGCTGCCTGCGGCTCCGGACCCGCACGCGACGCTGGACACATCCTGGCCATCGGCGCGGCAGTGGCCGCGCTCGGGGCCGCGCAGTCAGGAGGCGTGGGGAACTTCAGCTTCGTGGTCATGTCTAACCTCCTGTACGTCGCGGCCGCCGTCGGCGTGGTGTGCGTCCAGCCACCTTCGCGGAAGAGCGGCCGATCATGCCTGAGCCCGTCGCCCAGCCATCGGCTCCGCTCGGCCATGCTCGGCACCCTCGTGACGGAGGCGGGCCTCCTGTTCGCCACGCTGGTCACCGGCTCGCTCACCGCGCGGCTGCTCCTGCCGGAAGGCGCGCGGGGCCCTGGCGGCGATTCTCTACTGGCCCCAGCTGCTGGCCGGCATCGGTCTCCTGAGCATCCACGAGGCCACCACCTATCGCGTCGGCAGCCGGTCGAGGAGAGCGCCTCCAGGAAGCGCACCGGGCATCGGCCTCTGCACTCCTCATCGACGGCCGGCCAGCGTCGCGATGGCGGCCGGGTCCGCACTGATCCCGCGGTTCCTGACGGGCGCCGAGCGCTCCAGGCCCTGGCCACGCTCAGCCAGGTCTACCTGCTCACCTTCATTCCGTTTCACTTCGTCGCGTCGGCGCTCTATGCGAGCGATCAGGGCGAGCTGCGCTTCCACCGCGTTACAACACCCTGCGCCTGGTCAACGGCTTGATCTACCTGGGCGGCGTCCTCGCTGTGGAGCATGTGAGATCGCGTCACGCCGGGAACCGTGATGGCGGCTGAAACTGCGCGGGCACGGTCGTGGTCGCCACGCTGCGGCTCCTCGTCAGGGCCGGACGCTGTGGGCACGCCCCTCGTGGGCCGAGATGGGCTTCCTCCTTCGCCTGGCCGGGCGGTTTCATCCGGCCACGGTGCTGCTTTTCTCGCGATGCAGATCGACCGCCTGATGGTGATGACCCTGTGGGACAACGGGGCGCTCGGGCAGTACGTGGTGGCGTTCTCGATGGCGTCGGCGGGGCTGTCCGTCGTCGGCGCACGCCTCTGCACCGGGTGCTGCTTTCCTCACCTGGCGCGCGTGGTCGACGCCGGCACGCAGGCAAGCTGCTCGCCCGCGGTGTGTGCGGCACGCCACGTTGCTTCTCTTCACGCGCTGGCCGAACCCCTCCGGACTGTTCATGCGGCCGCTGATGCTGGGCGTCTTCCGGGCCATCCTTCGCGCCGGGTCGTCGTGGGGACCTCCCGCGTGCTGGTGCTCGCGTCCGCCGCCATCGCGGTCGCACGATCGTCATTCAAGGCCTGCCGGGGCCTCGGCGATCGGCCGGCCGGGCACCATCGCTGGCCGCCGTCCAGCATCGCGGTCTTTCTCGCGCGGGAGCGACGCGGCCGCATCGGCGCGGCGTCGCTCGGGCTGGCCGGCGTGGCTGGTCGCGCTGGCGATCAGCAACATCGCCGCCTGCGCATACCTGGGCGCACACCTCTGCCGTCGCTTCGCTACCAAGCTGGGCCGCGGGAGCTGTGGGGGCTCAACGCCGCGAGCCGTGACCGAGCTGTGTGGAACGCCAGGCCCCCGGATGGCGGGGGCTCCGCGGGACGGCCGCGTGGGCGCACATGCCGCAGCTCATGACCGGGTGCCGCGCCGGACCCGGGCCGGACGGGGCGCGATGAGCCGCGCGTGGACCGCTGAAGCGCTCGGCCCCTGCTCACGCCTCGATCCTGGGTGCGCCGGCCTGATTGCCCGGCCTGCCCCTCTACCGCCATCCTCATCGAGAGGGGCCGACATCGAGAAGCCCAAGATGATGACGGCGACGTATCTGGCCCTCTGGATCCTCGTGGCCGCGGCGGGGCTCAAGGGCCGGCGGAGCAGCCTCCTGAAGCGGCCCCGGGTGCTCTGGTGCTACTTCGCCTTTCTCGCCCTCTACTGACGTGAACTGCGGAGCATGTGGCCCAAGGCGACGCCGCTGGACGGAGCTCATGTGGGCGTACTCCGTGGCCAGCGCCATCGTCCCGTTCATGCTGGGGAGCTGCGTTCCAGTCCCGAAGGATCTGCGTCCGTTCTTTCTCGCGATGCGGCGTTGAGCCTCGGCGTGAGGCGCGATCAGGTGACTCATGTCCTATCTCGCGGAGGAGTGAGGCCGCCAGCGGGCGCTTCCTGGTCGCGGACGCGCTCTCCAACCCGATCTCGCAGTCGCTCGTCATCGGGTATGTACGCTCCTGATCGCGGCCGCGTACGTGGCTCGCCGAGCGGCGGCTGTGCCCGTCGTGGTCGCGAGGCCCCGTCCTGTTTCCCACACTCCCTGGCGCTCGGAGGCTCGCGCGGCCCGGTGATCGCGCTCGTCGCCGCGGTGGTCGCGATGTCGATGGCCGGCCGAAGGTCGTGGAAGGCGCACTTCAGGCCTGGCCGTGCTCCTGCTCGCGGCGATCCCGTTCGTGGGCATGCATCTGCCCCGGCGAGATCGAAGGATCGATACCTGATGACGACGGAGGACGTGTCGATCGGCGGCCGGCTGGATGCCGCAGGAGGCGGCATGCTCGCGGTGAGCCGCTGGCTCAGTATCCGATCAGCACGGGGTCGGGCACGTCGGGAACGAGCGACATCACCTACGCGCACAACATGGTCCTCCAGATACTGATGGAGACGGGGCTCCCTCGGCCTGCTGCTGTTCACCGGGGCTCCAGCACGTTCCCATCGTCTGGACTCTTCATGAAGCGCATCGGCAAGGAGCCGCCGGGCTGCGGAGGCGGGTGGCCCTCCTCCGGATTCCTCGTCTACGCGCTCGCGTCCAGGCGCAGGTATCCGCGGACGATCATGGCTGTTCGGCCCGCTGTGGATGGCTCACGGCATCGCACTTTGGGGGTCGGCGCCCCAGGCCAGACGGCTCCGGTCGGAGGAGGGCTCGCGCCGTGGGACAACCGTTCGGCGCGGGAGTCTGCGCACAGGTCCCGCCAATCCGGCATTGCGGCGGATCAGGCGGGGGATCCCGCATGACGGCCGCGGTCATCTACGCACGAAGTTCTCACCATTCCACGTGGCGCGCGCGTGTCAGACCGCCCATCGCGTGGGGCGGTCGCGCGTGGCCATCGTGTCGTGGGAATCGAGATCGCCGACACGCGAAGAAGGCGATGTGCGGGTGGACGCCGCTGACCGCCAGCGAGCGCGAGTACCCGCACGTGACCTTGTTCCGCGATCGCGACTACGGCGCGGTGCCCTACCGGCGCATGCGCCGGGCGCTCCACGAGGCCCTGACGAGAAGATCGCGCCGGATGTCGTGGTCTTGCCCGGCTGGGGCGTCCGGGAAAGGCATCGCGGGCCTCAGCTGGTGTCTCTCCGAGGCGGTTTGCCGCGAGTCGTCCTGTCCTCCCACGCACGCGGCGGACACCCGGCAGCGGCTCGTCAAGCTGTGGCTCAAGCGCCGCATCGTGTCCTGCTACCAGGCCGGCTTCGTCGCCGGATCCCGGCAGCTCCGCTATCTCGCGGGACTGGGGCTCGCGGCGGGCGCCTGCTTCGTCGGCTGCGCCGTGGTCGACAATGGCCAGTTCGCCGCCCATGCCGCGCCCGGCGAGAAGATCACCGGAGCCAGCGCAGCGCGCGTCCGTGCTGCTGAGCTGCGTGCGCGGCTCCACCCCCGGAAGAACACTCGGCGCGCTGGAGACGCTGGCGGCGCGGCGGGGCGACTGGACGTGGATCATCGCGGGAGATGGTCCGCAGCGGGCCGAGATCGAGCAACGGATCCGCGAGCCTTCGACCGCGAGGTGACCAGGTTCGCCTGTTGGGCAACGTCGGCTATTCCGAGATCGCCGCGCTGTATCACCCGCGCGGACGCGTATCTCCAGCCGAGCGTGAGCAGCGAGCCCACGCGAGGGGCTGGCCGTCCGCTTTGAGGCGATGGCGAGCAGGCTCCCGGAGCGTCATCGTGTCCAGCCAGTGCGGCTGCCGCCAGGATCTCCCTCGGCGACGGCGTCAACGGCTTCGCCTTCGACGCCGCCGACCCGGCGAGTCTCGGAGCTGCGCTCGACAGCCTGGCCCGAGCGCGCGATCGGTGGACGGGGGTTGGGTAACGCATCGCGCCGGATCGTCGCGGGCTGGGACCTCGACCTGTTTGCGCGCAACTTCTGGTCGAGCTGTGTCACGGCCCTGGGACGCAGCGGGGCCCGCTCCTGCGGCGTGGAGCCCACCGAGTGGGCGATAAGGCTCCTCCTGTGAGCCCGCCGCGCCCTGGCGCGGCGGCCATCGGCGGGGATCGACGGATGAAGATCCTCCACGTCGTTCCACGGCCTTCTATCCCTCCCTCGGCCTACGGCGGGCCGATCCGAGGCGGTCCCATCACGGCTGTGCCGGCTCCTGGCCGAGCAGCGGCGCGACGTCCGGGTGCTCACGACCAACGGCAACGGCCGGGCGTGCCGTCATCCCGGTCGACCTCGGGCGCGAGGGTCGCGCTCGCGTTGACGGGTTGCGCGTCCGCTACTACTGCAGACGCCGCTCGCGTCAGTCGGTCTCGCCCACTCTCGCGTGAAGCTGCTTCCGTCCTACCGTGCGCTGGGCCGATGTGGTGCACCTGTCCGGCGTCTACTCCTTTCCGACGATCCCGACCTTTGCTCGCGTGCCGGCTGCTGGGAAGCCGGTCGTTGCGGTCCCCGCACGGCGCGCTCCAGCGCTGGGCGCACTCCCGGCGCGTGGTGGGCAAGAAGCTCTTCGAGCTGGCCTGCAGAGCGGTCATGCCGCGGACGGTCGTCTGCCACGTCGCGTCGGCGGAGGAAGGCGAGCCGCTGTCACCGCGTCGGCTCCGTCGACGTCGCCATCCTGCCGCGCGGCGTGGACATCCCGCGCGCCGCTCCCGGCGCCGCCCGGAAGCGGCGGCGAAGCGCGCTCCGGATGCTGTATCTCGGTGGCAGCTCGACCCGATCAAAGGGCATCGAGAACCTGCTGACGGCGTGCCAGGATCCTCCTCGACACTCCCCGCGCTGAAGTGGTCGCTCCGGATCGTCGGCGGCGGGGACGACCTCGAGTACACGATCAGACAGCTGGACGAGAAGGTTCCGCGAAGCTTCCGGGCTGACGGGACAGGTCGTCATGCCCGGAGCCGTCACCCAGCGGCCGGAGCCAGGACCACATCTTCGACGGGAGGAGTCGACCTGGTCGTCGTGCCCTCGCACCCTGGGAAAGCTTCGGCCTCGTCGTGGCGGAGGCCTGGCTGCAGCGGCCCCCGCCGTGGTGAGCTACTGAGCGCGCCGTGGCGAGCCGATCGAGGCCGTGCGCTGCGGTCTCTTCGTGAGCAACTCGCCCGCGGCGCTGGCGGGCGCGATCGAGCGGATCCAGACGATGGCGCTCCGGGGGATGCGGCATTCTCCGCGGCCGGGACTGGATGAGCGAGGGGAGTTCTCGTAACGGGCGATCGCCGCGCGGATGCAGCGGAGGTCTCTACCGCGGCCTCGAGACCCGAGTGCGCGCATGCTGACCACGCTCGGCAGCGACCGTTTCCCGCGCCCCCGACGCCGGCGCCGGCATGAGAAGGTCTGCATCGTGTGCGCGTCGTGTGGCGGCCACCTCACACCGAGGCCCGGGCCCTCCCGCCCGGCCTTTCCAGCATCACCGCACTTCTACGTGGTCAATAGCCCACGGATCGCGCTCCCCGACGACATGCGCGGGGATCGCTGCCTACTTCATCACGCGCGCGGAGCGCAGACTGGCGGGTGCTGACCAGCTTCTGGGAGGCCTGGCGGATCCTCCGCCGGGAGCGGCCGACGATCATCCTCAGCACCGGTGCGGGGCCGATCGTGCCATTCGCGCTCGTGGGACGATTCCTTCAGTTCCGACGATCTTCTTGGAGAGTATCGACGCAGGTGACGGAGACCATCGGTGTCGGGCGGATCATGTATCACCTGGCTAATCGGTTCTTCTATCAGTGGAAGCCTGGCCCCCACTTCCCCAAGGGCGTCTACGGAGGACCGGTGCTGTGGTCTTCGTGACGGTCAGGACGGCGCGGCAGGGATTCTCCCGCCTGGTGTCCGCGATGGACCGCTGTGCGAGCAGCGGCGCGTTTGGCGAGTCAGTCCTGATTCAGCGCGGCGCATACGGGCAGCGAGTCGCTCGCGCACTGCCGGAGCGTCGACTTCCTGCCCAGCGACGAGTTCGAGCGACACCTGGGCGAGGCGAGCCTGGTGGTCTGCCACGGCGGCACCACGCAGCTGTTCGCCATCCGGCTCGGCAAGGTGCCCATCGTGATGCCGCGTCTGAAGCGATTCGGCGAGCACATCAACGACCACCAGGTGCAGCTGGTCAGGCCCTGGCCGCGGAAGGGGCTCGTCGTGCCGGCGTACGAGCCGACGGACCTGGCCACGGCCATCACCGAGGCGAGACAGCGACGCGGACAATCCGTTCCGCCCTGCGCCATGGGGTGGGGCTCGTGGCCGAAGCGCTCCAGGAGCTCGGCGGGCTGGCGGTGACATGCGCACGGTGAGATCGCGGCCGGCGGGTGGCAGGCAGGCGCTTCGGGCCGGCCGCCGCCCTGACTCTCCTGCTCGCCCTCGGCGCGGCCCCGGCCGTCGCCGACACGCCCGCCTACGGGCGCGGGCTGGAACATGGAGTCGTTCGTCCGGATCGTCGGCCCTGACGACGATTCGACCGCACGAAGCCGGATGCCGTTCATGCTGTGGAACCTGCCGCTTCCCCTGGACGACGGCTCGTGCCCATGCATCGCGATGGGCGGCTCGGTCGCCACCATCGCCCAGCTCGCTCGAGCGAGCCATCGTTCCGACGGTGAACCTCGGATGGCGGTGGTCCATGACCGGGGCGCTGACTATGGCGCGCGCGCTCCAGGAGGAGCGGCCGCCCCGTGAGCATCCCCTGTTCCCGGACCCTCGCCTGCTCGAGGCGCACATCCACAAGAGCTCGACGGTGGGGATCGTCGCGCCTGCCGACGGGGGTGGCCGCGGGCCTGGTCCGCCGCTGGCCGTGCTTTCCGGAGGCGCGGCGGACCCTCGAGGCAGGAGAATTACCTCCGCCAGACGCTCCGGCCATTCCCGCGACGCGGGCATCGACGTGCACTGGCGTCTGGCTGGACGACGAGGGCCTCCCCTATCCCTGGAACGGCGCCTACTTCGCGCAACGCCTGCGCGGAATGCCGCAGTCGCTGCCACGGCGGAGGCGCGCTCGCCAGCTTCGGCGCGTTCTGAGTGGACCCGGGAGTTTCGGGCGAGCCTGTTCACCGAGGTCCTGCGTTCGACGCGCGAGATGTTTCCGAAGGCTCGCTTCGGCGCCTACGGCGACACGACCTGCGGGAACCGCCTCCCGGTTCAGGCCTCGACGCCCTCATGCCGGCGCTCTACGCCAACACCCGGGATCTGCCCGCCGCGTTTCCCGCTCGGCGCGCCGTCCCAGGCGGCGGTCGACGGATTCTTACGCCGCGCGCCTCCTGCGGATCTTCAGCGAGAGCAACGCGCGAAAGTCTCTCGGGAAGCTCAGCATCCCGTACGTCAGCCGGTTCGTGCCCGACAATGCTCTCGCCCCGGCGTACCGGCTCGGCATGAGCCAGCGGGCCTACCGGGAGCTGCACTGCGGCACGTGTGGCTCCGGGGCGCCGACGCCCTCTTCCTCTTCAATCACGGCTACCCGACGAAGCCCCCAGATCGTCACCCACGAGGCGTCCTTCGCGTCGGTGGAAGACGCGCGGGCGGTCTACGACGAGCTCCTGGCCCACCGGTCCTTCGCTTCCTGGAGGAGCGGCACGCCGGTGACGTTCGCCGTTCCCGAAGGACACTCTCGCGAGACGCGCTCTGGTCCGGCTTGCGGATGGGCGACGTCTGTCTCGCCGGGCGACGCCGCCGTCGGGAGCGGCGGCCACGGCCACGCGTCGCGGCGTTCGACGGGGCGGCGGGCGTGGAGCTGGACGTTGCCCGCCGAGGGCGCCTACTGCCTTCTCTCCCGCGATGGAAGGTCCAACGCCTGTGATCACGCACTTCCGGACTGGAACGCCTACCACGGTGACGGGGCGGCGGCGCTCCTGAAAGGACGGCTTAAGGTCGTGGCGCTCGTCGAGGGGAGGAGCGGTTCCGGCGAGTGAAGCACTGGGCGGGCTTCCCGAGCAGGCGCTCCGCTCGTGCCTCGCGATGGCGGATCTCCGCCCTCCGCGGTCGACCACGTGGCGATCTCAGGAGGAACCCGCGGGCGAATCTCGCGCGGAAGGCGCTCTTCGCGATCCCGGTCCCGGCCGAGCCTGGGGCTCGTTCGAGACCGGAGTGCGGGGTCAGGGGGCCGCGTCAGTCACGTGGCGGAGACGGCCGCGGCGGTCATGGGCGTCACCCCGGGTGGCCGACTGACCCGCGGACGCGCACTGGGTGGAGCATCATCCCGCGCACCTGGCCAGCGCGCTTCTTCGTCGTCGCCGTTCGACGACGCGGCCGTCTGCGCGATCGACAGGTTCGGCGACTTCGTTAGCACGTCGATGGCCGTGTGGGCCGCGGGACGCCGACTGGACGTGCGCCTGAGTCGTCCACTTCCCTCTCACTCCATCGGCTTTACCTGCTCTACCTCGCCATCACCCCAGTACCTCGGCTTCCCCCGGTGCGGGGACGAGGTTCAGGATTCGTGGGCCTCGCCCCTACGGGCAGCCCGACCACGTCGCCCCGCTGCGCCGGCTGATCCGCCTGAAGCCGGGCGGGAGCTTCGAGGCTCGACCTCTCGTACTTCTCTCATCACTTTCCGAGGGCGTCGAGATGACGTGGGACGACGGGGAGCCGACGATCGGCCGGGTCTACACCGCGAAGCTGGAGGAGCTGCTGGGGCCCGCCGCGCGCCCAGCGCGCCAGCTCGAGCCCCGCCACGAGGCGATCGCGGCGTCGCTCCAGGTCGATCTTCGAGGAGGCGGCGTTCCACGTGCTCAACGGCGCTCCACAAGCGCGCACCGGCTGAAGCGCCTCTGCCTCGCCGGCGGGTGCGGGATGAACAGCGTCATGAACGGCAAGATCCGGAACCGAGACGCCGCTTCGAGGAGGTCTACGTGCAGCCAGCGGCGGCGGACAACGGCACGGCCCTCGGCGCCGCCGCTGCGTCCGGCACCACGTGCTCGGGCATCGGCCGGGCCTTCGTCATGGAGCACGGCTACTGGGGGCCGGCAGTTCGACGAGGCGGCGATGCGAGCGGCCCTCGCGGCCGCGACCGGGCCGAGCTCCGCGTGGCTGGGGTGCTCGATCCACGGGCCGACGTCGACGAGCGACGAGCTGCGTCGCCGTGGCGCCGAGCGGATCGCCGCCGGGGCAAGGTCGTCGGCTGGTTCCGAGGGCCGCATGGAGTGGGAGGCGCGGCGCGCTGGGCAACCGCAGCATCCTCGCGCGGACCCGCGGCGAGCCGGACATGCAGCGAGATCATCAACGCCAAGATCAAGTTCCGCGAGAAGTTTCGCGCCATTCGCTCCGTCCATCCCTGGAGGAGGCCCTCGACGCACTACTTCGTGGGCGCCGTGCCGGATCCGTTCATGATCCAGGTCTATCCGGTCGCGCGCCGGACAAGCGCGATGGTGATCCCCGCCGTCACCCACGTCGATGGCCTCCGGCCGGCTCCAGACGGTCAGCCGTGACAGCAATCCCCGCTACTGGCGGCTCATCCGGACCTTCGAGAAGCTCACCGGCGTCCCGGTGCTCCTGAACACCTCGTTCAACGAGAACGAGCCGATCGTGCACCGACCCGAGGAAGGGTCTCGACTGTTTCCTCCGCACGCAGATGGACGTCCTCGCGCTCAGGCCGGCTCGTCGTCGAGAAGCCGTCGGTGACGGTCTGATGCCGCGCCTGGTCGTCTTCAACCGCTCCTACCCGCCTGACGTCGGCGCCACGGGCCGGCTGCTCGCTGACCTGTGCGAGGATCTCGTCGGCGCGCCACGGCTGGAAGGTCACGGTGGTGGCGGGCCCACCGACGCGGCGCGCGCGGCGTCCGCGGCCGGGAACGGGCGCGCCCCGGACGGAGACCGCCGTGGAGGCGTCACCGTGGTGCGCGCCTGGGGCACGCAACGTCCGCAGGGGCCGCTTCGCCAGACCGCGCGGCGAACTACCTCTCCTACTTCGCGTCGGCGTCGCTGGCCGGGATCCGCCTGGCGCGGCCGGACGTCGTGATGTGCCTGACCGACCCGCCGATCCTCGGCCTCGCGGCGCTGCGCGCTGGGCGCGACGCTGGCGCGTGCCGTTCGTCTTCCTGTGCCAGGACGTCTTCCCGGAGGTCGCGACCCTGCTCGAGGACTTCCGCAGCGAGCGGGTGAACCGGGCGCTCGATCGGGTGAACCGGCTCCTTCTCGCAGCGCCGACGCCGTCGTCGCGATCGGCGAGACGATGGCGGAGCGCCTCGTCGCGCAAGGGCGCGGATCCCGCCCGCGTCACGGTGATCCACAACTGGGCGGACCGCGCGATCCTCGGACCGGGGCCGAAGAAGAACCCGTTCGCCGAGGCCCACGGCCTGGCGCGACCGGTTCGTCGTGCTCCACTCCGGGAATCTCGGACTCGAGCCAGGGACTCGGAGCACCTGGTGGACGCGGCGGCCCTCCTGCGTGACCTGCCCGACCTCATGCTGGTCTTCCAGGGAGACGGGGTGAAGCGGCACGCCCTCGAGGCGCAAGCGCGAGCCCTCGGTCTCGAGAACGTGCGGTTTCCTCCCCTACGCGTCGCGGGAGGAGCTGCGCGACGCGCTTCGCCGCGGCCGACGCTCCAGGTGGTGAGTCTCCGCCGCGGCCTCGCCGGGTTCATCGTCCCGCAGCAAGCTGTACGGGATCCTGGCGTCGGGGAGGGCGTACGTCGCGGCGGTCGAGCCGACCAGCGAGACAGCCCGTCTGACCGAACGGTACGGATCGGGGCACTGTCGTCGCCCCCGCGAGGCGCGGACGCCCTGGCCGGCTGGGATCCGCCGGCTGTATCGACGACCCCGCGGTGCGCGAGCGCCTCGCGGAGAACGGCGCCGCGGCCGCCGCTGCGCCATCGATCGGCCGGTCGCAGTGGCCGCGTACGACCGCGTCCTCCGCTCGGCGGTCAGGAGGCGCGACCTGGCGCGGCGGCTGCCCCGGCGCCAAGCGCGCGCTGGACGTCATGCTGGCCGGGAACGGGCCTGCTCGCCTCCGCTGCCGCTCTGGGGCGCGATCGCGATCGCGGTGAAGCTGGAGGACGGCGGTCCCCGTGTTCTTCCGGGACCGGCGCGTGGGCCGCGGCGGCCGGGAGTTCGGCGTCCTGAAGTTCCGGACGATGGTGCCGGACGCCGACCGCCTCTTCGGCCCGCGGCAGGCGCGAAGAACGACCCGCGCGTGACGCGCATCGGACGCACCCTTCGCGCGACGGCCATGGATGAGCTGCCCCAGCTCTGGAACATCTTCCGCGGCGACATGAGCTTCGTGGGGCCGCGCGCCTGCCGCCCGGCGAGATCCACGCACCGCGGCGACGGCGGATCGATCGCGTCTCGAGTCCGTTCCCGGTTACCGCGGCGTCACGCGGTGCCGCCGGGGCTGACCGAGGTCGCCCTGATCTACGCCGACCGCGACGTCCCGCCCCGGCAGAAGTTCCAGTACATGACCAGGCTGTACACAGTGTCGGCGGAGCTTCTGGCTCGACGTGCGGCTCATCCCTCCTCTCGTTCTGGATCACATTCCGGGGCCGGTGGGAGCATCGAGGGCGCAAGGTGTGACGTTGCCCGCCGACGTGCTGGTGATCGGCGGCGGCCCCGCGGGACTCGGACCGGGGCGCAGCTCGCGGGGCAAGGACTGCGGTCCGGGTCCTGGAGGAGCACGCGCGGATCGGAGAGCCCGTCCATTGCACCGGGATCGTGGGCGCGGAGGCGTTCCGCCTGCCCGAATGTGCCGCGCACGGCGCAGCTGGGCGAGCTCCAGGCCGCACGGTTCCATTCGCCGGCGGGACTGACGCTGCCCTACGTGGGGCCGTCGGGCGAGGCCTGCGTGATCGATCGGAGGCGTCCTGGACCGCGCCCTGGGCGACCAGGCGGTGCGCGCGGGCGCCGAGCTCGTGACGAGGCGCGCGGGTCGTCTCCTGGCGCTCGCACCGCGCGGCGTCGCGGTCGACGTCCAGACGCCGAGCGGCCCTCGCGTCGAGCGAGCGTCGGTCTGCGTGCTCGCGTGCGGCGCGAGCTACCGGTTCCAGCGTCGCCTGGGCTGGGGCCTGCCTGCCCTGTTCATGGTGGGCGCGCAGGCCGAGGCGCGCGGTGCGCTCGGCCGGGGCGCTGGACGTCTTCTGCGCCCCCGACGTCGTTGCCCCCGGCTTCGGATGGCTCGTGCCTTTCGAGCGCGGCGGCGAGCTGCGCGCCAAGGTGGGCGTCATGACCTCGGCGCGGCCGCGGGCCGCCCTCAAGCGACTCGTCGAGAGCCTCCTCGTCCGCGGCCAGCTCGTGGGCCCGCCGGGCCCGATCATCACGCGGCTCCTGCCGCTCGGCCCGCTCTCCCGCGTTCGGTGATCGCGTCCTCGCGGTCGGCGACGCGGCGGGGTCTGGTCAAGCCGACGACGGGCGGCGGGATCTACTACAGCCTCCTCAGCGCGGGCTGGGCGGCCACGGCGGTGCTCCGAGGCCTTCGACCGCTCCGACTTCTCGGCGGCATCCCTCGGCTCGTACGGGGAGATGTGGCGCAGCGAGCTCGGGGCCGAGCTCCGGACGGGCATGCGCTTCCGGAGATTCGCGGCGCGGCTCACTGGCCGGGACCTGGACGACCTGATCGACCTGGCGCTCCGGGACGGCGTCATGTCCGTCGTGCGGGCCCACGCGCGGTTCGACTGGCACGGGACGCTCCACTCCGGGCGCTGGTGCGCCACCCGGGCATCGCGCAGATCCTCCCCTTCGCCGGGTGACGGCGTCGGCGTTCCGGCTGTGAACGTCCTGTTCGTCTGCACCGGCAACGTGGCGCGCGAGTCCCGCGGCGGGAGGTCGTCTTCCGGGAGCTGGCGGGAGCGGACAAGCGTCACGCCGCGCGCTCGGTGGGAGCGGGATGGGCGGCGGTGCGCCGGCTCACGACCCGGGAGCTGGCCTGGGCGGACGTGGTGGCCGTGATGGAGCGGGCGCACGTGGCCCCCATCCAGCAGTTCTGGCCGGATCACGTCCGCAAGGTGCGCATCCTGGACGTGCCGGATGACTACGACCCCAGCGGGGAGCTCACGCCGTGCTCCGCGAAAGATCACGGCGCTCCTCGAGAGTCTGGTCGACGGCGCCCGACGACCTGGAATCGCCGCGAGACCTCCGCGCGCCTGGCGTCCCTGACGCCGACCCTCGGAGGATCCGCCAGGCGCATCCTCCATCAGGTGGTGAGGACGCCTCCGCGGCGCCTACCTCCGAGGATCCTCCGCCCAGGCGAGATCCTTTACTCGCCGGTGTAGTCGCCCTCCCGAACGCACGCGCCAGCCTCGGGCTCGGGCTTCGTCGGCTCGACGACGGCCCCCGCCCGAGCTAGACCGTGACCGGCTCCCTCGTCCGAGGCAGATCGCCCGCAACGGGCAGGGCACCCTCGGTCCCCAGAGTCGCTCAACGCGTTGCAGAGCTCCCATTCGGCCACCGACACCAATCGAGACGGCGCCATCGCCCACGAAGCTGGATCTGGCGGGACTGGCGCTGTGTGAGTCCGACCGCCTCGGACCCCGGCGCGCACTGCGCCGTGCCGCAGAAGCGCCGTCGGATGCGCGGAGAGATTGATGGACGTCTCGGTCCAGAGGATCCGCCAGCCATCGAGGTCGCGGCCGGGAAACCGCCGTGCGACCCGCGGCCAGGCGGCGTTGAGCACATGGACCGCCTCGTCGCGGCGAGTGCCCTCGATCAGCGCCCCGTGCCACGTGGCGTCGGTCGTGGGACCGCTCGGAGAACCAGAGCCGCACCCCATGAGGATCAGTCCCGCCGCGCAGAGCCCGCGAGCAGATCGGAGGCGCCGTCGTCGCGCGCATGTGGGGACGGCGTCGCGCACACGCTTGTTTCTTGGGACCGATCTCCACACCATTCGGTGTCATCTAGGAGCAAGGGGCGAGCCAGCAGGAAAACCTCGAGATCGGTGCGGAAACGAGAGTCTCCTGGTGCAGCCAGCTGCACATTTTGCAGCGCCGCCCACACTATCTGTGAATTGCGATAGCGAATGAGCACGCGAGTCAGCCGCTCTCGACGTCCGGAAAAGTTCCGCAGGTAGGAGAAAAGTCGTGCCGCGATTTTCAAGGGGCGCGCGCGGGGACCGTCGATCGGCGCCCCGGGACGGCCCTACGTGGACGCGTGCTCTTTGAGGCCCCGTCCGCGTCTGTACGGATTGCCGGCTTGCCCGGGTTGCCACGACGGTCGCAAGCCCCGGGGCCTCGCGGGGTTGCATCGAGCCCGGTCTGCCAACGGACACTCAGGAGCTGACGCCTCGGCATATGAGGCGACACTGGCTGACCCTGCAGGATGGCTATCGGGAGTTCGCGGAACTGGGTTTCAACAGAGGGGCTCGGCTGCTAATCCAGCCGAGCGCCGAGGGCCTGCTGAACACCGGCGAGGTGTTCGGCTTGATGTTGCCGGGGCTGGATTTTGAACCAGCGACCCCGGGTCGAGCGGGGACGGCCCTCAGCGTCGAGCCAGATCGGTTTCGCGATGCGTGAGACGAGCCACCACGAAGGGCGTAGGCTGACGCTCTCCAGGGAGGCGCCGGGACGGGCCGTTTGTCATGAGGCGTCGCGGTATTCGCTCCAGTGCCGTACAAGCAACGTGCGCGTGCCGTTGCGAGGGGATGGATGACTCGCGTCACCACCGGTCCCGCCAGACCCCACCTGGGCCATATGCTCGAAGCCCGTTCGGTCGGGGGATTCATCCAGACCGAGGGCGGTCCAGTCGGCGAGATGCGGCGGCGGGAACGGCTGACCTTGAGCCCGTGAGCCGCCTTCCGCTCATCCTCTGGACGGTAGTCCTCGTCGGCGTCGGGTCCGGCGGGGTCTACCTGGCTGATCGTCTCGTCCTCGCTCCGGGTCGGGAGTACCGACGAAGCCTGGCGGAGCGCGATGCGCAGATCCGCACGTTGACGGAACGGAATCAAGCGCTCGAGGCCGCCGTCCGGCTGCTCCGGCACGCGGAACGGCGCGCGCGGATCGTGGTGCTGGACCAGG
>ERZ1370068.5589-contig-4608_pt1 | contig 41622 bp, 76 predicted proteins | sample MGYA00561227_ERZ1370068 | MGnify/ENA primary metagenome ERZ1370068 (study PRJEB38410, sample SAMEA6850437) | metagenome | study: Metagenomic assessment of the ecological functions of the soil: analysis of the soil microbiota associated with the... | reverse complement strand
GCGACCAGACCCGCGCGCACTGTTGCTTCCGCTTTAAGCGCAGGTTTGCGCGCCGTCAGCCGAGAGTGCTTCGAACTGTTTCAAGGCATCCGTTCTTTCGTCCGCCGGTGAGAAAGATCGAGCCCGCCGCCAGTCGCGAATCGTCGCGGAACGGATTCGGATCGGGAACGATCAATCACTCGTTGCTGATAGAGATCGCGCGCTTCGTCCTTGCGCTCGAGTGCTTCGAGACAGCGCGCTTCGAAATAGCGTGCCGAGAGAGCCAGGCCCGAAGCTTTCACCTTCGCGGCGGCGCGATGAAAAAGCGGCAGCGAAGAAGAATAATCTTTTCGTTGAAGAAAATCTCCGCGAGCGCGCATGAGGCCGGGCCAACCCATCTCATCGTCGGGAAAAATCTTTGATCACGTTTTGAAAACTGGTGCGCGCGGGCGTCGTGCGATTGAGCGCGCGATACGCTTCCCTAGGTAAAAGAGGGCGGCGGGGCGATTAGGTGAGTTCGGATAGAGTCCGAGGAACTTTTCGTATTCCGGGATCGCGAGGTCGTAGAGTTTGCGGGAGAAAGAGACCGTTGGCGGTAATTCAGTTGCTCGCGTTCGGGAGATTCCCGGGTTTCGGGTGGTGCTTCACCGGCGGCAGCAGGGGCGGGCGAGGGGGTGGAACTTCCGTTGCCGGAACGGGCAATGCGCGCATCACGGTTGGCGACGCGGCCTCCTGCGGCGGTGTCTGCACTGGAATCGCGCGCGCGCCACCGGAGGGATTGCACCGGAACGGCGCGCCGGACCTCGACCGGAGGTGTGACCTGGGCACCGGCCAGCGGCGCCAGAACCATCCCGCCGCCGCGGTTAACAGCGCGCGGCGATCGTTAGGCTCGATTTCATTTTGCGGTCGCGAAGGCGACGTTGGTCACGCTCTGCCTGGCTGCAAATGTTGAGCACGTTAACGATGTATTTGTAGGCGCCAGCTTCATCCCCGCGAATTACGACCGCCTGATCGGGATTCAGTTGCACCAAACCTTTGAGCAAGTTGGTCAGGTCGGCCTCGTTCAGGGTGCGCCGATTCACCACCACGCTCCCGTCTGACTTCACATTCACAATCACGTCGCCGATCGGCGCGCTCTTTTCTTTTGCGGCCGCCGCTTTGGGATCTTGACGTCGAGCTCGTTTTCGTTGCGGGCCGCGTTCCAGGTGAGCAGAAAGAAAATCAGCAGAAGCAGAAGCACATCGACCAGCGGCGCGAGCTGGATTCCCGGATGCTGCGGAGCGAAGCGGCTACGGAAGTTCATGCGGGATGCGAGGTTGCCGCGATGCGGGACACGGGATTCGCGATGCGAGATGATTACTGTGATCGGGGCGGTGGTTGCGTTCTACGCCAGCTATGAAGGCGTTGAGCTTGCGGCCAAGAGCATCGAGTTGACTGCGCCCAATTTTGCGGAAGGTGGTCTCGTCTGTCGGTGAACCAGTCTCAAAGATCCGTCAGATGATCGATCATTTCATCGCAGGAGGCGTGAGCGAAGACGAGAAAGCGAATGAATTCTGCTTGTAACGTCGCCTGCCCGCATAGCCCTCGACAATGTTGGAACGGATCGATTTCACCGAACGTCGGATCTGCGGGCCTTCGCCATAAGTCTCGAATCCCGGTAAATCCTGGGTGTCATGTGATGCACATCGGTCGCTGCCTGACGCGCCAACTTCCAAATTTCAAAGTCGCGTATAGCTCATGGGGGCCATCGAATATAGCATGTCAATCATCGTGCACCGCGAATCCTGCATCCCGTGTCACGTATCGCGGATCCCGCATCCGGTTCAAAACTCGTCTTCCAACAAAGCCGGCGCCCGCTCGCGCCGGCGGGTTTGCTGCAGGGAAAGAATAGCTACGATTTGACTGGTCGCGCGCTTCGAGATCTGAAATCAGGCGTTGGGCGCGCCACGGAAGATCGCGTAGAAGATCATGCGCGGTGATGCCGATGCCGAGGCCGCCACAGGTGTTGATGAACGCTTCGCTGATGCCTTTCGAGAGCAGGACGTAGCGCGCATGGACCCGAGCTCGGAGCCGAGCGCGCCGAAGGAGCGGATAATTCCAATGACGGTGCCGAACAAGCCGACCAGCGGGCCGATCGTCGCGATATCCGGCGAGGTAAGTGACGCGGTTCTGCAAGCTGGTGGCGATCCGGCGTGCCCTCGGTTTCCGCGATTTCGCGTGCGTGGGCAAAATCGGCGGATCGGGTTCTTGGTCATGAAGTCGAGCGTCTTTTGAATCGACGCGCGCGATCGCTTCGCCGTGACGATTGGAAACCGCGAGCAGGCCGAGATAGTCGCGTTTGCGCAGGAGTGCGTCGGCGGTCGCCATGTAGCCGCTGCTGACGATCGCGCCGCGGCGGATGGTGAAGAAAAAAACGACGATCAGCATCACCGAAAAAATCGAGAGCAGGAAAAGCAGAGCATCACCGGCCCGGCGGCAATCATCGCCTGGAGCAGGTTGCTGGTGCGCGGGCAGGATCGGGTTGATCTGGCGTCGGAGCTTGCGCGAAAACCGGAGCTGGCGGTTGCGAAGACCACGAGCAGTGAAAGGAAATGCTTCATGCTCAATTGGGCGCTTAGCATAGGCGACTGGGCGACGTCACGGGATGCAACATTGCACCGGTGTTCGTGTAGGCGACGAGACTCGCAGCGGCGCGCGATCGGATCGACGAGTTTCGTGGAATCGAGGCACTTAACGCCCGACCGATGCGGGCGAGCGCCAGCTTATCAATCGAATCAGATTCGAAAATCGAGAATTCTTAATCGGCTCGTCGCACCCGCAAGATGTGCGCCGGCTGCATGCCGGGATGGAGCGCGACGTAGTTGCGCCGCCCATGCCAGAAGATAGCGCGTCGTCGGTCAGGAGGTCGTGCACTTCGTAGCGGTCGCCTGTCGATCTCGCCGAACATATTCGACCGGCGCCTCGACATACCCGCTTTGGGTATAGAGCGGGTCGAGATTCACGACGATCAAGAATGATGCTGTCGCGCGCCGGGGTGACCTTGCTGTAGAAGAGCAGCGCTTCGTTGTCGACCGGATGAAAACGGAGGTTGTCGTAGAAATGGAGCGCGCGATTTTCGCTCCGGATGCGGTTCAACTTTGATAATCAACTCCTTGATGTTGCCGGGCGCGTCCCAATCCCGCTCCTTGAGCTGATATTTCTCCGAATCGAGATACTCTTCGCGCCCGGGAGCGGCGGCGTTTTCGCAAAGCTCAAAGCCGCTGTAGATGCCGTAGACGCTCGGACAAGGTCGCGGCCGAGCACGGCGCGGATCTGGAACATCGGGCGCCCACCGGTTCTGCAGGTGGAACGGCAAAATATCGGGCGTGTTGGTGAAAAAGATTGCCGCGAAAATACTGCGCATCTCGGTCTGGGTCAGCTCGGTGAAATACTCGGTCAGCTCCTGTCTTAGCTCGTGCGCCAGGTGAAATAAGGTGTAGCTCTGGGTGAACCCGCGCCTTGGCCAGCACCTTCATCATTTTCGGCCGAGTGAAGGCTTCCGAGAGAAAGATCGTGTCGGGAAATTTCTCGCGCACGCCCGCAGATGAGATATTCCCAAAAGGCGACCGGCTTGGTGTGCGGATTATCGACTCGGAAAATGCGCACGCCGCGTTCCGCCCAGAAGAGGATGATGCTTTTCATCTCCTCCCAAAGTTCCTGCCAGTTCGGGCAGCGGAAGTTGAGCGGGTAGATGTCCTCGTATTTCTTGGGCGGATTCTCGGCGTATTTGATCGTGCCGTCGGGGCGCTTGTAAAACCACTCCGGGTGCTCTGCGACATAGGGATGATCGGGCGAGCAGTTGATCGCGAAATCGAGCGCGATCTCCATCCCGCGGCGGCGAATCTGTTTTTCCAGCCAGGCGAAATCCTCAGAGTGTGCCTAACGACGGCTCGACGTCCTTGTGGCCGCCGCCGTTCGGACAAACTGAGATGGCGATTGCCGATCGCGTAGGGGACGCCAGGTTCGCCCGGCTCGGCAGGTGACGGAATTGTTGCGCCCTTTCGATTCGTTAGGCCAATCGGGATGGATGGGCGGGAAATAGATGACGTCGAACCCCATCGCCTTGGCGTCATCGACCCGGCCGAGACAGTCGCGGAAGGTCGAGCCCGCGATCGGCCCGGCCTTCGGCGGAGCGGGGAAAGAATTCATGCCAGGCGGCGGTGCGTGCGGCGACGCGATCGACCGTCACGCGTGGCGGCGGCGTGATGTTGGGTCGCGCCGGAGCGCGCGGCGTAGGTCGCCATCAGGACCTCCAGCTCGCCCGCGATGCGCGATGCGGTTGACCTCGGCGTTGCTCGCCGGTGCGCATCTGTTCGGCGAACTCGCGCAGATCGTTTGCGCGTCGGCGACCGCGGGTCGCGTTTGGCAGCGGCGGCGAGGAGGGCGGCGCCCTCCAATGTTTCACTCGTCAGGTCAGGCGATGCCGGCTTCGAACTTGGCTGCAAACTCGTGTTGCCAGCCGGCGAAAACATCGGTCCAGGCTTCGACCGTGTATTCGTAGGTCGCGTTTTCGTAGACGGAAAAATTCCGCGCCAGCGATCGTTGTCGAGCGTGTTTCATTGCGGTCTCGTGCCAGCCAGTTTCACCGACGACGTCGCCATTTTAGTGCCGCCGCAACGATGTCGTGGCCGTCCTTGAAAACGTCCGCTTCCACCACCACGTCTTCGCCGATCACGCGTTTGATCGGGTAACGACCACCGTCGATGAGCGGTTGCAGATTCTTCGATGACGGCGGCGGGAAATTGGCTCGGCATCGTTAACGAATCGAAATTCGCGGAGCGCGAAAGCGCAAAGTGGCGATGACGACCTTCCGCGTAAGCCACAGGTGTCGATGTCATCGGACGGGTCGATCGTAGGGATTGGCAGCGCCACCGAGTAGGGCTACACGAACCCCCTCCCGGGATCGACGATTCCGGCTACAGATCGCAAAATAGAAGGCCGCTTCGTACAGCCCTGAGGTCCGGGTTTCTTCCCGTCGCACCGGAGTGCTGAGGACCTTCTTCAAACATCTCTTGTTCGAGCCGGCCGATGATCTCGTATTTCTCGATCAGGTTCATGATCGGCGAGTGGCATTCGAGAATATGCGGGCCGCCTTCGATCGGTCGAATTGACGAACTGCGCCATGTGGCCCTCCTCGTCTCGGAATTGCGGCGAGCGATTTCGCGCGTTCCTCAACCGTGTTGCCCTTCACTCTTTGTCCTTCAGCGGTGTTGGTTTTTCGTTCGAAAAGATTGTAGAGCAACTTCTCGGGCGCGTTCGGGCCGTGGATCTCCTCGATCGATTGCAGGAGATCGAGGGTAAAGGCGTTGCTGTCCGCCTGGAACAAGCGCGTGACTGCGGCGGGTCAAGCCGGTAGACCATCTCGGGCCGGCCCATCTTCTGCGGGCGTCGCCAGGTATCGAGATAGCCGTCGCGCTCGAGGGTGAGGCAATGCTGTTTGATCCCCATGTAGCTCATCTTCATTCGTCGCGACGAGCTGGTTGACGGAGAGACCGCGGGTGCGTTTGAGCGTGTTGAGGATTTCGAGGCGTTGGGTGCGGCCAATTTCGGCAAGTAAGCGTTGGTTCACGGTGACCTCCATTTCGGGCTGTTGAATGGATCGCTCCTTATATTCCGTAGCCCGTCTGTCGAACCGCAAGCGAAATCTCGGTGCCCAAAAGACCTATGTCTGTTCTTGGCCGAATTACCTAGCGCAGGCGATTCGTCGACACCGGATCGAAAAGGTGGGCTTTCGCGAGGTTGATCTCGAATTGCAGCCGGTGCCCCGCCTGGCTGTGATCGAAAGCATTCTGGCTGCGGCAAATCAAGCGTGTGCGCGCCGGTCTGCAGGTGGAGATTCGGTTTCCGCGCCCATCGGCTCGACCAGGTCAACGATCGCCGGAAAGCCCACGCCAGCCGCCTTGCCTTCTTTGCGGCTAAAGCTCGCGACTTCCAAATCTTCCGGGCGAATTCCAAGGATTATGTCTTTCCCGATAAATTCGCGCGCGGCCAGTCGTTCAGCCGCCGCGAAGAGCGACCTCGATCGTGCCGCCTTCGGTCTTCACGAAAGCGAAGCTTGTCTCCGTCCTGCTTTCAGCCTTCCAGAAATGAAATTCATCGGCGGACTGCCGAGAAATCCGGCCACGAACAGAGTTGACCGGTTCGTTGTAGAGCACGAGCGGCGCGTCGTTCTGCTGGACCGCGCCATCGTTCATCACCACGATCCGATCGCCCATGCGTCATGGCCTCGATCTGGTCGTGGGTGACGTAGATCATCGTCGCCTGTAACCGCTGATGGAGCTTGATGATCTCCGTCCGCATCTGCACCCGCATCTTGGCGTCGAGATTCGAGAGCGGTTCGTCGAAGAGGAACACTTTCGGCTGACGCACAATCGCGCGCCCGACGGCGACCCGTTGCCGCTGGCCACCGGAAAGCGCCTTCGGTTTTCGGTCCAGCAACGCTTCGATCCCAAGAATGACTCGCCGCGTCCGATTACCCGTTTCTTGATCTCGGTTTTGGAAAATTTCCGCAGCTTCAGGCCAAAGGCGAGATTGTCGTAAACGCTCATGTGCGGATAGAGCGCGTAGTTCTGGAAAACCATCGCGATATCGCGGTCCTTGGGCGCGACATCGTTCGACCCGTCTGTCGCCGATGAAAATGTCGCCCTTCGAAATCTCCTCGAGGCCCGCAATCATGCGCAGGGCGGTCGACTTTCCGCAGCCAGAGGGACCGACGAGGACGACAAACTCCCGATCCGCAATCTCGAGGCTCACGTCTTTCACTGCGGTGACGTCGCCGCCCTTTTCTCCGGGATAAATCTTGAAGACGTTTCTAACCGAGACATTGGCCATGGCGAGCGGGACGGAAACTACGATTCAGCCTCAGGCAGGGTCAATCCCGTTCTCAGCTGAACGGGAGAGGGACGACTTTCACTCGGACGAGCGCGGAGCCGGAGGGATTCTCGCTCGGAACGGCATCGAGTTCCGGGCCGCGCTCATCTCCCGAATTGTCCTTTTCAATCGTGTTGTAGCCACGCTTTACAAAGCCGAGTGCGATCTCTTTCCAAGTCGCTCGCTGTGGGTAGCGCTCGTGATCCAGCCGACCTCTTTGGCTTCCTCGTCAATCGTCGTCAGCCGCATTCCAGCTGCAAGCGGTGTCCCAGAAACCGAGATCAATCCGCACAAGCGCTTGTTGGTTTGCCCCGACATTTTCATTCTCGAGATCACTTCCTGGCCGATGTAGCAGCCTTTGGCATAATCGATCGCGTCGACTTCGAGATTCGCCTCTGACCGGGATGATCTCGCTGGTCAGCTCGCGTCCCCAGCTGGGAACGCCTTGCTCGATCCGAAATTGTTCGGTTCCTTCCTCGTTAGGGAAAATGTCTTCGGCTGCGAGAATTTGCCGGAGACGATCATGCTCGAAGCCGGGGCGAAAGGTCCCAGCCGATGACGCCGAAACGTTTGCTCCGTCTCCAGTCATAGTCGTTAGGCAAAATCGACGTCTCGCGGGCGAGATGAAACAAGGCCAACTCTTCGCTGACGTCTTCGATCGTGGCATCGTCAGCGATGATGTAACGATCGAGGCGCGCTGGCAGACTGGTCTTTAACTCTGGTTCCAGCATCGAGGGGAGGAGGGCGTCGTGCTCGGCGTTGATGTGAGACGAATGCATCCATTCGGCCTTTGGCGCTCAAGACACATGCCGGCATCGAGAGATTCGGGGTTCGCTTTTCGCGTCGTCGTTCGTGACCTGGCCGTTGAGAAAACGAAGCCGACTCGTTCCCGCGCAGGCGCAGTTTCACGCGATCGGAAAGATCGAAGAGCGGCATCAGGACGACCGCCGGGAAGAGGGAACCTAGCCGGCTCAACCAACCGCGAATCCCGCCGGACAAATTTTCTCCCGGTAACGGCTCCTTCTCCTTCGCTTCACTCTTTTCCTGCTTTTCGTTAGGCGACTCGCCCGGCGACTCCTTGGTCGCGGCAGTCGGCGCCGACACAGGAGCGGCCCCTCCGCCACGCTCACCGGCTCGACCTTTGGTGGCTCTGTCTTTGGCGCCTCTGCCTTTGGCGGCTCGGCCGCTTTGGGCGCCTCCTGCCTCAACGAACGGCTTGCCCGACGGGAAAATATCGTTGCGCGATCGAGGCGTAATCGGCATCGCCTCGGCCTTTCTTCATCTCCGCCAGCAACATGTCGCCGGAAACGTCGGTCACGGGCAAAGAAAGCAGGTGGCTCTCGGCCAGTTTCAAGCCAATTCGGGACGTCCTTGAGCATGTGTTTGACCGAAAGTGCGGCTCGAAATCGCCGCTGATCATCATCGGCACCCTTCATCTCGAGGGTGGTCGAGGTTGCTGGCGTTGTGTTTCATCGCCCGCTGGAAAACTTCCGGGTCAATCCCACTCTTGCGCAGGAGCGCAAGGGCCTCGGCCGCTACCTGGGCGGTCGCGGCGGTGACGATGTTGGTCGCCACTTTCATGATCGACGCGTCTCCGATGCGATCGCTGATGATCAGGATTTCCTTGCTGCTCGCTGCCAGGATCGGGCGGATCTGTTTCAACGCCGCTTCATCGCCAGCGATGTAATAAACCAGCTGCACCCTTTTCCGCCGCGCGCCGCACTTCCGGTAAACGGGGCATCGAGAAAACGCGCTCCCGCGCGTTGCACGATTTCCGCCGCCGCACGCATGCTTTCCGGGGCCACGGTCGAATGCGCGGTCACCACATGTTGCGCGGTGAGGGTTGGGAGTGAGTTGCCGCGTCATCTCGAGCAGCGCTTCGTCATCGCTGACGAAGATCTGCACGACATCACAAAGCTCAGCCACTTCCGCGGGCGACCCGACAAAGTTTTGTTCCGGCCGGGAGTGCGATTCCAAACGAAAACCTGGAGGCCTTTCGCACGTAAGGCGCCCGCCACCGGGAACCGATAATTCCGAGGCCGATGACGCCGACGTTTTTGGATTTGGAACGTGCCATTTGGTGATGAGGCCGCGTGTGCGAGATACGCGAGCGCAAGGGTGAAATCGAAAAGGGCCCGCTGCAATGAAGAATTGCCCGCGGTCGCGATGGTGCTAACGCAAGCCGGCAATCAATTGAGTCACTGTCGACGCGCGCTTTTGATTCTCTAATTCAAGAATGATTTCAGGCCGCGCTTCTTCGTGGCTCAGAGTGCGCGCGGCAGATTTTCGGTCAGACGCAAAAGGTGAAACCGAAGCCGGCTTTGGATTGGCGGGCTGATTTGTCCGACCCTGCAAAAAGACGAACCGCGGTGACGATTTCCGGAAGCATTCGTTCCTCGGCGAAGTAGCCGAGGTCGCCGCCGTGTTTCTTTGTCGCTTCGTCTTCGGAGAATTCCGCGACCAGAGCGGGGAACAATTCGCCGTTGGCCAGTCGCTTCGCGAGGGCTCGATCTGGGTGCGTTTGGCTGCCACCAGTTCATCGGGCCGAAGCCATCGGGGGCGGCGAGGAAAGATGGCTCGCGCGCCAGCGCGAAGGTTGTTGCCAGCGGGCTGGATGTTCGTCGAAGACACGTCGAGTTTCAGATTCGTTGGGCGAAAGTTGACTTGAAATTTTGCCTCGAGCCAACGGCGCGCGCGCAGCTGATTTTTCAATCCCTGGCGGAAGACAAACGCGTTCCAAGGCGATTTGCCTAACGAATCAGCGTGGCCATTCCCATCGCCGAAATTCCCACCGAATCAGTTCCAGCCCGTGTTCCAACGCCGCCTGATCTGTCGATTCCCCGCCGGCCGCGGCCTCGAGGCGGGTGCGACGAATCCAGACGCTCGAGCGCAGCCTTCTTTTCCTCGCGCGCGACCGGGTCTTCGACTTCGCTCGCGTTTCCACCGCGAAGGTACAGCTCGGTCTTCCAGGCGCGTGCGACATCGCGATCGTAAAGGCCTTTGTGCCTAACGAGGACCTGAAGCTCGCCCCGGCCAGTGACCTTTCCCAGCCAATTCCGGAAGGCGAAGGGAACGAACCAGGAACTCCCCGATTCCGAGCGCGAGCAGAAAGAAAGAAGCAAGATCGCGGCACCGCGTTTCATCGCCTGGCTTCCTGCGCGAGATAGTAGAGAGTGACAGTGCCGACGATGCGCAGACTTTCTGCGCTCAGCTTGTCGATTGTGTCCTCCAGCGGTATGCCAGGGCGGATAATCGAAATCGATCAGGTCGATCGTCGGAATGCCGGCTCGCATTCAGCGGAGTGTGATCATCGAGCACGTCGCTTGGATAATAACTAAAGTGAGCACGCACCTGTAGTGTATCCGCGGCGGCGAAAATTCCGCGGGCCAGGTCCGGGGGCGAGTCGAGCGGAAGAGTGATGGTCAGGTCGCGGTCGCCGATCATGTCCCAGAAGGATGCCGCTTCCGAAAAGTTTGGCTTTGATGCCTTTAACTGTCGCGCAAAATAGCGGCTGCCATACAGACCATCGGTATCGGTGAACTGTTCGTAAGCTTCTTCGCCGTCGAAGAAAACCAGCTCGATCTCACTCGCGAGCGCAGGATACAGGTGCAGGACCCGCGCCATTTCAATGAGCGCGCCGGTGCTCGATCCGCCATCGTTTGCACCGACAAAGGTGATCTCTGTCGAAGGTCTTGGTGTCGTAATGCGAACAGAGAAGGAAACGCGCCTGCTTCTTCCCGGTTTCGCCGTGCCTGGCGATCAGGTTAACAAAGTGAACCTTCCGCGCGAGTCGTATCATCGAAGGCCTGTTCCTCCACTTTCCATCCGCTGTTTCTTAATTCTCCGCGGATGTAATTGCGCGCGCGTTTGATCGCCTCCGAAGCCGGAGGACGCGGCCCCAGGTCGACCAGGGCGCCGACCTGGGTGAGTGCTTTCTCTCCCGAGAAATCTTTCCACGGTTCATCGAGGGCGGCCGTTTTCCACCTCTGACAGCTGGTCGACAAGAAAAGACGAGGGCAACAATGATCGCGGCAGCGAGTAGAGCGCCGGCTATCCACCACTTTTGTCAGGCATCGAACCCCAGGCCGAGCGCCCTAACGACCCGGTCGAGGTCGTCGTTCGCCGTAATATTCGATTTCGATCCGGCCTCGTTTCTCGCCGTGGTGAATCTTGACGTGGGTGGCGAGATGTTGCTGGAGGCGACTTTCCAAGTCGCTCAGCCCAGCGTTACTCAAGGTCGCGGCCGATCTTTGCGCCGGCGCGCACCGCCGCCGAGATGACGCTGAACCATGCGTTCGGTCGTGCGCACGGTGGAGCTTTGTCGCAGCACCTTTTCCGCGAGCAAGCGTTGCTCTTCCTGCGCTTTCAACCCCAGGAGTGCCTTGGCGTGGCCGACCGATAACAAGCCCTGGATGACCCAGGTCTGCACCTGCGGGATCGAGGTCGAGGAGACGCATCGCGTTGGCGACCGCCGCGCGGCTCTTCCCGACCTTCTGCGCGATCTCTTCCTGGCGCATCCCGAATTCTCCCGCGAGCCGGGCGTAAGCCTGCGCTTCTTCAATCGGATTCAGCTCCGCTCGCTGGAGATTTTCGATCAACGACAGCTCGAGAACTTCGAGGTCGGTCGCTTGCCTAACGATAACCGGCGCTTCCGCCAAACCGACCTCCTTGGCCGCGCGCCAGCGGCGTTCGCCCGCGATCAGCTCAAACTGGCCTTCTCTTGGCCTAACGATAAGCGGTTGAATGATTCCGCGTTGCCGGATGGACTCGACCAGCTCGGCGAGCGCTTCGCGTTCAAATTCGCGTCGCGGTTGCAGTGGGCTCGGGACAATGGCGGCGAGGCTGACCTGCTGCACCTGTTCGCCGGCTTTGCGGCTCGGGAACGCGGAGCGCGGGCGCGACACTGATCAGCGCGCCTAAACCTTTACCGAGACCGGATCTTGCCATCGGCGCTCGAGGCTATCGGAAGGCTTCGTGCAACGCAACCATGCTCGAAACATTGCCCGGCGCGCTGGTCGATTGCGTGCTCGTAAGACTGCGCCTAGCCTCCTCGGCATGCCATCGAACCCGCACGTTTTCGTCTCGGCCATTCTCCCGATCCGGATGATGCTTTCATGTTTTACGCGATGGCGGAGCGCAAAATCGATCTCCGCGGTTACGAGTTCGAGCATCGGCTGGAAGACATTCAGACTCTGAACGAACGCGCGCTGCGCGGCGAGCTCGAGATCACGGCGATCTCAATCCACGCCTACGCCTACGTGAGCGAACGCTATGCGCTGTTACCCTGCGGGCGCGAGTATGGGCGATGGCTACGGGCCGATGCTGGTCGCGACCGACCCGGCCGCACCGACGGGCAATGCGCCTAACGACTTACGCGATTGGCTGCGTGGCCGGTTGATCGCCGTGCCCGGGCGAATGACGAGCGCTTATCTCGCCCTCCAACTGTTCCTCGGCGAGTTCGAGCATCTGGTGGTGCCGTTCGACCAGATCTTCGAGGTCGTGAAATCCGGCGCGCTGCCGTTGGGCTGATCATACACGAAGGCCAACTCACCTACGCGAGTGCGGGGTTTCGCCAGCTGCTCGACCTCGGCCAATGGTGGAAGGCGGAACGCGGGTTGCCGCTTCCATTGGGCGGGAATGTTTTGCGGAAAGACATTCCTCCAGGCGTGCAGCATGATCTGGCGGAGATCATTCGCGAGAGCATCGATTACGGGCTCGCACATCGCGAAGCGGCGGTGCGGCATTCGCTCCCCTACGCGCGAGAAATGGACGCGGCCCTGGCGGTGAGTTTATCGGCATGTACGTAAATGATTACACCCGCGACTACGGCGAGATCGGGCGCGCAGCCATCCGGGAATTTCTGCGCGCGGGTTTCGAGAGCGGTTTTGTTCCAGGCGCGCGCGAGCTGGAGTTTGTCGCCTAACGAGTGCGGACGCTATGGCTTAAGGCTTCTCTTTTTTCGCCGGCGGGTGGATCTGATGGTCGACGAAATCGACTACGTGCTGCATTTCCTTCTTGAACCCGGGAACGAATTCGCTCGGGCCGTACTCGAACAGGACCACAAAGCTGAAGGTGAAGAACACAAACAGCGCCAACCAAAGAGACTGCGGATTAAACCCACGCCGGGACGTTAGCTTACCGGCTCCGGGCGGTCAACGCTCGGTCGGGACTGGCCGCATCCTCTTCAAATGAGGACACCGCTCCGGGGTCGTGATTCGCCAGCAGAGACCACTCATGCTTCGGTAGGCCATGCGCGTCCCGTTGCTCGACCTGAGCGAACAATACCGGGTTGCTCGACGATTCCATCCGCCGGGAGATCGATGACGTTTTGCGCACCCAGCAGTTCATTCTCGGTCCAAAGGTGGAAGAATTTGAGCGGGCGCTTGCTGATTATTGCAGGGTGAAACACGCCATCGGCGTTTCTTCCGGCACCGATGCCCTGCTCGATATTCTCCTCGCGCTTGGCTTCGGGCCTAACGACGCCGTGATTACGCCGGCTTATACCTTCTTTGCCACCGCCGGCTGCGTCGCGCGGGTGGGGGCGACCCCGGTTTTTGTCGATATTGATCCGGCCACTTTCAATCTGTCCCCGCTCGCGCCTGAATGCGTTTCTAAAGAACTGCCGGCGGGACACGGAAGGACAGCCGCTCGATCGCACGGGAAAAGTCGTGCGGGCAATTATCCCGGTTCATCTCTTTGGTCTTTGTTGCGAGATGGATGCAATCAATGGCCTCGCCGAAGAATATCGTTTGACCGTGATCGAAGACGCCGCCCAGGCGATCGGGGCCGGAGTATTTGCCTAACGACGGGGAAATCCGCCGCGCCGGGACGATGAGCGCTGCCGGGTCACTCAGCTTTTATCCTTCGAAAACCTCGGTGCCGCGGGTGATGCCGGAGCGATCGTTTGCAACCAGGACGAGCTGGCGGAGCGCTTCCGCATTTTTCGTCAGCACGGAATGGAGCCGCGTTATTATCATCATGTGGTCGGCGGCAATTTTCGACTCGACGCCATTCAGGCGGCGATTCTGAAGGTGAAACTGCCGCAGCTTGAAAGCTGGTCGGCTGGTCGCCGCCGCGTCGCAGACCAGTATCGCGATGAGTTCCAACGTTGCGGGTTGAGTAGCCGTGTCACTCTGCCGGCGGAACCGTACCGGGCCCTTGGCCTAACAAACCACCATATTTATCACCAGTACGTCATTCGTGTTCCCCGGCGGGACGAGCTGCAAAAGCATCTCGCCGCGAGGGGATTGGGACGGCGATTTATTATCCGCTCGGTTTGCATGAGCAAAATGCTTCGCCGACCTTGGTTATCGAGCGGACGATCTCCCGGAAACGGAACGGGCTGCCCGGGAAACTCTGGCGTTGCCGATTTATCCCGAGCTGAAACCCGAGATGCAGCGGACCGTAGTCGAGGCGATTGCAGATTTTTACGCGAAATGAATCCCGAGCTTGGTTTTGTTCACGTTTACGAACGCGGCCCTTCCGCGCGCACCCTTCTTCTCCTTCACGGTGACTGGCGGCAGCGAGCACGAACTTTTTGTCGTTAGGCAAACAACTCGATCCGGCTGCCTCGTTGCTCAGCCCGCGCGGGCGCGTGCTCGAGAATGGGCACTCACGTTTTTTCCGTCGCCTTGCCGAAGGGGTTTTCGATCTCGAAGACCTCGAGCGCCGCACCCAGGACCTGGCCGATTTTATTCTCGCCGCCGCGCGAGGTATCAGTTCGGCCTGGCCGAGCTGGTGGCAATTGGCTACTCAACGGCGCCAACATTGCCGCGAGCGTTCTTCTGCGACGGCCGGAAGCGATTCGCACTGCCATCCTTCTTCGGGCGATGGTGCCGTTTGAACCCGAACAACTGCCGGACTTAGCCGGGGTGCGGGTCTGGATCGCGGGAGGGACGGAAGACATGATCATTCCCCGCGCAAACACCGAGCGACTCGCGACGATCCTGAGCGATGCAGGCGCAGAAGTGACAGCGCGTTTCTTTGCCGCGGGCCATGGCCTAACGAGTGCGGAGCTGGTCCTGGCCAAGCGCTGGCTGGAATCGATTGCCACCTCTGCTGATCGTTAGGCAAGGGATTTTCCCCAGCCGAGGCGACGGTCAACGGCAGCAATTCAAGGCAGCAGCACCGGCGGTTTGATCGTTGCTTCCTCAAGCGCTTCCCGGTCCCAATGACCGAGGGTCGAGGCGGCATCGTAAACGCTTTGCGCAAAGGCCAAGCAAAGTCTCGTCGGGCGACTTTGCAGTGCGGACCGCGTCGTAGGGCAAAATGAATTCGTGCAGCGGACTGTAATAACTCGCTTCCGCCGGTTCGCACCTTCGCAGCGGCAAATCCCTGCGGTTCAGGATAGGCATAGGAATAGTAGATCGGCGTTGGGCTGGCACCGCTCCCCGGCCAAAACCAACGCTGCAAACTTCCTGCGCATACGCTTCCCGGGTCACTCGATCGGGCAGATGCGGGATTCCGCCGGGATGCGGCGGCGCCGGTCGCCCGGAAAAACGGGTGACCGCGAGATCGAAACTGCCCCAGAAAAAATGGACCGGACTGCATTTGCCACAGAAGCGGGAGCGAAACGTTTTCAAGACGCGATCGGATTGGAGGAGGACGCGCCAGAAACGATTGACCCACGCCGGATCGTAGCTTCGATGGGTTTCGTCCTGGTCAAATCGGATCGGGTCTGCGATCTCGTTAGGCAAAAGATCGATTTTCACCGGGAGCTCGAGCTCGTGGAGTGCCTGCATCACCGCGCGGTAGAAAGCCGACGACTGATTGGGCGACGAGCGGCAGCACGCGGAGTTGCGCCGTCGCTTTTTACAATTCGCAGCTCGTGGCTGATGAAGTCGAAGCGGATCTCGAATGTGAAATCCGTGCGGAATTGGGGAGGTCGTCAGGCCGCGCGAAGTGAGGTAAAGCGTGACGTGCCAGGAATGATTCACCCATGGGCGTGAGGACCAGGCGAATCTTGCCCACGATCTGGGTCCAGATGCTGAAGGGTCTCGGCGGTTGCCTGCCATTCGGTGAAGGGCAGGCCGGGCCAGAATTCTCGCGGTCCGCGGCGGACAGAGGAGTTGGAAGAGGCGTCGTGTTCATCTGGCGGCGGGCGACTCTACGTCAGCCGCAAAACAGATTGCGCACCACCGCGAGCGAGCCTATATCAAACGCTCGTGGCGCGGGTGAGTACCGAAGTGGCCAAACGGGGCGGACTGTGAAATCCGCTGGCTTACGCCTTCGCTGGTTCGAATCCAGCCCTGCCCACCATCTATCTCTTTTCCAGGTGTCCCGTATCGAACTGGTTATTGCGGGACGTGGAAGGCGTCGTCCTGCAACTCGCGAGTAATTACCGGGCAGTTACGCTCGATTATGATGGATAGCGTTTGTGCCCTGGACAGTTGCGAGCGTCGTCGGATCGAGATACGCCTCATACCAGAAAGCGATCCCCGTCGCGGGTGCGCTCTGAATTCGTTTCCTTGAGGATGGTAAAGTAGCTGTCTCGCCCACCAGGCGCGCCGTTGATGTGATCTTCACACAAGCTCACCATCCAAAGATCCGGGCATCATCGGGCCCCGAAGGGTAGGCCGCGGCGAGCCGAGTCTGGAATTCGGTGTTCGAGGAGTCACGTCGTTAAGCAGCGTCGCCTTTGGTGCCAGGCTGCGATGGTCAATCTGGACACTGGTTATAACTGGGCAACCCTGCTATCGCGACCCTGCTGCATATTGAGTGCGGCGCAGGTCAAAGCCTGACGCTCTCGTTCCCTCCGATCCTGAACATTCCTGACCCCGTCGATAATGTAGCCGTCCACTTCCTGGGGGACCTGTTTCGCCAGCCCGCGAAGAAAAGGCCCAATCCCAGCAGCTTCGGACAAACCCGGAGCAAGAGATCGCCTGCCCGGCTAAATTGACGTCGCCGATGCGAAACGTGTTTTTCTTATTCAGGCGACTAATAACCGGCGGCAGGAAGGTGTGACCGACACGGAAGGCAGCGGTCGGAAAACGCGAGCGAAACCCGCGGGTCAACCGTGTCGTTGTATCCGGATAAGCCGGGAGCGCGTTTGGCCCAAGCAGAATAGGAATGAAATCCCGATAGGTAATGCATTGAAGTGCCTTGCGCCCACTATCGCTCGTGCGCGCGAGTAAATTGCGTCATCGTCCAAAGTCGGGTCGCCGTGCCCTGACTGAATCCGCCCAGAAGTTGTAGTGCTCTGCGGACGAAGAGGGCTCTGTAACGCGCAAGGGCCGGTTTTCATTCGAGCGCACGTCACCGGCGAGGAAGAACGTGGCAGGGTCGCCAACGCCGGGCTGGTTGGGGGAGGCCATTAACGTTGAAGGGCATCAGGTTGCCCGTGCTGCTCGTGCTGGTAGCGGAGGCGCCCGTTGCCATCAAGGGTGCGAAGAGAACTTTGGACCGCGAGAGGTCAGAGCCGTAAATGCACACAGAGCCATCCAGATACGCGCTGTTGCCGTTAATCTGTTGCCGGATGTTATCGACGATGGTGGCGTTGGAACGTTGAAAATCGAGGACTTTGTTCCCCTTGCAACCGGGATCGAAGATCGGGTCGCACGTCGGCACCAGGATATTGAACGGTTCAGCCGGGCTGGCGACGCGCGTCAATACCATGTCGTGGTCAACGATAAGTTTCCCCAGTTCCAGACAAAGCTGGAGACGTTGATGCTATTCAGGATCGAATCGTCCTGCGCGGCGACGATATTGCTAATCTCGCGCGCGCTTTTCCGGTCCGCGCCGGCCGGAGTGCCCGACCCATCCCCGTAGCCGACGGTCGTATTGCGCAGGTCGGTTCCTCCCGCGACCCCGAGATCGCCGATGGCGTTCTTGCTTCCTGTCGATCGTCCGAAACTCGCTCGGATAAATTGCGACATTGCGGTTGAGGATCGGACCAGACATCATCGCCGCCTGATGCGCGGGCGAGGTTCGGCGCGCTCGTGTGGAAAGCATTGAAACTTCCCGCGAGTTGAGCCATATCGGTAAACTAGATGCATCGGTTGAATCCGATGCCGCCGCAAAAGCGCTCATCGCGCCTAACGAGCAGATTAAACAAACAATTCCCCAGGCAAAACTGCGTAGTTCTCTGGAGGTTCTGATGGGCTTTCATATATTTTCCCTTTCCGTTTCCCATACGCTGGGAAGGTTGGATTCTTTGCGATGGTCGAAATCGTGCCTCTTTGGGGCCTAAAGTCCAGCTTTTTTGCAGTTTGGGGAGGTTCATTCGGTTGGACTTAAGCGCGTCCGTTTGCACCCGTGGGGTGGGGCTGAATGATGATTCGAGCGCCACGCCCTCGGATAGTTGTATTATTTGGGTGAGAATTGTTCGCCGGCGCTTAAGCGGCTTTCGCCCGGCGAATAAAGCGTAAAAACCGATGGGCCTGGGGGTTGGATTTCGTCCCCGACTATCCGCCAATACCGCCCGACCAGCAACGCGAAAGATTCTTTGGCCAGTCAGGGCTAATTGCCTTACGGGGCCGCTCCAGCCGGCTTTGTAATCTGAATTTCCGGGATCTGAAAACTATTTCCCATACAACGGAGCCGGCGTCGCGACTCCAGGCCTAACCAAGTGGGCGACATGGCCTAACGAGTCGGGAAGTCCGATCTATGGCTCGCCCGGGCGATATATCACCCCGCCCTTCATGACGAAGCGGATCTGCCCTAACGACGTCGATCTGTTTCGTCGGATCCCCTTCAAAGGCGACGCAGGTCAGCCAACTGACCCGGGCGGACGTTGCCACGATCGTTTAAATGAAAGATGGTCGCGTTGCCGCTTGTCGCCTGCCGCAGGACTTCGAGCGCGGAGAAGCTCATACTCGTTCACGAGCAACTCCATTTCCCGGGCATTCTCGCCATGGGCAAAAACGCCAACGTCCCCGCCCATCGCAGAAGGTGACCCCGGCGGCGCGCGCCGCTTTCATGCTCGCGTGTTTTGCGCGCAAAATGTCCGGCTCTGGATCGACGCCCTTTTTCCAACCGTGGTATTGCTGGACCGCATCCTGGGCCGCGACCGTTGGGCAAGCGACCTGGTGTTCTTTCATCAAGCGGAAAACCTCCGGCGTGCCCTCGTCGCCATGCTCGATCGTGTCCACGCCGGCAGAATCGCCCGCCGCATTCCCTCGAGGTGGTGGCGTGGGCCGCGACCGGACGACCGGCGTCGTGTGCCGCTTTGACTGCCGCCGCCATTTCCTCCACGGAAAAGGTCGGCCGTGAGGGACTCGCCCGCACCCCAACGATAGTCGGCGTAAATTTTGACCCAGTCTGCTCCTTTGCCGATCTGTTCGCGGGCGACCCGCACGATTCCGTCGATTCCGCTCGCTTCTTCTGCGCCCTGGGGCAAGTCCAAATCGGTTGAGAGCTTGGAGCCCATAACTTCCGGCAGCCACGATCGCGCGCGTGACTGCGATCGCTGCGCGGGCCGGGAACGATCCCATGATCGATCGCCTTCTTTGACCCAACATCCGCATAGCCCGCGCCCTCAGTGGCCGAGATCGCGGACGGTGGTGAATCCGGCAAGAAGGGCGGCACGAGCGTGTGCGGTCGCCTCAACGGTCCGAAACGAAAGCGATTCGCTCGTCACCTGATCGTTCCAGGGTGTCTCGTTATACGGATGCAGGAAAAGATGCGAATGCCCTTCGATCAGCCCCGGAGTAAGAGTGTCGTTAGGCAAAATCGACCGCCCGCGCGTCGTTGGGCGGGTTCACCCTCCCGCGGGCAGGCCGGCTTTTTGAATTTGCTCCCCCTCGACCAGTGACTCACCCAGCCGGGATGCAGCTCTTTGCCGTCAAAAACCGCCTGCGGACGAAGGAGAATGGGGTTCACTGGAGTTGCATCGGCAGCCTCGAGTGGAAGCCGCATAAGGGTGATTGCCGTCAAGGCGAGATGAGGCTGACGTTCACGAGCTGGCGCGAGATTCAGCGCGGGGCCAGTCCGTTCCCATCGCGGGTAACTCCGCGATGGGAAACGGTTTCAAGAGCGCTCGCCCAACGAAAAGCTGAGGGCTTATTTGTCACCGGGACGAGTTAGGCTGACGTAGGCCTTGGCGTAGTCATGCGAATCAAAAGTCCCTTCTGCAGTCACCGTCCTAAATTTCCCGCCAGGCGCAGGAATCGTCTGCGTAATGTGGGCTCCCGCGGTGTTCGCCGGTTGCGTTCCGAAATCAACCGGCTGTGTGACGATGGACCTGGAGCTGGTCGACGGCCCTCAGGGCGCCATTTGGACCATCCTTGTGCGCGGGAGAGAGTGGCCGTGATCTCCTGTCCTCCTTTGACCATCCCCTGCTCAATCTTAAGCACCAAGGCGATGTTCTTGGCGCTAGTTGGGGATCCCTCTCGATCAAACGTCCGGCCGTGGCGGAACGGAGAACAAATTTCTGCTCGCTGTGCGGGCCGACTTGAGTTTCAGTGGGAACCGTCCGCCCTCGCCGCTGGAAGCAAGGAAAGCGCCGTCGCGCATGCAAACAGGAAGTGCGGAAAATATTTCATGGGACGAAGTGTGGTGAGCCGTTAGGTCGGCGTCAACTGAGTTATTCTCCTGCGAAACGACGGGGGCGCGGCTCCATGATCACGCCGCTGGTCCAGCGTGCATCTCCTTCAGATTTCGGGTGAAATTTCAGCGCAGCTTGCTCCTTCGCCTAACGAATTGGGGCTGATTTCGAATCACGCTCGGAATTTTATCGGTGGTTCGCCGGAATTTCTCCCGCTGGCTTGTAACCGCGAGCTGATAATCCGATCTTCATTGTACCATGAAACTCAGCATTCAGCTACTGTTCCTCTGCTCGGTCTGGTTGCGCTCGGTAGCTGGACGCTGGCAAATGATCCCACCCCAGGGGCGGCAACGATCTCCGCGGCGGCGCGCGGCGGTCATCGCGCCTCACTCGAGCGGATCACCGACCATTAGGATCTCACCCCCGATCAAAAAACCAGAGATCAACCGATCATTGATCAGGCCCGGCCGCAGATTGAAACCATTCGTCGCGAAGCGATGGAAAGAACCCTGGAAGGTAATGGCGGACACCTTCGCCCAGATCCGCCCCATGCTCACACCTGAACAGCAAAGAAACCTCGACGACGCAAAAAATGATCGCCACGGTGGCCGCGACGGACGGGGCGGTCAGCAGGGGAACCAGGGGGCGGACGATCAGGACGATTCTTAGATTGGCTCACTTCGTCGTCGCGAGCGAATGATTGGGGGTAGAACGCGTCGCTGTTTTCGTTAGGCGAGGGAGTGCTGGCAAAGGGGATCACGACCGAGGCCTTCATTTCCCAGCAGCCTAGCAACCGATGCCGTAGCGAGCGATCCATCCGGAATAGGAAAGCGCGGCGAAATTTTCGGCGACTGAGCGGGAAGTGGTCGTTGCTTCGCCTGCCGATTAGCTTTCGCCGACGTTGCCTTGCGTGCCTCAGGTCAAATGAAAGCAGTGGCAGTTCCCGCTGTTCGGCCTTCGATTTCCGTTTCCATCGCGCCGACTTTGGCCCGCCCCCAGATGGCGGTAAAAACATCTCCGCGTTGGGATCCGCTTCGATCGTTAGGCTGGTGGCGCCGAGACGCGCGCGCACTCGACCGCGTGCGCAAACTAATTTCCGGCCGATCCCGCGCCGCATCTGTTCCGTGGAGCGCGCCAGAGATGCTCCAGGCGAATCTCAGTTGATGCGTTGGAGAAGGGCGTGGAAAGCGACAATCTGGCTATCGATCAACGCGACGAACGTTTCATTCGCGACAATGAACCCGGGCGTAACTGTGAGCTGCTCCTGCCATTGTTTTAACCAGGCTTCCGGATAACCCCAGTAGGCCTTCGACGTCCGGGCAGTCCTCGGCTTAGAGCGGAGGCGTCAACCGGCTGGGCCTGACGAATTTCCATCCCGGCACACTGGCCGCCCCCGGGCCTCGCGCGCAAGCGATCGCGCCCGCGCAGCCCGAGAGTTTTGTTCGTCGGGGCGCAGCCGCCCCGAGTAGCAGCCCGCCCTAACGAACACGGGCGGGGAACCGCCGCCGGTTACTACTGGTCGAACACTTTCTTAATGTCGCCGACCTTCTTTTGAATCTTGCCTTCCACCTTTTCGGCGGTGCCTCGGTCCTGCAAATCTGGATTCCCCACCGCTTCGCCGGTCTTTTTCCTGACCGTGCCGACGGCTTCCTGGCCAGTTCCTTGATTTTGTCTTCGGTGCTTGAGTTGCATACTTTCAATTCGGATTTCGCCGCGCCGGGAGATCGTATTCTCCGAGCAGCTGCCGATAATCTCCTTCTCGTTAGGCGCGGAAACCAAAGAGAGGAACTGAAAGCGCGCCCGCGGGCGATTGGAATTGAGCCGCGGTGGGGAAACGCACTCAGCAACACGCGCCTGGAATGAAGTCTACGCCCTGATCCTCCTCGGAACTGGGACACTGCTCTTTCTTGCCCTGATCTCCTACGTGCCGAAGGAGATTCCCACCTGGTTTCCCGCCCCTCAACGTCACTTCTTCGCCTCACCCGGGACAGAATTTTCTCGGACCAGTCGGCGCGATTGCAGCCGGCGTTTGTTACTTTCTGATCGGGGCTGCGTCTTATTGCTCGCCAGCGTCCTCCTCGGTTTTGGCGCGGCAAAACTTTTCTGCCCGGATCTAAGAGTGGGCCGGCGAATCGGTTGGATCCTCCTTTTCCTTGTTTCCGGTGCCTGCCTTCCTCAGTTTGCAGCATTGGTTTCTGCGCGATTGGCCGCGGCTATTCAACCAGCAGGGACCAGGGGGTTGGATTGGCGATTCCCTCGGGCGCCATATCTTTCGTTCCGCCATGGGCAAAGGTTCGGCCATTGTCCTCGGCGGAATTTACCTCACGAGTCTCATCCTCGATGACTGGGCTTCGCCCGATCCATCTCGTTAGGCAAACGGTCCTCGCGCTCCGCAAGGGAGTGGTCGCGCTCCGCCTCTGGTTCCTCCGCCGCAAAATGCGCAAGGCGGACCTGAAGGAACCAACTCGAGATCAGCCAGCAACAAATCGCGAAACAACAGCGCGCCATCGAGAAGAAGCTGCGGAAGAAAGGCGCGCCCGTTCCCGAACCGGCATCGCCGTTAGTGACCCCGGAAGAATTTGCCAATCGTCCCGAGCCGAAAGTGGTCGATACCACCGCGTTGGTGGAAACGTCGGGCCACGCGCAAAGAAACCTCGCTCGCGGAACTCAAACGCGCCGAGCGGCAAGGCCGCGTCGCCGGCGCCGGCTGCCTAACGACGGCGAAGGATTGGACCGGCGAGAATTATCAGTTGCCCGGAATCGAATTGCTCGAGACGCATAATAGCGAAGGCCGGGTGGCGACGGACCCGGCGGAGTTGAGAGGACATTCAGCAAATCCTGATCGAAACCCTCGGCCAGTTTGGGATCGCGGTCGCGCCCGGCGACATCACCAAAGGCCCGACGATCACCCGCTACGAAGTTTATCCAGCCAAGGGCGTGCGCGTGGACAAGATCGTTAGCCTCGAGCGCGACCTGCGCCCGCGCCACGCGCGCGGAACGGATCAACATTCTCGCGCCCATTCCGGGCAAGGACACCGTCGGGATCGAGATCGCCAACAGCCGCAAAGTGAAAGTGACCCTGCGCGAGCTGCTGCAATCGGACGACTGGGACGACGCGAGCGACGCGCGAAATTGCCGATCGCCCTCGGCAAAGATGTTTACGGCAAAACGATCATCGCCGATCTCGCGCAGATGCCGCATCTGCCTCGTCGCCGGCACGACCGGCAGCGGCAAGAGCGTCTGCATCAACGCCCTCATCGCGAGCATGCTCTTCCGCTTCACGCCCGACGATCTGCGTTTCATCATGATCGATCCCAAGGTGGTCGAGATGCAGGTTTATAACACCCTGCCGCATCTCGTCATTCCGGTCGTCACCGATCCGAAAAAGGTGCTCCTCGCCTTGCGCTGGGTGATCGATGAAATGGAGAAGCGTTACAAGCATTTTCGCCAAGGCGGGCGTGCGTAACATCACCGGGTTTAACGGTCGGCCGACGAAGAAGACGGCCAGCAAGGAGACTGGGCCGGCAGGCGCAACGAAGTCTCCGAACGACGAAGAGGCACGCCGCTGGCCGCCGAGATCCAAAGTGCCGCGCGAAGACGACGTCGTCATTCCGGATCATCTGCCCTACATCGTCGTCATCATCGATGAACTGGCGGACCTGATGCAGACCGCGCCGGCCGACGTCGAAAGCGCGATCGCGCGCATCACCCAAATGGCGCGCGCCGCCGGCATTCATCTCATCGTCGCCACCCAGACGCCGCGCGCCGACGTCATCACCGGCGTGATCAAGGCGAACATCCCGAGCCGGATTGCGTTTCAAGTCGCGACGCAAGATCGACAGCCGGGTGATCCTGGATGAGAACGGCGCCGATCGATTGTTAGGCCAGGGCGACATGCTTTATCTTCCGCCCAGCACTTCGCGACTCATCCGCGCCCAGGGTGTGCTCGTGACCGACGATGAGATTCGACCGCCTGGTCGAATTCGTTTCCGCGCAAAGTCCGCCGGCTTTCGATCTCGCGATGCATGAGCGAATGGAATCGGCACGCCACGCCTGACGAAGAAGTGACCGACGAAGACGAAGAGCTGGTCGAGAAATGTCTCGAAATTATTCGCCAGGAAAAACGCGCCTCGACCTCGCTCCTGCAACGCCGGTCTCCGGCTCGGCTACACTCGCGCGGCGCGGATCGTTGATATTCTGGAGCAGCGCGGCATATTGGGACCCGGCGAAGGCGCGAAGCCGCGCGAGATTCTCGTCGATCTCGACGCCACCGTCTGATCCAGCCCGTCCCGAATGGAATCGCTCGGCAACAAGTTGACAACAGAGCTCGTCTCGCGGAAGAAGATCTCGATCGAAGAAGCGGCTCGCATCACCAAGATTCGCGCCTCGCGACTTCAGGAGATTGAGAACGAAGATTTCTCGAGCTTTTCCAGCCTCGCGTACGCGAAAGGTTTCCTCCTCATTTACGGCAAGTTCCTCGACGTCGATGTCACACCCTACCTCGATGCCTTCGAAACCTCGCGCGAAGTCAGCGTCGACGGTTATTCCTATCTGCAGGAAGCGCCGATGACCGCGCCGCGTCCGGTGGTTCGGCGGCAACCAGTGCGACGCCCGGCCCTGGTCCCGCTGCTGATTGCGATCGGAGTGCTGGTCCTCGGGCTCTACCTGGTCAAACTTCTCCTCAATATTCAACGCATCACTCCCCGCAACGGCATGCCCGCGACCTCCGCTTCAGTCACCGTCACTCCGTCGCCATCGCCCGATGAGAGGACTTGTCGCGCCGCGCGCCGTTCCGGTGGAGGGAACGCCGGCGAGTGAAGCTGCTGGTGACTTCGCCGCCGCCTAAAGCCGAGCCGCAGTTAGCTTCGCCGATGGCGACCGAGCCGGAGATCCGCCGGGCGCTGCCTGTGCATCCGAGGAGGATCCCCACACCTAACCAAACGCGGCCTAACTCCCAGCCCGCAGGCCATTCTCAATCGAGGTCCAGATCGCTTCCCGTCCGGCTCACCTATTTGCGGGTAAAAGTAGACGGGGCACGCCGCCGGCGTTCGACGACTGGCTCGAACCCTCGCATCCGCCGCTCAGCTTTCGCGGCCATCGTGTGATCCTGCGGATTGTCGATCGAGGCGCAGTCGAGATTAAGAAGAATGGAGCGGTGCTCGCTGCCGGCGATGCCGATATCACCTTTGAATAGCGCGCCGGAAAAAGATCTGTCGCCTGACGAAGGTTGGAATGATCAGCCTCGGCTGCGCCAAGAACCTGGTCGATGCCGAGATCATGCTCGGAAGCGTGCTGCGCACGGGGAATGGAGATTACCCGGCACGCCGAAGAGGCGGACGTGCTGGTGGTTAATACCTGCGCCTTCATCGATTCCGCCAAGGAAGAGTCGATCGAGGCTATTCTCGAAGCGCATCAGCAGACGCGGCCTAACGAGTCGGCCGGACCAGAAATTGATCGTGAGCGGCTGCATGTCCCAGCGTTTCGCGGAGGAACTGCGCGAAGCGTTGCCGGAAGTGGATGCTTTTATCGGGCTCGATCAGGTGCGCGAGTTGGGAGCGATCGTGGAGCGGTGTCGCAGGACGCGCACCGTGAATCGTTAGGCAAAATGAGCCTCTCGCGCGCCCAACGCCGGCCGGCGACGACAGCGCAGCCGGCGACAACTTCGTTACCGCCAGGCCGACCTACATTCCCGATTGGGATACGCCGCGTTTTCGACTCACACCGGCGCACACCGCCTATTTGAAAATCGCCGAGGGCTGCAATCATCCCTGCAGCTTTTGCGTCATCCCGCAGATGCGCGGCCGCCACCGGAGCCGCCCGCCGGCCTCGGTCCTGACGGAAATTCGCGCAACTCGTTGCCGGAAGGCGTGAAGGAGATCAATCTCATCAGCCAGGACACCACCTATTACGGAATGGATTTGTGGACGCGCGAAAGCCGGCCCGCGCCAGCCGGTCGATTCTTCATCGTGGCCCGACGCTGACGGCGCTTCTGCGCGAGATCCGAAAAGATCGACGGCGATTTCTGGGTGCGCCTGCTTTACACGCATCCGGCCCATTGGAGCGACGAGTTGATCGAGACGATCGCGCAAAGCCGCAAGGTGGCGCGCTACATCGACATGCCGCTGCAGCACATCGACGAGGCCATGCTCGGCCGCATGCGCCGGGAAACCAGCCGCGCTCACATCGAAGAATCTAATCGTTAGGCTGCGGGAACGGAATTCCTGGGATCGCCATCGCGCACCACTTTCATCGTTGGCTTTCCCGGAGAGACAGAGGCGGAATTCGAGACGCTGCTCGAGTTCATCCGGCGCGTACGTTTCGAGCGGCTGGGCGTTTTCAAATACTCGCAGGAGGAAGGCTCGCGCGCGCGAAAATGCCCGAGCAGATCTCGGCCGCGCAAAAGAATGCGCGCTACCGCACAGGCCATGCTACGCTGCAACAAACGATCGCGCGCGAAATTGCGGCGGCGAAAGTCGGGCAGCGAAATGAAGTTGCTGGTCGATCAGCCATTGCATCGCCCGAACCGAAGCCGACGCCGCGGAGGTCGACTCGCGGGTCATTCTCAGCCGAGCCCCGCTCCGGTAGGGGAATTCGTTAGGTGCAAGATCCAGGGACCCGCGGCTACGATCTGCTCGCCTGACTAATCGGGGATTGACAGATCCGGTTTTGCCTGAGAGACACGTTGCCGGCTTTCTGGGAAAACATATTTTATTGCCATGGCGGATATGAACGAACCGAAGAAAGAAACAGTGCGGAGTACCCCGACCGCCGCGACGACCGCCGACCATTCCGCCGGCACCGCTGGCGCCAAGCGCCAACGCCCGCCATTCCGACGCCCGAGCTTCCAATACCGCCGTCTCAGTGCTCGCCCAAACCGGTTCCCAAAGGCCCGGCTCCACTGGCGCCATCGTTAGGGGCGACCGCCGCCAGCCGTCCGGCGCACGCCGGGTCGGGAAGAAAACAGCACGGATTGCCGATTCAGCAATGAAAGCCACGGTGAGGCTGGGTGCGATCAAGCGCCGACTGCCCCCGCAGGCCGCCGGGATTCGCGCCACTGCCGCCGGCCGGTCGAAGTCGCCACTCCCGCGCTGGCGGGGGTTGGTGGACTCGGTTCCAATCGCACTTTGCTGGGGTTTGCTCTCGGCTTTCCGCGCTCCTCCTCTGATTCAACTTTGGAGCTATTTCTCTTAAAAATCATCATGGAGAAATTCCGCAACGGTATCAATCGACGAGGCAAATTTTGATCAGGAAGTGTGTCAAGAGTCCCCACCCGGTGGTGGTCGACTTCTGGGCCGAATGGGTGTGGCCCCTGCAAGATGATCGCGCCCATCCTGGACGAAATTGCGAAGGAAAAAGCAGGCGCGGTGAAAGTGGGCAAGGTGAACGTGGACGACAACCGCAGCCTGTCGGCGCGTTACAATATCCGCGCCATCCCGACCTTGCTCTTTTCAAGGACGGACAATTACGCGACCAGGTGACCGGAATGGCGAGCAAAAAGACCTGCTCAACCGGCTCGAGGCGCTTGCCTAACGAGTCTAGGTGCCTGAATTGTCATCTTGAGAGGAGGCGGTGAGATTCTGGATGCGGCGATCAATTTCCGTCTTGCCTAACCGTCCTTGGATCTTCGGTAACGTCGTCGCGCCCGTTTTGCGCCGCCATGCTTTTCGATTGCCGACCAACGGCTCTCGATTAGTCTTCCCGGCGCCGACCTCGGGCCGGGACGAAGCTTTTTCGTTGCGCTCCGCCTTGGCCGCGAACTGGGGTTCCCGCTGTCATTCCTTTCGCCCAGGAGTTCGAAGGTTCGACCGTCTTCCTTCCATTTCAGGCTGATCGCCTTTATCTCGGTGCGACTGAACCAGGATGCTGAACGAGTTATTCGAACGACGATGGGAAGACTGGAAATGGGAACGACCGCAATCCTTCAGCCTAACGACATTAAGTGGGACGCAAAGAGTCTTGCCCTGAGTCTGCATGGCCTCCGAGTTTACCGGCGAAACATTAGTCATCGCAATCCTATGTACAAGATTTCCGGGAAGGTAAGACCTGGGGCGCGATTAATTGCCGCGCATGACCCGGCAGTCACCATGGGCGAGGGCGACAGGTACATTCCCCATTATTGTGACGTCGATCTGAATGCAAAAGCGATCGTGCCCATTCTTCACGGAGCGGCTTGGACAGGATGGCACGCGACCAAGAATCTATCAGTTGTTTGTCCGGCTGTTTGGCAATTGCAACGAGGCCCGGCAGCCCAACGGCACGCTCGCGATCAATGGCGTGGGCAAGTTCAGCGATATCAATGACCAGGCGTTGAGTTCCCCTTCGCTTGTTAGGTTTTTCTCACCTTTGGCTGACTGGTGTCCTGCAACAGGCGACTGGCACCGATTACCTGCTATTGGGCAACCAGCGGATGATCCTGATCTTCTCAAAGGCATCGCCGGCAGTCCCTACGCGATCGAGGATTACTTCGATGTTTGCCCCGATTACGCGCACGAACCGAAAGAACGCTTGGCGGAATTCAAAGCCTTACTCGATCGGATCCATGGTCATGGTCTGAAGGCGCTGATCGATTTCGTTCCTAATCATGTCGCCCGTTGTTATCACTCCGATGTCAAACCTGACCTCAATTTCGGGGCCGGAGATGACCGCTCCAGCTTTTTAATCCGCGCAATAACTTCTTCTATCTCCAGCCCGATGAGCACGGTCCTCCGCTCAGGCTCCCGACCTGGGAAAATGGTGTTGCTCTTAGTCCAACCTGCAAACTGGAGGGAATGAGGTGCGACGGCCATTTCTCGGGCGAAATGGATCATGGAAGAGTGACCGGCAATAACGTCGCCAGCTGGTCTCCCGGGATCAATGACTGGTATGAGACCGTCAAGCTTAACTACGGCTTTAATTTTGCCGACGGTTCTCAGAAGGCCCGCGCTTATCCGAACGCAGTCAATCCACAAGCAGCGATTCCGGATACTTGGACAAAGATGGACCAGGTAATCGCCTACTGGCAGGCAATGGGCGTCGACGGTTTTCGCTGCGACATGTCCCACATGGAGCCGCCGGAATTCTGGAAGTGGCTGATAAGTCGCGCGCGGCAGCGGATTCCCGACGTCTTCTTTATCGGCGAAGCCTACGATGGGGATCCGGCGAAGGTGCCAGGCAGTGACCCAATCATCTCCCAGCTACACGGGGGAAAATCCAACGTCATGTTTGACCTCCTCGACGCTGGCTTTGACGCGGTCTACGACGACCCAAGTTATAAGGCATTGAAGAACATTTATGATGGGCCGGGTTGGGCGAACGATCTTGATCATGCCCGGACTGACGACTTTATCTTCGAGAACTCTGTGCGTTACGCTGAGAACCACGATGAGGTCCGCCTGGCTAGTAAGGATAACTGGGGAAACATCGGGATGATCGCTCGGTCCTGCGGTCAGTGCGGTTCTTTTCGGCGTCGGTCGCGGCGCGGTCATGCTCTATAGCGGCCAGGAAGTCGGTGAACCAGCGGACGGCGGAGAGGGTTTTGGCAGGGACGACGGCCGCTCTTCCATCTTCGACTATTGGTCCATGCCGGAGCTGCTGAAATGGATTAACGAATATAAGTATGATGGCGCCAGGCTCTCGCCGGAGCAAAAAGCATTGCGGGAGAGTTATGGGCGGTTGCTCGCCCTCGTCAGTGAACCCGCTTTCCGGGACGGCAATTTCTTTACTCTCAATCCCGGGAACAACCGAAACCCGAATTTCGGCCAGACCGGAAGCGAGCCGGCGGGAGGTCATTGGCTCTATGCCTTCCTCCGCTTCGATCCGGTCTCACGGCAACGCTTCCTCGTCGCGGTCAATCTGAACCCAAAGAGAAGAGCTAAAGGGCAACGGGATCATGTTTTCGCCAGAAGCGGTCGGGTTTCTCGATTTGGCGCCCTAACGACAGTAGAATTCACGGCAGGGAACGTCTTGCGGGGAAAACAGAGTTCGTCGCCAACATATCGTCTCTTACCGCTGCCGACGGGCTCGCGCTTCCGACCCTTGTTGCCGCTCACTGCTTACTTCTTTGAAATCCACTGTGGCTGCTGATTAGGATCCTGCTGGCTCGTTGCTCTTTCACCTGTCGCCGCCGGCGAGCTTGTTTTGGGCGGCCCTCACCTCAATCCTCTCCCTGGGGAAGGGAGGACGCGCAGCGCCAGGTGAGGGCAACGCCCCATGGCGCCATTTATGAGACAGCTTCTAGGAAGTTTTACCTGCTCGAGGACTTTCCATCGCCGCGTTATGCCCGAGGATCCCGCTGACCGCGCCGCCGCGCCGGGCGCTCGAGCCACAGAGATAGACTCGGTCATACTCCGTTTCCACCCCCCATGTGCCGACCTGCTCCTTCGTTTCGGCAAAGGGAAAGGTAAGTGCGTTTTGAAAGATGTTGCCGTGATACATGCCGAGTGAGTCCTCGATGTCGACCGGGCTCTTCCCTTCAATGCAGGGCGAGCCATCGCTTGCTTTTGCAAGGCAGGTCTCGAGCGGTTCCTCCAGCCAGCGGTTTATTCCTTCGACAAAACTAGGCCTGAGCCTGCGCGCGCATCGATTCGTTGTCAGGTTGGAAAAGCGAGAAAGGCGTGTCGAGGCCGAAGAGAGTTAGAGTCTGAAAACCTTTGGCCCGCAATTCGGGTGAAAGGATGCTGTCGTCCGTCAGACTGTGGCAATAAATCTCACTCGGCAGCTTGTCGGGCAGTTGGCCATTCGCAGCCTGCTCATAACTGTCCTGCATTTCCTTGTAACCCTCGTCGATGTGAAAGGTGCCGCGAAAGGCATCCGTGGTGGAATGATCGGCTGTCTTTTAGACGAGGTAACCGATGCAAAAGCATGTTGAGCTTGAAAACCGAGCCTTCGTCGGTCGCCTCCGGTTTGTAAGGTTTACCGAGATACTTCGCGAGAATGTTGCGGCCCGAAGTTGACCAGTAGGAATCGCGTTTCAACTGTCTGCGCGTTACCGTCCACTTCGAACCGGATCGAGCGTTGCGGGGCGTTAAAGGTCAATCTCTTGAAGCGTAACCCTGGTCAACATCTCGGCGCCTTGTTTGCGCGCGGTCTCCTCCCAGTTGCCGGGCGACATTGCCCATTCCGCCAGTCGGCACTTTCCATTCGCCGGTCTTATTTCCGATGAGGTGGTAAAGAAAACAACGGTTCTGATGCAGCGATGGATCGTGAGCGTGGGTGAAGACGCCGACCTTGGCATCGAGTCAGAGACCAGTCCGCGGATAAGGTCGTCGCTTGAGATAACTTTCAATCGCGCAGCCCAGAGGTTCCTCGACGAGGCGACGCCAGGATTCGCGGCCAAGTTCGCCGCCTTCGAAGCGGCGGCGGAAATCGTCCCCTGGCGGACAGAGGAGTTAGCATGGTATCCCAGACATGGTTTCGCGAATTCGCTGGTCAGGCCACGGAACCGTTTCATGGCCTCAAACTCAGTCTCGCTGCCAGTTAGCTCGGCGACGGAGCGACAGCCCGATCTCTTCCGAGATATTACTCAGAAGCAACCCGCTGTAGTGACCATCGCGGAAGTAGGGAGTGTAAGGAGGCAATGGTGCGACGGCGGAGCTCGAGGTCGAGTCCGAGGTCGCGAATAATCTTCTCCGGGAAAAGGCTGACGAGATAGGAATAACGGGAGAGCCGGGCGTCGAAATCGGGAAAGACTTTTGCGAGGTGGTCGCCCCGCCGATGTAATCGTTCTTTTCCAGCAAGGGAACAGTTAGACCGGCGCGAGTGAGGTAGGATGCCGCGACCAAACCATTGTGACCGGCACCGAGAATGACCACATCGTATCGTTCCTTCAATTCGTATCTCTAGAATGGGAATTGACAAAAAGTCTATCGGGCCTCGTCGAGCGTAAGCGACGCTGCTGCCGATAACTACCAAGGGCAGAAAGAGGGAGGTTGAATAGACGGCGGTCAAAAACACACCGGAGCGGAAGAAGAGAAATCCGCGCAGATGAGTGCCCATGGCGTGATGCACCCCTCCCGGAATGGCGATGGCGAATGAAAGAAAAATCACAGCGCCCCAGAACAGATAGCGCCAGCCATCCCTCTCAGTGGAAGGTGAGGAAGCTGGGGGCCGCCGGCCTAACCACCGCCAATAGGCGACGACGACGATCGTAAAGGCACGACCACCGTGCTGATTTCCTGGAGGAGCAGATAGACGCGCACGGTCGTCCACCAGAAGTAAACGGCCGGCTGTTGTAGCCAATGCCACCGATCGACAAACCAGCCTGGTTCATGAGTGAAGGCGTCCCAGAAGGTATGTGTCCATGAACCGAATAGGAGAGCCAGCAAGACGAGGCTCCAATGTCTTAGCCCGCGAGGTAACCCAGGGCAGAGTGGCAGGAGGGCCTGGCGATGGGGCGAAGGCAGGGCATAGCAAATCGGACGGCAAAAAAGACAGAGGCCAAGGAGAAGAACCAGCCCGCTGGGAACGCAGGCGAGAAAAGTGCCGGCAAAGGTATGCGCAAAGTCCGAGAGATCAAAGCGATTGATGTAGAACCCAATGTCCGGTGTCATGCTCCCAATGACCAGCGCCGCGAAGGTAAGCGGCCGTTTCGCAAAACGGCGGAAAGGCAAAACTGCGGCCGGATGAGAAGCGTCCAGGGCATAAGTGTCAGGTGGAGCTAGTCCACCTTCTCCGCGACGATCTCGAGAACGAGCGGAGTGATGAGGAAGAATTCGGATTCTTGCTCGCTTGGGCGAACTCCTTCTCAACCAGCTGCACGAGGCATCGTCGATCCGGCCTAACTCTTTCAGCCGGGCAAGGCCGATGCCGATGAAGAGACGCAGGCCATTGCCACATGAAATCGTCGGGTCCGACACAATAGATTCGCGGAATCGCGGCGCGAATGACAAAGCCGTTCGCGACGAGATAGGAAGGCAAATCCATCGCGATATCCGCTTTCCCGCCAGCGGCCTCCCAGCTCGCCTGTACTCGGCGGCGAAGCGTTCCTGGTTCGGCAACCGCGGAATAAAGCGCCAGCTGAGGTAATGAGCATACTCATGAAACAAAGCAATGCCGCCTTTCTGCAAGGCACGGCTTAGCTTTTCAACCAAAAGCTTTGGGTTACTAACAAATGAAGCGACCCAGCGGCACCGCGAGAAATCGTAATTTCGGCCGGTAACTCATCAGTCATTAGATCTAACTCATGGACGTCGAGATTGGTTAACCCGCGAGCCTGGCAGCGTTCCTGGAGCGCACGAACGAAGTTAGTCGAGCGCTCGACGGCGACGACTTTGCCGGCAGGCCCAACGATCTCGGCCAGGTCCGCCGCGGCGTAACCAGGCCCGGCGCCGAGATCGATCACGTGGTTGCCAATGGTGATGCCAGCCTCCTGCCAACAGGTTAGCGCGACCGGGCGCCAAATGCGGTGCTGCAAGCCCAGTCGGGCTGGTTCCTCTTCATGCGTCCCAAGGACGTAATCGCGTTCTGTTGCCATCAGGAATGTTTAGATGAATACGCCATTTCCTAGCTTGAAATTGGTCGTTCGCAGTTAATGAATTTGGGGGATAGAAGTCGCCTCATAAAGGGAGAGGACTGAAACGAGGGCTTCAAGAGAGATCTCCGGCTTTCTTGGCATTTGTAAGGTGGTTTCTAAAAGCTATTATGACTCGTCCAGGGAGACGTGTTCGTCCTTAAAGTGCCGCTTGCCTTTCAGTGCCCTGGCGTATTCGTCGCGACTGAGAATGTTTTCGTCCAGTTGCATGTCCGTGCGGCAAAAGACACGGAAGAAGTTGACTACGCGGTCATGACTTGCCAGGACGTCGTCGGTGAGATAATTCACGTCTACATTCACGCAGATCGCGCCGACGACGCCATACTCCTTGCGAATGATCGGGACGGTGGTGCACTTAAACTTTCGCGCGCCCAGGTTAAGTTCGTAGTTCAACTTTTCCTCCTGGAGTAATTGCCGTTTCTTCAGGTCGATGACGAGATTGGTCGTGCCGTCGCGCAGATGGCGCCCGGTGACGTTATTCTCCAGCGCAATTAGGAGTGCGATGGGTTTGAAAGGTCGTGGAGCAGGATCTCGATCCCCAGGCCAGGGGAAAGACTTACCGGAGCCAGACGGACAATCCGGGTGAAATTTTCGAGGATACTCCGCGGTATCATCGGCGATCTTGCGTCCGTCGTATTTCTCAAAAAGCCGGGCATAAACCTTTTTGTTCCGGCCGGCTCGAGCTGGGTGCGGACACTGTTTTGTTCGCCGATAAAGATGAGCTGGCGCGCCGCCAGTCGGGTCGTCGTTCCGGAGGAAGTAATGCATCCCGAGCCGGAAATTGTTGAGATTAAACTCAGGAAAGTTATCCCGGTTTATCGTGTAAGGGTAGAAGTCGTATTCTTCCAGCCGTCGTCAAATCGCCGCCGCTCCTGGTATTTCCCCAGGCATAGCCAGCTCCGAGAAAGATCGCGGAAGCAATCACCGGAGGCGATGACGTTGATGGTCAGGTCGCCGCCGAATCAGTGAGGAGTGATGCGATCATGGTGCAGGTCTTTTGCAGTCGAGAGCAGTTACAACTCAACCGCAATCATCGATCTGGAAACAAGGTTGTCGTGCGCGAGCTTTTCGTTCGCAATCGAGAGGTAGAATTCTAAGCTTTGCTGGAACATGAGCCGGGTGCGATCTTCTTTCCGATACACTCGCCAGCCAGGTGGCGGCGGGAGAAGTGATTGAGCGCCCGGCCTCGGTGGTGAAGGAGCTGGTCGAGAACAGCATCGACGCCGAAGCCCGCTCCATCGAAGTGATGATCCGCCGCGGCGGCATCTCCCATTATCCGGGTGACCGACAACGGGATCGGGATGGATCGCGATGATGCGCTCCTCTGCCTCGAGCGCCATGCGACGGTAAGATCCGGACGGCGGATGATCTGTCACCGTCGCGACCCTTGGCTTCCGCGGGGAGGCGTTACCCAGCATTGCCAGCGTCTCGCGTTTTCGCCTAACGACGAGGAAAAGGACGCTGTCGCCGGGACCGAAGTGATCGTCTCGGGCGGCCGCGTCGAAACGGTGCGCGAAAGCGGGGAAGCGCCCGGTACTCAGATCGAAGTGCGCTCGCTCTTCTACAATTTGCCGGCGCGGCGGAAATTCCTGCGCTCGGAAAACACCGGGGACCCGCAACATCGAACATCAGCTGTATCTCCATGCGATCGCCCATCCACAGATCGCGTTTTCGCTTGTCCGCGATGAACGGGTGGTGTTTCAGCTCCCGGGCGACGATTCATCTGCGCGATCGGATTCGCGACCTGCTCGGGAACGAGTTACTTGCCCGCCTGCTCGAGGTCGAACCAACCCGACGCGGGAAAGTGCAGGTGACTGGTTTCATCGGGCAGGTGGGGAGTGAGCCGGGCGAGCCGCACGCAGCAGTTCATCTTTCGTGAATGGCCGGGCAATCGAGAGCGCAATCATCGGCAGCGCGCTGAAGGAGGGCTATCACACCGCGCTCATGAAGGGGACAGTATCCGGTCACCTTTCTCTTCCTCGAACTCGATCCCTCAGGGTCGACGTCAATGTGCATCCGGCGAAGCGCGAAGTGCGCTTTCGCGATCCGGCGGACGGTGCGCGACGCAGTCGTGGCGGCGGTGCGGCGAACGCTGGAGAGCGATCGTGAAAGCTGGCAAGAGCAATTTCGCGCCGCCGCCGGCGGTGGGAGGGCTGTCTTTCCTTCAGCCAACCCGGAGGTGGGGACGACACAGCATGTCGTCCCTCCGGTGACAGTCACGCCTAACGATGACGAGGCAGACGCGTTTGCCGGTGGAAACTCCGCTGCCGCCGGTGGTCGATGGCCAGGTCTTTGCCTAACGAGCAGCCGCAGCCAGCGGGTCGAAACCAGTTCCGTATCGCTTGGAGTCTTGAACAAACTTTATGTTTTGATGGAGAACGTCCGATGGGCTCGTGCTCGTCGATCAGCACGCAGCGCATGAACGGATCCTTTTTCGAGGAGCTGCGGCGCCGAATGGAAGCGAAGGGCGTTCCCTCGCAACGCCTGCTTCTGCCTCACGTGGTCGAGTTGGCGCCGCGCGACTGCGGAATGGGTGGAGTGCAACCTAACGACCCTGCAACGGATGGGGCTTGGAGTGGAGGAGTTTGGCCGGCACGCTTTTAAGCTCGACAGTTTGCCTTCTTTCCTCAGCGGCACAGACCCGGTGCAGCGTTTTGCAGGAATGTGATCGATGGCTTGAAAGCTGCCGAGCCGCAGCACTTCACCCTTGCGGCTGGGCGAAGATATGATTGCGAAAACCGTTTGTCGTCACGCGGTGAAGGCGAACGACGTTCTCCGCAACCCGGAAGTGGAGAAGCTGATCCGCGACCTGCTCGATTGCGAACTGCTCCTACTGCTGCCCGCACGGCCGCCCGACCATGATCCAGATTTCGTTAGGCGAATTGGAGAAAAAATTCGGGCGCAAAGTCTAGCGACGTTTGCGGCGGGTCCGGCTGCCGTTCTTGGGTGAAGTCTCGAGACTGGTGATCACGCAGAACGTCGATGATTTCGAAAGAGTCATCCATTTGGTCGACAATCAGTCGGCGCCCGGTAGGCGACAGGTGCATGAAATCAGGATGCGGGACATCCACCGATTTTGCCGTTCGCCATATGAACACGAAACGGCTGAAATGGAGTGGAGTCGTAAAGCTTGCGTATTTCCTTGGGGTCATGGGACGAAAGGATAATCCTGCAGTGAAAACTTGAAAGTAGATCGAGTGTGAGTACAGAATCCGGCAGCGGACCCGTGCTACTTGGTACTGAGGCGGACGGTGGCTCTTGCCAATGCTTCGCGATCAGCGCTTTGATCTCGGGCTTTGAATCGGTAATTCTCAATTTCGTGGCTCGGTAAATCCGGGAACCACTTCCACCAGTATCACCTGCAATTGTCGGACAGGTGCGCGGGAGATCGAGTGCGACATCGATACGGGTCTGCTGAACCCTGGCTGCGCCTTTGCCGCCCATCTTGAATGCCCACGGTTCGGCGGCGGCCCGCGCACTTTCGTTGTAGCCGATCTCCACAAAGAGGAACTTCTTGTTTGCGTGCGCCCGCGAAAAGCAGTGAGCTCAAACATTTCCGGCGCCAGGCTTCGGCAATCTCGGCCCGGGTCGGGCTTTCACTTTTCGTTAGGGGAAAATAAGCCAGCACTCCGATGTAATCGAGCGCGTCCCAGAAGGTGACTTCCTGGAAGCTGTCCCAGTTTCCCCGTAGGTGAGCTGGCCGTGATAGACCTGCCGGATCGCGGCGAATGATCTTGCGCCAGCGGTCATCGAACTTCTGCGCGTAAGTGAACTCGAGGCCGATGCAGAAGGTCTTTGCGCCATGGGCCTCCGCGAGCCGCGCCATTTGCACGATCCAGGTCTGATAATCATCGAAAAATCGGTCCCATTCCGCGCTCGTCTGAAAATTGATTTCGCCTCGCCAGAGAAACTTCGTTCCCCAGTAAGCGATGTGGGGAATGAGCATGACCGAGAGTCCCGCGTTCTCGCGCCCAGTTGAGCGGGACAATTATGTGCCGAAAGCCGTCGTCGGCGCGGAAGCGGACGTGGCCGTCGTTCTGGATCTGGGCGTAGGGGTGAATCGCGATGCTGTTTACGCCTAACGACTTCAACTACATCGAAGGGTCGCGGCCATCTGCGGGGTCGCCCATTCCCAGCCGGACGTCTGACAGGGAAACGGTCACGCCTTTTATGAAGGGCGCAGGGCACCGGCACGGACAGGACTGGCCGCGAAGGAAGGCGAGACGCAATTCCAAGTTCGTTAGGCGTAAGGCGCGGCAATCGCATCGTGGATCAGATGGTAAGGGAAAAGGCTGTTGTAATGAAGTAACGCTCGAGTGGACGCCCCGGTTCGGACCCTGTGTGCCGAGGACCGCGAAAGTGTTCACCAGACTGCTGGCTATCGTAGCCGCGAGATTCAGGATGGAAAGTGCAGTTGATCGCTCGCTGCGTGTTGATCCGGCGGTTCGCACTGCCGCTTGCGCCTCGGGCTGGTCGAATGTTGAATCAAGCGCGGCACGCGCTGCATCTCACAGAACAACGTCATGAAATTCATCTTCACTTTGATCGCGACCACCCTTTTCCTCGGTTCACTCACAGTTCAATCCGCCGACAACCCCGCCACTGCCAATGCCTCTCCCAGCGCCGGGACCGCGACAGCCAAAGCAGACGACGCGTTGCCGCCCAGGATTCCACTGCGCGATTTCTTCAAGAATCCGGTCAGCCGCGGTTACGATCTCTCACCCGACGGCAAGATGCTCTCCTTCCTTCAGGCCGTGGGAATCGCGGATGAACATTTTCATTCGCCCGATCGAGGGTGGGGAAGCTAAACGCCTAACGAACGAAAAGGACCGGGACATTCGGAATTACGCCTGGAAAGGACAACGGTTTCCTCGTTTATGCGATGGATGACAAGGGAGACGAGAATTTCCATCTCAAGCGGGTCGATTTGAAAAGTGGCGAAGTGAAAGACCTGACCCCGTTCCCGAAAGTGCGGAGCGGAGTCATCGACGACCTCGCGGATGTCTCCGAGAGCGACATCCTGATTACTCTGAACAAACGCAACCCGGAAATTTTCGACGCCTACAGGATGAATGTGCAGACGGGCGAGATGAAGATGGTGGCGGAGAATCCCGGCAAGGTTGACCGCTGGATCACGGACCATGCGGGATTGATTCGCGCGGCCACTCAGACCGATGGGGTGAACACCAGTCTCCTCACCCGACCCGATGAGAAGAGTCCGTTCAAGATCTGTTTCCACGACCAATTTCCGCGAAGCGCTCAGCCCGCAGTTCTACACTTTCGACAACAAGAATCTCTATGCGATTTCCAACATCGGTCGCGACAAGGCGGCGGTGGTAACGATCGACCCGACCAATGGCAAAGAGCTGGAGAAGCTCTATGAGAACCCGGACGTAGATGTTGACGCACTGGCCTACTCGAAAAAGCGCAAGGTAATTACATTCGCCACCTTCACGACCGCGAAGCAGGAACGGAAGTTCTTCGATTCGGAGAAGCGAGAAGATGTCACAAAGCTCGTCGAGAAATTGCCCGGCTACGAAGTTGAGGTCTCGGCGAACGACAAGGCGGAAGACAAGTTCATCGTCGTCGCGAGCAACGATCGGACGCCGGGAACGCGCAACCTGTTTGATCTCAAGAGCGGCAACCTAACGAAACTGGTCGAGGTCGCGCCCTGGCTGAAGGAAAACGAGCTCGCGCCGATGAAACCGATCGAGTACCAGAGCCGCGACGGCCTGACGATTCACGGTTATCTGACGCTTCCGCTTGGCCGCGAAGCGAAGAACCTTCCGGTGGTGATCAATCCGCACGGCGGCCCATGGTTTCGCGACACCTGGGGTTCAATCCCGAGGTGCAATTTCTGGCCAATCGCGGTTACGCCGTCTTGCAGATGAACTTCCGCGGTTCCACCGGCTACGGGCGCAAGTTCTGGGAAGCGTCGCTTCAAACAGTGGGGCCAGAAAATGCAGGACGACATCACGGATGGCGTGCAGTGGCTGGTGAAACAAGGAATCGCGGACCCGAAACGGATCGCGATCTACGGCGGCAGTTATGGCGGCTACGCGACCCTCGCCGGGGTTACCTTTACGCCTGATCTCTATGCGGCCGCGGTCGATTACGTCGGCGTGGCCAACATGTTTACCTTCCTGAAAACGATCCCGCCTTACTGGAAACCATTCCTCGATATGTTTCATGAGATGGTCGGCGACCCGGAAAAAGACAAGGCGATGATGGCGGCGGTTTCGCCGGTGATGCACGCGGACAAGATTAAGACGCCGCTCTTTGTCGCCCAGGGCGCGCATGATCCGCGGGTGAACAAGGCGGAGTCGGATCAGATGGTGGAGGCGCTGAAGAAGCGCGGGGTTGATGTCGAGTAACATGGTCAAGGAGAACGAAGGCCACGGTTTCCACAATGAGGAGAACCGGTTCGACTTTTACGAGGCGATGGAAAAGTTCCTCGACAAGCACCTGCAGCCGGCGGCCTAACGAGTAAAGGCAGAAAAAAGGAGCGGCGGTTTAGAACCGCGATTCCCTGGGTGGGGCGATGCTTCAGGTCTTGGCTTAACTGCAAGGAACGGCGCTTTGGAAGCGCCGCGGCGGTTACCCGTAACGGATGCGAAGCGACGGCCGGGCTTTCAAACCGCCGTTCCTTGGGTCCTGGCGAGTTTGAGCCTGGGGAGAGAAGGGCGCTTTGGAAGTGCCCGCGGCGATTGAAAATCGCTGTTCCTCGGCCCGAGGCGATTTTCCAGGGCTTGGCCTAACGAACTGCATGAAACGGCGCTTTGGAAGCGCCGCGCCGGCTTGAAAGCCCGGCCGTTGCTTCGCATTTGAAAGCCCGGCCTCGCCCTTTGGGCTGCGTTACGGGTTACGGCAAACCGCCGATTCTTTGTTTATCTCAGGGTTCGATTGCGGGAAATCGGCCTCGGTATCGCCCGTGTCGTGTCCCTTGCGCAGCTCGCTGTGGCGCACGCCGTAAAGGAAGTAAATCGCCAGGCCGATGGCCATCCAGACGACGAAACGAATCCACGTTTCGACCGGCAGGCTGAGCATGAGGACGAGACAAAAGATCGTCCCCAGAATTGGAAAAAGCGGCACGAACGGAACGCGAAACGGGCGAGGCCTGTTTGGTGCGTTCCGACGCAGAGCGATCACGCCCAGGCAAACGAGAATGAAAGCAAAGAGCGTCCCGATGTTGGTCAGGTCAGCGAAGGTGTCGATGTCCTTGAGCATCGCCACTCCACCGACAACTATGCCAACGAGGATGGTGGTGATGTGCGGAGTGCGGAATTTCGGGTGGACCTTGGCAAAGGTTTTCGGGAGCAAACCATCCCGCGCCATCGCCATAAAGATGCGTGGTTGTCCCAGCTGGAAAACGAGGAGAACTGATGTCGTCCCGGCGAGTGCGCCGGCGCTGATGAGCGCTTCCATCCACGGTTTCCCGAGCACAGCGATGGCGGAGGCGATCGGTGCGGCATCTCCGGAGTAGGAGCTCAAAGCTTGAGCCCAGTCATTACGCCGCCAACGAGGATGTAAACCAGCGTGCATACCGCGAGACTGGCGATCAGGCCGATCGGTAGATCGCGTTGCGGGTTGCGTGTTTCTTCGGCGCAGGTCGAGACCGCGTCGAAACCGATGAAGGCAAAGAAAACGATCGCCGCACCAGTCAGCACCCCGCTGAATCCGGTTGGCATAAACGGATGCCAGTGCCCCGGGTTGATATAAAACGCGCCGAGCAATACGTAACTGA